>WNGM01003639.1_pt1 | contig 12308 bp, 16 predicted proteins | sample 5400571 | NCBI WGS metagenome assembly WNGM01 (sample SAMN13153378, study PRJNA577476) | soil metagenome | isolation source: 100 cm soil or saprolite under Garry oak tree replicate 2 | place: USA:California | collected 2016-06-15
ACGTAACTGGTATCGTTCACCAGGTATGGCTCGAACCAAAAATATTTCGATAATTTGGTCTCGTGTGATGCTGTTTCCTTTGAACATCTGCGCTTTCCTTTGCCGCTATGCGGCGGTTGAATTGAAAATTGGAAACCGGGGACGGCGATGTGTCCCCGGCAAATCCCGCTGGTTCCAGAAATTGAAGTCAACGGGAATCTCTTCTGAAGCTACTTTCCTAGCCGTTTGAAGGCCGCGCCCATCGTCGTTACGGATTCGGACTCGTCTTCAATCTCTTGGTCAATGACTTCTGGCAACTCCGCTAGGACTTCCACGGGTAGCTCCGGCTGCGGTTCCGGCAATTCAGCGAAGGCCGCGACGACCTCTTGAAGCAAGACCTGCTCCACAGGCGGTTCTGGCTCCGGTGGTGGGTTGCAGTAGATACAATCCAATCGCGGAAATTTCTTATGCCAGATTTTGTGCTTTTGCTCCGTGCTCATTGGCTTACGAAGATGATGCACAGTGCCATCCGCGAAACGAAACGTATTGATTCGACGCTCACCGGGTGTTAGCTGGACTGCCCCATCGGGAATGCCATCCGGGAATTCCCGGTCGCACGTGGTACAAACGAAACTCATGAATGGCTCGTCCTCGACACCCCAAATGTGCCGAGGCCGGAAAATTTGTTCTGCTCTTCCAATGGAGTTTCGTATCCGGTGACAATGGGTGGTACATCAATCACAGGCGCAACACGCGGCGAAGGCTTTGGTTTCGGTTCTGGATTCCTCGTTTTGGGAACCGGAGGGAGCGGAGGCAAACTTGCTATGTCAATCGGTTCGTTGCCCGTGCAATCATCTGGCGCTCGCCAATGAGTTTCGAACCACTCCGGCTTTGCCGCGTCACGGATTCCTTCACCGAATGGCCCACCTGGATATCGGGTTGAATCAAACGGAACCTGAAAATGTTGCTGGCTTGGCGAAAAGAGCGGATACCAAACACAGAAACCCGGCACCCACTTGCGATCACCTTCAGGACCTTCCCACTTTCCACCACCATCAGTTGTGACTCCGTATCCCTTCGACCCAAGTAGAGCCTGCCAAGTTCTCTTGGCTAATTGATAGAGGGTTTCCCCTGGCAAAACGTCCGGCTGTTCAAGAGCGCGAAGCCATGAGCGGTGGACCTGTATCTCTTCGAGCCAAGTCCTTGCGTAAACTCCAGATGCAACCTCGGAGAAACCGCACAGATTCAATCGTTCAATCGTCGCGTTCACGTCGGCCATCTCATCGGCAACTTCCTGCTTCGCTCTCTTGCGTTCCATGTAGGCGCGTTGCTTCAGCTTGGGGCTGGCGTATTTCTTTTTCGTATTCATACTTCAACTTCCTTTTCCGGTTGTACCGGAATAAAACTCAAACTTAGGTTGTCGTTAAATAGAATCGACCGGGGTATGGGGTTTGCCGGGAGGGGTCTTTTCTACTTTCGGAATTACGCTGCGGATTGCACCTGAAGTTCCGCTGCCTTCTTTTTCTTTATCGACTCCTGGTGCGCTACAATCTTCCGTGCATGGTCCAGGAAAAATTCCTGGCTATGATTTTTCTTCCAGAAGTTGCAGGTGCCACAAGACGCAACCACGTTGCCTGCGATATATGGTTGGGAATTCACGACACGATCAACGCCACGAGGGAACCCGTAGTCGCCGCAGTACTGACAGGGCTTTATCACAATCTCTCGGAACTGGCTCTCGGAAAGTAGGAACGGAATTCCGCGTTCAGCCGCCGCACTTCTGCGATACCTTTGAAAAACTTGTCCAGGTTCGCAAATGGAGCAGGTTGACCTGACGACCTGATGGTCGCAGATCGAACCACCGCCACAGTCCTTACAGACGGAACGCTGACGCCCGTGTTCACACTTTGCCATACCCGAAATTTCCTCTGAGACTTCACTGGTCTACCCTGGGGACCACCCTTGGTTCCATACCAAATTTTGCATGCCCCCACTGGCATCCCTGGGGTGCCCCCTGAAAAACAATTCTTCGATGGTTTAGTCCTATAGACCGAAGGCTTGGGGTAGGAGCCGGAGAGTAGACTCCTGGGGTATCCCTTTTAGAATCAATGCATTAGCGGATCACTATGCGCGATCTGCGCTCTGCGGTGCTGCGCTGTGGTCCTCGATTTCCCGACCTCGTTGCGTAAGTCCTGTGGAATCAATTCGTTGCACGGATTTCTTGCAAGAAGGGTACGCCCTCCCACCCAATTCCTTGCCAAAGTCAGGAGACAAATAGTCTCTTGCCTTGCTCTATCTGATTGTACATAAAGCACTTATACGTCTTTGTCCTAATATTTGTCCTAATTTCCGAACAGGTTCTCAGGCTCGATTTCAGGTCGAATAGTCCACAAGTACCATCTTTCCAGGACGATGCGCCAGATCGACTCTCTGTGCGATTGCGACCTATTTTAACGCGATATTTTGTTGACTAGATCGTGACGGCAATTCTGACGTAATTCTGGCGTGCATCCAAGGATATTTTACGCAATAAATCCTTTGTTTTCTTTATTTTATGAAGATTTTGGCATTTTCACAAATCGTCTCAAAGTGAGATGACGCTAAAATCATTGGACCATAGGACGCGCCGAGCGAATACCTTTGGAAAATGCCCACACTACCCATCCTTCGGGACCGTGGAGAAGGCTTAAAACTGGCTGCGCGATCTGAACAAAATCTGGAATTAAATTGCATCGCAAGGTGCCCCATACACATCTGTCCAACATCCGCAAATATCATACTGCGAGCTAATCCTAACATTGCAACACAAAAAATATATCTTATTGAAAAATAATATATTTAGTTGATATGTATCCCATGCCATGCGATGCGAGCTAATTCGTTTTTCCTTTCCGTCGATTGCACCAAAATAGTGCAATACCCTGCGAGCTAATTCATTTCTGCGAGCTAATTATTTAGGCCGAAACCTTCTCCGATTCCGGCCTTGGTTGATTGTCCGTTCCGACATCAGGATTCCACGTCCATACTGTCGTTGGTTTACCTGCGCCTTCGTCTCTGGTTCTCCTGTATTGTCTTAGTCCGGCCAGGATGCAAAGTTCATCCCGTTCCTCGACTGTCTTATGGGTGAACAGCTTGGTTATCTCGTGCTGCGTTAGCTCCGGCACTCCGGTTTCCCGGCTTGCGGCTGCAACGGCCTTTTTCAGCTTAATCAGGTCGTCCTGAGTCGCCGTAGAATCGACACGTTGAACGTCAGTAGCCTGCCCAAGATACCACTCCACCGACTGCCTAGACCTGGTTACGATCTCGATAGCCGCTTCGACGTGGCGGTCCTCAATCTGTGGTTGCCAGCCGTTCAATCTGCGCTCATCCAACACGGCATACAGCACCGCGATTCGAGCACAGTTTGCCTTGATACGCGCCTGACTTTCGGATAGCAGATCGTCGCCGTGCTCCGGTAGACTGCTCTCCCACTGGTCCCAAACCACCATGCCAGAAGCCGAATAATTGATAGCTGTCGGTTCGACATTTAGATTCAGATCGATCAAAGCCTTAACCCGTTTCGCCCACTCTACAAAGTTCGGGCGGACAGATGATCGTCCAAGCTTTTTGTCGCTGTAGCCAACGCACCACAAGAAACGATTAGCCGAACCGTTCTTCCAGTCAATCGCTGGCATGACATCGCGCAACTCTTGCGGAGTGATCGTGCCACAGAATCCTAGAAGATAGTCTTCGGCAGCGGTGCTGTTGCGTTTGTCTGAGCGAAAGTTTTCAAGACGATCTCCGTCATACGCACCGCGTAGGAATCCCGATAGTGATGAATCCTTACGTGCTGCTGCGTTGAACGTCGTCACCATTTCGGAGTTGAAGATGGCAACGCGATTCTTTCGAACATGGCTGTTGCCGATGTTCAGACGAGGGTCCGATAGCATACGCACAAGACCTTCACCGGATGCCGGGTTGGAGTGAACATTTCTTTTGAACCAAACCGGGTCCACGATCTGAACTGCGTCTTCAACGTGATGCTTTGCCTGGCCTTTACCTTCAGAAGTCTTTCCGATGGCAAGAGAGAATGTCACCGGGTAATGCCTGTCCGAACCGTAAGGCAAATAGTAGGCATCGCCCATCAGTACGCCAAGGATTGGCAACAACTGGTACACCAACATTTCCCGGCATGCGATGGTGGTTGGATACGCAATCTCTACGAAGTCACCGACAATGCCTGACAGACTTTTCTCAGTTAACGGAGCAGGGAAACGTCCATCAAGCACTTGAATGCGGCGCAGGCCATCCATCGTTACTTGAATGACTGTACGCGGGTCTAGTTCATCGATCTTCTCAACACCCCATGAAAGAGTGTTCAATACATTCTCTCGAACCGCATCAGCGGAACGAAGGATGCTGCATGCCTGGACCGCATCAGATTTTATGTAGTCCTTAAGCAGCTTCTTGATTACTTTCTCGTTGTATCCGTCCGGGCCGTTCAACTCCTGGTCAAGGATTTGAAGAGTTTCCTCATCCACGTACATTGAACCAATTTCGATTTGCTTGCGAATCAATTCAAATGCAACGGAGCTAAGATCACCGACCAAGAGAACCCGCTTGTACTTCATCTTCAGCATTGTCGTCGCGATCTGGAAAGGAATCATCCCAGGTCCTTTGATTGCTGCGACCGTGTCGAATCCGAATTCACGGAACATATCCGCGTCTTCTTCATTCTTGAAAACAAGAACGGTATCGCCTGTTGGCTTTCGATCTGCGCCAATGATGCGGTACAGCGTTTTCTTAAAGTCTTCAACTTCGTCTGCAACAATGAATGAGACCACACGTTGTATTTGTTGTGGAGTGGTTATAGGAATTGGGTATTTACCACCATGCTTTTGATAGTGTTTCTCCCAATGTACGTCACGTTCGATTGCGTATTGCTTGACTTCGTCCGGTTCTGTTTCGACTTCAGTCAACGACGGGAGACTTGGTTCTGATGCGGCTGTGGTAGCCTCCGGCTCCACAACGGCAGGCGGCTCAATCACAGCGACTGTAGTTGGCACAGGCTCCTGCTGGAGACGGACTTCATCGTACAACTTGCGAACATTATCCCATTCAGGTTTGTCGATCTTAAACTTGTGTGCAGCGTCTCCCCACGAATGCTCGATTCCACCAGCTTTGCGATCACGGATATAGTCCTGCATCTCCTCTGTGGTGATATTCATTCCGCACCAGCCTTGAGCGCATCCACACCCGCATGCTCCGCGAACGGACGTTCCGACACCACCACATTGACGGCCACTGGCAACAGATCAGGTCGCCTTGGCGCAAGCACATCACGGAATTTTGCATAGTAACCTGCGCGGATTTGTTGAGGACGCTGTACGATCTGTGATTCCAATAGGAAATACTTTTGAACTACACCGTGCTCATCTACGACTTGGCAGATGCCCTGCGTCTTCTGTTGGCTCCACCAAATAATTTTTGCAACCATTTTCTTTCGTTCCTCATTTGAATTTCGTTCCTTTCTTTAAGGGCAACAACATGACGCCCACTTCTCGCGGTAATGCCGCAACTTTAATCTTGTTCAGCGCGGCAGCAACTTTGTCGATGCCGAAACTGATCGCTGTCTCACTGGTGCCTGGCATATTAAGTCGTTTGAGTTCGACTATAAATTGGCACGCCTTCACAGCACATCTACGGCCATGATCTCCCTCCGGGGGAAATAAGTTCTCATCCAGAGGATTGGCCCCGACTCCGAACTGAAAATCAAAATCTAATGCGTATTATTTACGACTCGAACCCGACATCAGCCAGCTTGCTGACGAACGTCGCCGGGTCACGACGCATATTTGTAACGGTCACGACGCGAACTCCACCGTGCCCCATACGATCAAGAAGCCGGGCCGCGTCGATAGCTACGAGACCACTTTCAAATGCTGCGGCCTGTTCGTAGCTTGTAGTTGTCTCGATTGTTCCGGACACAATTTGTTTGAATAGCGCCGGGCCGATGAGAATCACTGTGAACGGAACTGGTTGGGCTGTCGCTTTGCGAGTGGCAAGAATTTCTTTAATCCTTTGGGTCTTCCGCCAGTCAATTGGAACCGGATACTCCTCGGCCAGACGCTTCATCTGTCTCGCCAGTCCCAAGTAATATTCACCGTCTTCCGGTTCAAAATCATTCGTGCCTTTGAGCGCAGCGATCACGCGGCTGTTTGAGTGGCGGTCGGCAATCTCGGAAAAATTACTTGGTACGCAGTCGATATGCTCCAAGATTTGATTGACCTGCATTTCAGGCGAAAGTGTTGCTAACATGACTGCTCCGCTAGGAAAAACTTTTTCGTTTTCATCATCACAACAGAAAAAGAGCGGCAGCTACGCTCCAATCCGGGAGCAAAGCTTGCCGCAAGAGATCAAGATGGCCGAACGGTGACAAACCGCGAAGAGGAAACGCTCTGGAAGCTGAAAAGCGAAATACTTCCTGCATCTATAGGACACCCGCCGACCGTCAAGGGTCAGTCCAGGGAGTCTCTAGGTGTCCCACCATAGGATATCCGCCGACCGTGGTTAACTTCTTTAGAATCAATCTGTGTCTTCTGGCTGATCTGGCGGTTCTTCCGAGTACTCGTTGTCTGGCAGGTCCTCGTTCAGTGTCCCGTCCCCGCCTTCAAACTTTTGCGGGTCTGTGCCGCCCGAAGGGTCCCAAGGTTTAGGTATGTGGTTCGCAGCAGTCACCCTGCGTCCAAAGTTATCTACGAATTCTTCATCGCCATTGAACTTGCCGGGAGCTACTGTAGCGTTGCCGCGTGTTTGGTCGTCAATTTTGCCACTGTCGGGAGCGTAGACAATTTGTCCCACACCAGCAGGCGCGTCTTTCATTATCGTTCCAGCGTCAACGTCTAATCTATGAAAGCCAAGAACGTTGTTCCACCAGTGCAGTATGATTTCTGTAAACTGTTTCCGAAACCAAAGCTGCTCTTGCCCCGTCAACATCAGGAGAAATTCTCGGCCCTTCGTTACGTCCGTAAATAACAAATCCAGTTCTGTATCGGTTTGGAGTTTCTGAAACACGTCCTGCGCGATGACGCCTTTTGAGAACATCTTCCGAATGAGATTCTTTGCTCTACCACGAATATTTACTTTTATGGCTTCGTGTTTTTCGTCGCGGTTGATGCTTTTTGATTTCCATTTGGACGAGACAGCAAATAGTCTTCGACCTTCAATTACTACAGAACGGATTACAAGTGCGCGGCGAAAAATAGAAGTTCCGGTCTTTGCCCGGCTGTTTTTGACAACCAGCCAATCAGCCAGCCCATCCTTGACGCATTCTTCGGCAACATCGCGAGGGACGCGTTCTGCCCGTTCTTCACAGAAGCAGTGTTCTTTTTTGGTTTCGCCTGCCTGTTGATCGAAGCAGTAGTGAAGCAGGATCATGTCCCGCATTCGCGTTACTTTAGGGAGCGGTGGCTCCGTCGTAGGCTCGTTGACCTGGGCCAGCGGTGAGCCAGCCATACCGGAGAAAAGCCGCTTTTTCGGCGGCTTCCTCGGCAAAGGTTTCCTGATGACGGGTGCGGTCGTCACGTTCCGCAACACGTCATGTGAGTTGAGCTAATCCGATAGCCCACTCAACGGGAATCTTTGCATCGCCATCGACGCTTGGTACTGTTGCGGAACCTGACTTTGCTAACTGCGCCGCGTAAATTGTTGCGGCAATCTCTGCGATTGAATTTCGCATTTGAGCAACGCCATGATGGGCTGGCTGTGACATTTTCGAATCGACTTCTTTCAAAATATCCCGTGCTTTACCTAAAGCTGGACTTGTTTGTGAACCAGCATTAGTTGTGGAGCCAGCAATCGCCGCTAGAATTTTCCCGGCCATCGAAAAGACTAAATCATTATCTCGAATCTTTATTTCTGTCATAGTTTCTCCTTCGCGGTCTCCCGCATCCGGCTACACTTTGGCTAGTCGAAGACGGTTTACTTCATAAAATTCTCCGCCGCATTCCCGTTACGGCTTTCGGCATTGAACGTAGATCGAGAGCCTTAACGAGATGCGAATACTCCGCAATGTTCTGTCCTGATAAAGGTTTGCCAGCCCGAAGCTGGCCGCATCATCGAATCCACCGTGGCCCAAGCAGGACGCTTGAACTCGGTTGGCGGAGATGCCCGGAAAGGCACCCCACTTCTAGATGCAGTACAAGTATCTCATAACTTAGAAGTATTGTCAATCCCGTTAACTATCTCGGCACATCGACGGCGCATTCGGCCAAAATATTTGAATCCAGGTCGCGCCTCAGTCAGAAGACCGTTCGCGGTGTAATGCGTCGTTACACGCACGACCGCTTAAGAGCTTTAGCCGCTGTTAAATGTCGTAAACGGCAGTCGGATTCAGTAGTGCGCTATAATGGCTTTGTTTCTGTGGATTGAGGCTAACAGGGCTAGTGGGCCAAGGTGTAATTCCTGGGGCGAAAGTTGGCTTCGGTGCCTTTTGTGTAGCAGTTCTTTCCCGGCTGTTATATGTGGTTCTGTTGGGTCGGAGCAGTAAAACGGAGGTGCCTATGGCCAAGACACAGATGACCGTGTTTGCAGTCTCGTTGTTGGACGTTATGTCTGGCACCGGGGCCAGCATCGCTGCTAGTGCCCTGCTAGCCTGAATTCACAGTCACAGGGTTTTATACCGATCTCGGAGCAATTGGAGCACGACAGCAAGTCTAAATCTGGCCGTGGCTGTACCGTGATTGAACGCGAAAGGCTAATTATGCCAATCTGCGTGGAGCAATTCGTTGACCAGCACGAAACAGGCTTAGCTCCCTTATGATTTTAAGACAGTCATTTTCAACCGCATCTTCACTAATGCTCAATTTGAGAGCGATATCTTCAATGCTTTCGCCATTTGCGATTAAGCTAACGATTTCTTCATGGCGACGCGTAATCTTATCGCCTTGAATTGTTTCCAAAATGCCATCGAACTGGTCTAGATGTGCTTTATGAAGATATCCTATTGCGCCAGCGTCAATGGTTTCATGCTCGATGGCGGACGAGGGAACGTCCATCCCCAATATAAGGACTTTGGTGTTTGGTAGGCTTCTCGTAATTTGGCGTGCTACTTCGAAACCGCTAATACGATCTGGCATTCGCAAATCCAGTAAAACCAAATCGGGCTTGAGAAAGTGTGCTTTCTCTAGAACTTCCATTCCACTTGATGCCTCAGCTACCACTTCCATTTTTCTCTCATTCAACATAGTTCGAAGCAATCTAGTAGTTTCTTGGTCTTCCGCCAAAAGCAACTTTAGGGGAGGTTGGTGCCTTTGAGCCCACCAAACCCAATTCACAAGTTCAAGTGGTCGCTGCATGACTTCATACTTCAGTTTTTCGAACTGTACTTCATGACGATCTACTCCGGGTCGCTTCTCTTTCTTTTGATGAATAAAATGATATGCAAGTGGCGCGGTTCCCACCAACGCGGCGAGCAAACAAGTAACTTCGTAAGAGATTTCGCGTTCGGCCCTGTGAAATGACAAACTGTTCACCGCAATGTAGCAGCACGCGATCAATGCGAAGCCAGCATAGGCAGAAAACCGTGCCTTTCTAGCGGTTGTGTAAAATAAAAAAAGTGAATCTCTCACGGTTTCCTTTTTAGAAAGAAAAAAGTGAACAGCTTCATGATAAGGTCGGACATAAAGAGGGCTAACACAATAAGATAACCCCAATAGTGAATAGTCTCAAATGTCTGAATTCGCTCGTGTGAGATACCTGCCCGTTCCATCCCACGAAGCGCGAGAAATAAGAGAAACAGTCCTGCAAGGGCCACCAGCGTCAAAAAAGTATCCGAAAGAAGCGCCTTGACAGCTTCGCGGTTGTCTTCCCAAATCTCGATTAGAAAATGGCGTCTCTCGGGAAGGGTGTCGTTTGTGGGAACCATGCCGGGAAGTATAACACAGCTTGACATGTACATGTCCACCTTATACAGTTAAGCTATGAAGGATACCAGATTGATCGCCCTGATTGAACGGAAGCAAATGAAGGCGCTGAAAGTCGCAGCAAAACGGGAAAAAGTCTCTCTTGGTGAAGTTGTGCGGCGAGCAATCAATTCGTATTTGAAAAAGCGGTAAGAACGGTAGTTCTGGTATACTGAAACTGTATCAAGAGCGACGGCGCTTTTAGCCGTCCAGCAACCGAGCCAGAGAAAAGGCCACGGTGCTCTCCTCCTTCGAAAGAGGGGATACGGCTCTGTAGGGGCAAAAACCACCTTAGTTCCTCTCCCAAACTTTCGAAGGCATCTTCTCTTAACTGGAGGAATGATGTCTTCGCATAACGATTCGTTTGTACGATCTGGAAATTCTCCGACTGCTTCACACATCCCATCTGATTTCCTTGTAGAAAACCACGGCTCCATATTCCTGCTTCGTCCCCAAAATGAAAACGCGACTGCCTGGATTGATGAGCGCATTGGCCCCGAAAACGGCTATCAGCCCTACTACCCCACTGTTGTAATCGAGCACCGCTACATCGCAGACATCGTTGCTGGCATTCAGAACGATGGATTGGCGGTGCAATCGTGAGCACAAACGGAATCATCGCCCGTTCCACTGGTGAAGGGACATTTGCTGGCCGCTACCATCATTGGGACAGTTATTGTTCCGGTCTTGGCACGACTCTGGTCGAACTATATCGCGGCCATTTCAAGCGTGACCTTACGCGCATGCTCCAGGTCCTTCTTGATGAGCACACTGGCTGGAGCACGATTGTTCACAAAGACTTCACGCTCAAGCCGGGCTATACAAATGTCGCTCAACGGCCAGAAGGAATGTCAATCGAGCACTTTCAGAAGCAGCCGTTGAATCGTCGCCCACAGTGTTACTGCCACGGTCATCGGCATGAGGAAGGATGGATTGCGGACGAGAAGACAGACTGCGGGGCATCCTGGGCCTACGTTTTTGAAACCATCCCGGAGCACGGCGAAGAACCTGAGCAGAAAATTCTTCACGTTCTGAGCCGCGAGAAGCATGAAGTCTCCGGCGAATACCACTGGCAGGAAGTCGGTCGAATTAACCTGGACAGCAACGAAGAAATAAATTGGACAACGATAGAGTGCGGCGAGAACTTCGAACGTTGTTCACACATGGCGTGGTATCACGGTGTTGTTCCAAAGACCTGCAATTTAGGCATGCAGACGTGGCTACGCAACTGTCCGCTGGACCCGATTCACGACCCGGTCGCCTACGTGATCGACGGAAAGAAATACAAGGCGACAGGTTCGGGCGGGTCATCGGATTACATCCGTGGACATCATCCTCGCGGCACCTGGGTAGCTTCTCTCATAACGGGAAATAATCGGCCTACTGAATTGCCCATTGCTCGATACGTCGAAGGCGAGGGGCGAGGCGAATATCAACTGCTCGACAATGTCCAGGCGATCTATCCGCCGTTGAAGGACCAGCCATCGACGCGGAGGTCTGCATGATACGCATGTTTCCAGCCGGGTTGTTTCCAGGTCATAAAGTTGACCCAGGAAACCCGCCAGTAATTTACGAGTGCGACATCTGCGGCGCGTACCATCCGTGGAATTTCGATGGTGATTGCCGCGACGACCAAAATCGAATTGCAGACCCGGATGAATACGCAAAGCAGTTAGGCGTTCCCGATGTTGAAGTGAGATCGATGGACGACCGCGTAGCTGCGGACTTGGAAGGAGAAAAATGAGCGAGCACACACAAAAACATACGCCGGGGCCGTGGCACTATCGCGGTCGCATGATTACCGGAAACGAAAAGACCGTGAGTGGCGAGACTCGCGGGAAAGTAGTTTGCATGTTTGGTGAGATGTGGCAGAACAAGAATGAAATACGTGCGAACGCCCGTCTCATCGCTGCCGCGCCCGACCAGCACCAAACACTCCTTGAGGAGTTGGAGGCGCTGCGAATATGGCAAGCGGTTTTTCGTAGGGGTGTTGTAGTGGGGAAAGATGTCCAAGACATTGCTGAGGGCATCGACATCTCCATTAGCAAGATTGAGGCCGCAATCGCCAAAGCCAACCTGGAGGGCGACGAATATCGTGACGCAATTTTGCAGGCGCGACGTGAACACGACACGCGACAAAAACTATGAAACTGGACAGGAGAGCATTTTTGCTTTGTCTGGCCTCATGCTGTTGCTGGCTTTCGAAGATGAATATCGTCCGAACCCCGGACAAGAAGCCGCAGAAAACGCCGGGCCGACTGAGACTCGAAGAGTTTTGGGCGGAGGATAGGTGACGATAATCAAAAGTAATGGGCGCGAATTCCTGCTCAAAGAATGCCCCGAGTGTCACCGTGAAGTCATCAGCTTGGTGCGAGAATTCCGAAACGG
>WNGM01038547.1_pt1 | contig 12308 bp, 12 predicted proteins | sample 5400571 | NCBI WGS metagenome assembly WNGM01 (sample SAMN13153378, study PRJNA577476) | soil metagenome | isolation source: 100 cm soil or saprolite under Garry oak tree replicate 2 | place: USA:California | collected 2016-06-15
GATTCATCGGCGGCGCGCCGATGAACGAGGCGACAAAGGTGGTCGCGGGCTTCTGATAGATTTCAAGCGGGTTGCCGATCTGCTCGACCTGGCCGCCATTCATCACCACAAGAATATCGGCGAGCGTCATCGCCTCGAGTTGGTCGTGGGTGACGTAGATCGACGTCGTCTTCAATCGCCGCTGCAATTTGCGGATTTCGACGCGCATGGCGATGCGCAGCTTGGCGTCGAGATTGGACAAGGGTTCGTCGAACAGAAACACCTTCGGCTGCCGCACGATCGCGCGTCCCATCGCGACGCGCTGGCGCTGGCCGCCGGACAATTGCCGCGGCTTGCGATCGAGCATGGCGCCAAGCTCGAGAATGCGGGCGGCTTCCTGGACCCTGGTGTCGATCTCGGGCTCCGGCATGCGCCGGTTGCGCAGGCCGTAAGCCATGTTGTTGTAGACGCTCATGTGCGGATAGAGCGCGTAATTCTGGAACACCATGGCGATGTCGCGCTCGGCCGGCTCGATCTGGTTGACGATGCGCCCGCCGATGTCGATGTCGCCGCCGGTGATGGTCTCGAGCCCGGCGACCATCCGCAGCAGCGTGGACTTGCCGCAGCCGGAGGGGCCGACCAGCACGCAGAACTGGCCGTCGCCGACCTCGAAGTTGATGCCCTTGATGGCCTCGAAGCCACCGGCGTAGATCTTGCGGACGTCGCGGAGGGTGACATTAGCCATGGATTGCACCGGCGAATGGCGAGTAGCGAGTGGCGAGTGGGGGAGAACAACTGACCGGGCGGCGACGAATAGCCCTACTCGCTACTCGCCATCCGCTACTCGCCCTGACTATTCGCCACTCGCTATTCGCCATCGTTTTTCTCATTTTTCCGTCTCGACCAGTCCGCGCACGAATAGGCGCTGCATGAACACCACCACCGCGACCGGCGGCAACATCGCCAGCACGGCCGTCGCCATCGCCAGCTGCCATTCGGCCAGCTCGTCCGTCGTCGTCAGCATTTTCTTGATGCCGGTGACGATGGTCTGCATCGAGTCCTGCGTGGTGATCAAAAGCGGCCACAAATATTGATTCCAGCCATAGATGAACTGGATCACGAACAGGGCCGCGATCGTCGTCACCGACAGCGGCAGCAACGTATCCTTGAAGAACCGGAACGGTCCGGCGCCGTCGATCCGCGACGCCTCCAATAGCTCGTCCGGCACCGTCATGAAGAATTGCCGGAACAGCAGCGTCCCGGTCGCGGATGCGATCAAGGGCAGGATCAGCCCGGCATAGGTGTCGAGCATATGCAGGTCGGATACCACCTTGTAGGTCGGATAGATGCGGACCTCGACCGGCAGCATCAGCGTGACGAAGATGATCCAGAACGCGGTCTTGCGGAATGGAAAGCGGAAATACACCACGGCATAGGCGGACAGGATCGAAATGAAGATCTTGCCGACCGCGATGCCGGTGGCGGAGATCAGCGAATTGAGCAGCATATGGCCGACCGGCTCGCGGCTGGTGCGCGATCCGCCGACAAAGACGGCGCGGTAGTAGTTGTCCAGGGTGTGGCTTCCCGGCGAAAGCGGCATGTTGCCGCCGACCACGGTTGCTGCGTCATGCGTCGAGGCGATCAGCGCGAGATAGACCGGAAAGGCGACGATGAACACGCCAAAGGTGAGGATGGCGTAGGCGATGATGTCGTTCCACGGGCGGTGTTCGACCATCAGTATTGCACCTTGCGCTCGACATAGCGGAACTGGATGGCGGTCAGCGCGATCACGATCACCATCAGCACCACCGATTGAGCGGCCGAACTGCCGAGGTCGCCGCCGAGCCGTCCGTCGGCATAGACCTTGTAGACCATGGTCGTGGTCGAGCCTGCCGGGCCGCCGCCCGTCACCGCATCGATGATGCCGAAGGTGTCGAAGAAGACGTAGACGATGTTGACGACCAGCAGAAAGAAGGTGGTCGGCGACAGCAGCGGAAACACGATGGTCCAGAACCGCCGCATGGGGATCGACTGCAGTCCGGCCAGAAAGAACAGGAAGTTGTAGGAGATCTGCTTCCACACCGCGGCCATCACCACCAGCGTCATGGCGTGGTTGCCGTTCAGAAGCGGATTCCAGTCGAATCCCATCCAGCGCAGCGGCCGCGCCAAGGTGCCGAGCGAAGGATGAAACATGAAGATCCACAGCACGCCGGCCACCGCGGGCGCCACCGCGTAGGGCCAGATCATCAAGGTCTTGTAGACCGGGGCCGCTTTGAGGTTCTTGTCGGCCTGGGTCGCGAACAACAGCGCGATCGAGAGCGACAGCACCGCGACCAGCGACGAGAACACCAGCGTCGTCAGCATGGCCTTGTAGTATTCGGGCTGCGCCAACAGCGCCTGATAATTTTCCAGGCCGATGAATTCGGAACTGAGCCCGAACGCGTCCTCGCGCAGGAACGATTGCCAGACCGCCTGGCTGGCCGGCCAGTAGAAGAATACGAATGTAATGATGAGCTGCGGCACCAGCAGCAGATATGGAAGCAGCTTGCTGTTGAAGAAGGCCGACTTTTCCATTCAGGGCGACTTGCTCGTTCAGAAGTCTGGTTCGGAAATTTTGGAGATACGTGCGACGCGAAGACGACTCCCTCTCCGAACACGGAGAGGGAGTTGTTGGGGAAGATTACTTTGCGGTCTTTTCGAACGTCCGCAGCATCACGTTGCCACGCGTCACCGCAGCGTCGAGCGCTTCCTTGGCGGTTTTCTGACCGGCAAGTGCGGCCTCCATTTCCTCGGCCCAGATGTCGCGCATCTGCACCATGTTGCCGAAGCGCAGGCCGCGCGAGTTCTCGGTCGGCTCCTTGTTGGTGAGCTCCTTGAGCGGCGTCTGCAGGACCGGATTCTTTTCGTAGAAGCCGTCCGCCTTGGTCTTTTCATAGGCCGCCTTGGTGATCGGCAGGTAGCCGGATTCCTGATGCAGCTTGGCCTGGCGGTTGGTGTCGGACAGGAACGCGAAGAACTTCGCGACACCCTTGTATTCCTCCGGCTTCTTGCCGCCCATCACCCACAGCGACGCGCCGCCGATGATCGAGTTCTGCGGAGCGCCGGCGGCGTCGGGATAATAAGGCATCGGCGCCGAGGTGAAATCGAACTTGGCGGTGCCTTTCGCGGTCCCGTAATAGCCCGACGAGGTCAGGAAGATCGCGCACTCGCCGGAACCGAAGCGGCTTTCGCTGGCGTTGGCGCGGCCGGAATAGTCGTAGGTCTTGTCCTTCTGCAGATCGATCAGGTTCTGCAGGTGCTTGACCTGCAGCGGTCCGTTGAAGTTCAGAACGGTATCGAAGCCGTCGAGCCCGTTCGCCTTGGTGCCGATCGCCACGTTATGCCATGCGGAGAACTGCTCGATGTTCGCCCATGTCGCCCAGGCATTGGAGAAGCCGCAGGTCGCGTGACCTGCCGCCTTCAGTTTCTTGGCGGCATCGAAAACCTCGGGCCAGGTTTTCGGTATCTCGGCGACGCCGGCCTTCTTCAGCTCATCCTTGTTGATCCACATCACCATCGACGACGAGTTGAAAGGAAACGACAGCATGTCGCCCTTGGAGGTCGAGTAGTAGCCGGTGATCGTTGGAAGGTAGGCTTTGGGATCGAACGGTTCGCCGGCATCCTTCATCAACTGATAGACCGGCTTGATGGCGCCGGTGGCGCTCATCATGGTCGCGGTGCCGACCTCGAACACCTGTATGATGTGCGGCGCATTGCCGGCGCGGAACGCGGCGATGCCGGCATTCATCGTGTCGGGATAGTTGCCCTTGAAGGACGGGACGACCTTGTAATCCGGCTGGCTGGCGTTGAATTCCTCGGCGAGCTTGTTGACGACGTCGTTGTTGCCGCCGGTCATGGCGTGCCACCACTGCAGCTCCGTCACCGCATAAGCGGGATTGGCGAGCGCGAGCGTGGAAGCCAGCGTGGCTGCAATGCCGCAGTGTCGAAAATTCATCAAAATCCTCCCGGTTGGATCGTCATCATCTTGATGCGCGTTAACAGCGCCGGATGACGTGCAAATGACCGTATAAGCGAGCGGATGGTACGGGGGAAGCGGAGCCTATGGGAAGCGCTAAAATAGGCGGAGGCAATGAGCTCGCGCCGACGGAAACGCGCTCCCTCCCCCGCATGCGGGAGAGGGCGCATGCCGCCGTCGACGCAACTCATCGGTTCAATCGACCAGGGAAACTTTTACCGCTTCCGTTCCGGGCCGCAGACGACACCCTCGGCGATCAGGCCGTCGATCTCGCCCGTCGAATATCCAAATTCCGCCAGCACTGAGGTCGCGTGCTCGCTGAATTTCGGCGGCACGTTGCGCAGACTTGGCTTGCTGCGCGCAAGCCGGATCGGGGAGGCGATGGACGGTATGGGCGCTGGTCAGCGCCTTGTCGATCGACTGCACCGGTCCGGCCGGCAATCCAGCGGCAAGCAGCCGATCGCACAGCGGTTCGGCGTCGTGCTGGCTGAACACAGTGGCGAGCTCGGCGCGCAGCGCATCGCGGTTGGCGATGCGGTCCTTGTTGCGCGCAAAACGCGGATCGGACCCGAGTTCGGGCTTGCCGATCTCCTTGGCCAGCTTGCGGAAGGTACCGTCATTGCCGACGCCGATGAAGATATCGGCGGTTCGGGTCGGGAAAATCGCGTACGGCACCAGATTGGGATGCTCGTTGCCGGTAAGCTGCGGCGGCTTGCCATGCATGAAATAATTCGCCGCGTGCGGATGCATGATGGCGAGGCCGGTCTCGTACAGCGTGGTTTCGAGAAACTGTCCGGCGCCGGATCTTTGCCGCTCCGACAGCGCCATCAGAATGCCGATCGCCGCGTAAAGCCCGGTGGTGATGTCCACCAGGGGAACGCCGATGCGCATCGGCCCTGATTGCGGCGAGCCGGTCGCGGCAATCATGCCGGTCATGGCCTGAATGATGGCGTCATAGCCCGGATTGCCGCCACGCGGGCCGTCGGCGCCGAAGCCGGAAATCCGGCAGTGGACCAGTTTGGGAAATTTGGCGCGTAGTACGTCGTTGCCGATGCCCCATTTGTCGAGCGTGCCCGGCTTGAAATTCTCGATCAGGACGTCGGCGCCCTCCAGCATCTTCATCAGCACGACGCGCCCGCCCTCGGAAGCAAGGTCGAGTCCGATCGAGCGCTTGTTGCGGTTGATGCCGACGAAATAGGCCGCGTCATCGCCGTGGAACGGCGGTCCCCAGTCGCGCACCTCGTCGCCGGCGGGCGGCTCGACCTTGATCACGTCGGCGCCGTGATCGGCAAGGATCTGCGTGCAATAGGGGCCGCCGAGAACGCGGGTGAGGTCGATCACGCGCAATCCGGTCATCGCGCCGGGAGACGCTGGGGAACTCATGGAAACAACCTTCGCTCAGATGGAATCAAATGGAATGGGAGGGGCATTCGATACCAGAGCTAGCGAGGTTCGGGCCCGGCAGCAATGCCTTCTGGCGCGTAGGCGCATGCCGGGACAGCCGCAGTAGCGCGCCGGCGAATCTTCGCGCGGCGAATGGCCCGCCGATCGAAGCAGCGAGCCATTCAGTCGAGCCGTTACACAATCGTCAGGCGAACATCGACATTGCCGCGGGTGGCGTTGGAATAGGGGCATACCTGGTGCGCCTTCTCCACCAGCGCCTCGGCCTCCGCGCGCGGAACCCCGGGCAGGGAAATGTCGAGCTGGATGTCCAGGCCAAAACCGCCGGCCGCGCGCGGCCCGATGCCGACGGTCGAGGTCACCGACGTGTCGGCGGGCACTTTCGGGCCGCCTTGCGAAGCCACGAACTTCATCGCGCCGATGAAGCAGGCGGCATATCCGGCAGCAAACAGCTGCTCGGGATTGTTGCCGGCGCCGCCGCCTCCACCCAGTTCCTTCGGCGTGGCGAGTTTGACGTCCAGCGCGCCATCAAGCGTGGCGGCGTGGCCGTCCCGGCCCCCGGTGGCCTTGGCACTGGTTCGGTAAAGCACATTCACGGACATGGCGGTCTCCCTTGCTGCGGTTACGATGCCAGTTATATTGCATACAATTGAATTGTGCACAATATTAATAATGAGAGGGCGCACGATTTAATTGTTTGCAATTGATCGCGGGGCGATCCGGGCCCAGAATGAACCGGGAGCGCCGCGATGACGAGGTGGCAAATGGCCAGGAAACACGCGACCGATTCGCCGCTGCTGCTCGGCAATCAACTCTGTTTTGCAATCTATTCCACCGCGCATGCCTTCAACCGTGTCTACAAGCCGTTGCTTGACAAGCTCGGCCTGACCTATCCGCAATATCTGGTGATGCTGGTGCTGTGGGAGCGCGATGGCGAGCCCGTCAAGAATATCGGCGAACGGCTGTTTCTGGATTCCGGCACGCTCACGCCGCTGCTCAAGCGGCTGGAGGCGGCGGGGCTCATCAAGCGCACCCGCAGCACCGAAGATGAGCGCCAGGTGCTGATCGCACTCACGCCCCAAGGCCAGGCGCTTCGGGAAAAAGCCAGGGCGGTGCCTCAGGCGATCCTGGCCGCCTCGGCGTGCTCCGTCACCGAACTGTCGGCGATCAAAACCGAACTCGTCGCCCTCCGCGACCGGCTGAATGCCGCAGTGGGGGAATAGTTGGTGCGAGGGCCCGTCATTGCGAGCGAAGCGAAGCAATCCATTCTGCCCGCGCAGCATGGTAGATTGCTTCGCTTCGAACCGCCGACCTCTTGCATGCCATGCAAGCGCTCTCCCAGCTGAGCTATGGCCCCGAATAGGCCGCGCGCCTCAACCGGCGCACGGGGCAAAACCCTGAACACAGTTCAGGGCCGATCTCAAGTCTCCTCGTCGCCGGAAACGTCGCCGATGATGTCGGTCACGTCCTCGTCGCCTTCTTCCTCATCGGCGATGAAGGTGGAATCGTCATCATCGTCGTCTTCAATGGTTTCGTCGATCTCGATGTCGTCTTCCGACTCCGGAACGACGGCCTTGACCTTGCCGGTGTTTTCCTCGGCATCGGCTTCCTCGAGCGGCACCAACTCTTCAGCCTCGACCGGCTCCGGCGTTGCTTCGGCGGAAGCGGCGGCGGATGCTGCCGCGGCGCGCGCTGCGGCGTCGGCGCGGGTCCGCGGCGGCGGAATCGGCGCGATCGGCACCACCTCGCCGGTGTACGGTGAAATCACCGGGCTCTTGTTGAGGTCGTAGAATTTTTTACCCGTCGTCGGGCAAAGGCGTTTGGTTCCGAGATCGGCTTTGGCCACGTGTGGAATCCTGGGAATTTCTGAAAAACGGTGCTTCACTTGGCTAGTTGCACCGCCGCTGTCAATAGCGCTTTCTAGCAGACGGACTGCGGCCGTGACGGCGCGCTGCCCGTGTGGTACGTGCGCCCCGCAGAGGACCACAATCTTGACCAATTCTGATCACCCTTCACCGCTTGAAGCCCGATCGAGCGGACCTCTGGCCGGAAAGGCCCGTGTTCCCGGTGACAAGTCGATTTCGCACCGTGCCCTGATTCTGGGTGCATTGGCGGTCGGCGAAACCCGGATTTCGGGCCTGCTCGAGGGCGAAGACGTGCTGAATACCGCCAGGGCGATGCAGGCGCTGGGCGCAACAGTGGAACGAACCGGCGCGTTCGCCTGGTCGGTCCGCGGGGTCGGCGTGGCAGGGTTCGCGCAGCCGGAAAATCCGCTCGATTTCGGTAATTCCGGCACCGGCTGCCGGCTGGTGATGGGGGCGGTGGCCGGATGTCCGATTACGGCGATCTTTGACGGCGACGCCTCGCTGCGCGGCAGGCCGATGCGCCGGGTGCTCGATCCGCTGGAACTGATGGGGGCCCGGGTCGGCGCAGCCAAGGAAGGCGGCCGTTTGCCGCTGACGCTCAACGGCGCGCGCGATCCGCTGCCGGTCCTCTACCGCACGCCGGTAGCGTCGGCGCAGATAAAGTCGGCGGTGCTGCTGGCGGGGCTCGCTGCTCCCGGCATCACCACCGTGATCGAGACCGAGGCCAGCCGCGATCACACAGAACTGATGTTAAAGCATTTCGGCGCCCAGATCGTCTCGACGCGTGAAGGCAGCCATGGCCGCAAAATCGCGCTCACCGGGCAGCCCGAACTGCACGGCGCTGGTGTCGTGGTGCCGGCCGATCCGTCATCGGCGGCGTTCCCGATCGTGGCGGCTCTGATTGTCGAAGGTTCCGACATCATTCTGTCAGACGTCATGACCAATCCGCTGCGCACCGGGCTGTTCACGACGCTGCGCGAAATGGGCGCGTCGATCGAGGAAAGCCAGGTTCGGGGCGATGCCGGCGAACCGATGGCGCAGTTCCGGGTCCGCGCCTCGAAACTGCGCGGCGTCGTGGTGCCGCCGGAACGGGCGCCCTCGATGATCGACGAATATCTGGTGCTGGCGGTGGCCGCGGCCTTCGCCGAAGGCACCACCATCATGCGCGGCCTGCAGGAATTGCGCGTCAAGGAATCCGACCGGCTGGAAGCAACCGCGGCCATGCTGCGCGTCAACGGCGTCCAGGTCGAAATCTCGGGCGACGACATGATCGTCGAAGGCAAGGGTCATGTTGCCGGCGACGGTCTTGTCGCCACCCACATGGATCATCGCATCGCGATGTCGGCGCTGGTGATGGGTCTTGGCTCCGACAAGCCGGTAAAGGTCGACGATACCGCCTTTATCGCCACCAGCTTTCCTGATTTCATCCCGATGATGCGCTCGTTAGGGGCGGAGTTTTCATGAGGGAGGCGGGATGAGTACAGCCTTCGGCCGCGAGGCGTTGCTGGACGCATTCGATCAGATCGGTCGCGCGGCGGCACGGGCAGGAACCAAGCTGCAGATCGCGGTTTATGGGGGCTCTGCGCTTATGCTTGCGAGCAATTTCCGGTTTGCCACGGAAGATGTCGATGTATCCAAACTTGAGCATCCTCTGCCTGGTTGGCTGGTGGCGGTCGTGCATGAAATCGCCAAGAAAAATGAATGGCAGGACGACTGGTTCAACGACGGCATCGCATTCCACCTGAGTTCACTCGCCGACCGCGCCATCGATCATTTAGAGTTTGGCACGTTTCCGCGAGACGGCACCTCGCCAGGACTTGCCGTTTCGGTCCCATCGGCAGAATATTTGCTTGCATTAAAACTAAAAGCTTCACGGATCACGGACCCGCTTCGCGGCGAAACGGAGCGGCTCGATATTCTCAATCTGATGCGGGTGGTGGGAATCTCAACCATAGAGGACGCAATAGCGTTGCTTGGCAAATACTTTCCGGTGAGTGCCGCTTCCTCCGAGAAGCAGCGATTTCTATTGAAGAACATGAATCGTGCGGGAGGGATCGATGCGCCCAAATACCCTCGCTGACGCGGTTGAAAGGATCCAGGCCGGCTCGGCGCGGGACGTCGAACTCGCCGAATTCGTTGACACGTTCGATTTGGCAACAACCGATCAGGATCGCTATGCGTCGATCGAGCGCGAGCCGAAATTGACTGGCGACGATCGGCTTGACGCGCTTGTCGGCGCGATCGCCGAATATTTGGCAAAGCAGCGCCGGCTCGGCCGCGTTCCACAGTGGACTTCCGATCCTGCGCGCCGTTTAACCAGTCCGTGGTTTACAACGGCGTCGCCGTCGGACGCCATGCGCGAATACCTGACCTTCAGCAGTCCTGCCGAATTCGCGTCGCGCAACATTTTCACCGAGGAACGGCCGTTACGACGGGCCCGCGGCCCTCAGCCAGGCAATAGATAGACCAGCATGACCAGCGTCTCCGGCTTTCCTGATTTCATCCCGATGATGCGCTCGCTAGAGCGGGATGACTTTTCTTCGAATCGTCATCCCGCTCTATCTTTTTGTTTGAGCATGATCTTTTTCGGAAAACCGGTGGAAAACCGGTACCCACTTTTCCGGATCATGCTCTGGGGGCGGAGTTCTCATGATCATTGCCATCGACGGACCCGCGGCTTCGGGAAAAGGCACACTCGGCAAGCGGCTCGCCAAGCATTACGGCTATCGCCACCTCGATACCGGCGTGATCTATCGCGCGGTCGCCAAGGCGCTGTTGGATGCGGGCGCCGACCTGACCGACGAAATGATCGCTGTCTCCGCCGCGCTGGAACTAGATCCTGAAAAGTTCGGCAATCCGGCGCTGAAGACCCAAATGGTGGGCGAGGCCGCCTCGGTGGTCTCGGCAATCCCCAAGGTGCGGGAGGTGCTGCTCAATTTTCAGCGCCAGTTCGCGGCGGATCCGCCGGGCGCGGTGCTCGATGGCCGTGACATAGGAACGGTGATCTGCCCGCATGCCGACGTGAAGATCTTCGTGGTCGCCGACCCCAGGGTCCGCGCCCGCCGCCGCACGCTGGAAGCGAGGGCCCGCGGCGAGGACGCCGACGAGGCTTTGGTATTGGCGGATATCCTCAAACGCGACGAACGCGACAAGAATCGCCCAACCGCCCCCTTAAAAGCGGCCCCCGACGCTCACATGCTCGATAATTCGAATCTCGACATCGAGGCCGGCGTTCGCGCCGCTATCGCGATCGTCGAGGCCGTCCGCGCGGCGCGTTAAACGCCGCACCGGGCCTTTGGATCAGTTCTTCGACCAGTAGCGGTCGAACGGCAATTCCATTTCTGCCGTCATGAGGATGGGCTGCGAGTCATTCCGGGCAGCCGACGCGTGTGAAGACGAGGCGGCGCCGGGCATCGCGGCAATCGCGCTTCCAACGGTGAGAACGGCGAAAGCCGTCAGGACGATAAAGTTCTTCATGGCGATGTTTCCCGCGTTTCGAAAGGCGGCATTCTGCGAGGGGACGCTTAAGACCGGGTTCTGACGCCGGTCTTGCGCCGGGAATTCGCGCAATGCGGTCAACAAGCCGTTGAAACGCCATCCGGGATGGCGTTGAAAAGCCATCCGGGATGGCGGCATTCAGGCCTTGTCAGGCTTAAGGCCTCGTAAATCGGGCATTTCTGACTTGCCGGGAATTGCCGCGAGCGCTATATCCCTCGTCGTCCGGGCCGCCATCGACATTGTCGAGGCCGTCCGAGCGGGCCGGCAGCTGGTTTGAGCCTCTGCCGTCATTGGAGGAAAGCCCGCTCCAGGTCCTTGAAGTCGATACGCGCGTTTCAGGTCCCGGATACAATCAACGCATCGAACGTGCAGGCAAGCTGCCGGCCCGCTATCGCGGTTTTTGCGAAGCGGTCGTTAGGGTTTGCGGACCTCTAACACTTCACGCCCGATACGCCCTTAACCCGAATGGCCGGCGACATCCGCATCTGGAGAACAAATGGCTTTGACTGCTACTTCCTATAATCCTTCCCGCGACGATTTTGCCGCGATGCTCGACGAGAGCTTTGCCGGCGGCAATCTGCAGGAAAGCTCCGTCATCAAGGGCATCGTTGTTGCGATTGAGAAGGACATGGCCGTCATCGACGTCGGCCTGAAGACCGAAGGCCGCGTGGCGCTGCGTGAATTCGCAGGACCCGGCAAGGAAAGCGAACTCAAGGTCGGCGACGAGGTCGAGGTGTTTCTCGACCGTATCGAGAACGCGCTCGGCGAAGCCGTACTGTCGCGCGACAAGGCGCGCCGCGAAGAAAGCTGGGGCAAGCTCGAGAAGGCGTTCAACAACAACGAGAAGGTGCACGGCGTCATCTTCAATCAGGTCAAGGGCGGCTTCACCGTCGATCTCGACGGCGCGGTGGCCTTCCTGCCGCGCTCGCAGGTCGATATCAGGCCGATCCGCGACGTAGCTCCGCTGATGAACAATTCGCAGCCGTTCCAGATTCTCAAGATGGATCGCCGCCGCGGCAACATCGTGGTGTCGCGCCGAACGGTTCTCGAAGAGACCCGCGCCGAACAGCGCCAGGAACTGGTGCAGAATCTCGAAGAGGGTCAGGTCATCGACGGCGTGGTCAAGAACATCACCGATTACGGTGCGTTCGTTGATCTCGGCGGCATCGACGGCCTGCTCCATGTCACCGATATCGCCTGGCGCCGGGTCAATCACCCGACCGAGGTGCTCACCATCGGCCAGACCGTGAAGGTCAAGATCATCAAGATCAACCACGAGACCCACCGCATCTCGCTCGGCATGAAGCAATTGCTGGACGATCCGTGGCAGGGCATCGAGGCCAAGTATCCGCTCAATGCGCGCTTCACCGGCCGCGTCACCAACATCACCGACTACGGCGCGTTCGTCGAACTGGAACCGGGCATCGAAGGCCTGATCCACGTCTCGGAAATGTCGTGGACCAAAAAGAACATGCATCCCGGCAAGATCGTTTCGACCTCGCAGGAAGTCGAAGTGCAGGTTCTCGAAGTCGATTCGGTCAAGCGCCGGA
>WNGM01007467.1_pt1 | contig 12307 bp, 9 predicted proteins | sample 5400571 | NCBI WGS metagenome assembly WNGM01 (sample SAMN13153378, study PRJNA577476) | soil metagenome | isolation source: 100 cm soil or saprolite under Garry oak tree replicate 2 | place: USA:California | collected 2016-06-15
TCGCCAGGCATTCTACTTCGAGCGTATCCAGGAGATGCAACAAGACTCCGTTCTCATTCTTCACTGCGGGGGCTTCACCTACAAAGCGCAGCGCAACTTTGATTTTGAGGCTTTCGTTCATACTCACACGGAAGAAGTCCACGTGGAGCACCTTACCCGAGCGTGGATCATGCTGCACACGGCGAATCAATGCCGTTTGTACTCTTGTGACCTTTGGCATTCGTAGTGCAATGACACCCGTTGCTGCACGTGAGCGCCGCAAACGGTCGAAAGCCACGGCATCAATCTGCACGGCTTGAGATTCTTCCTTGTGTCCAAAGATATTACCGGGAATGATGCCTGCCTTGCGTAGACGCTTGGTCGCTTTTCCCATCACTTCGCGAGGAGCGATTTCTAATTCTGTCTGTTGTGCCATATTATTGTTTTTTCCTCTCTACTCTTTTCTCTTCGTTCTCTGTTCCTTAAAGAATTTCAATAGTGCCTCGGTCTTCATTGTATTGACTACGTCGCCGGCACTCAACCAACCTTTGCGAGCAATGCCTATACCATAACGCATATCATCCAATCCATCAAGTGTGTGGGCATCAGGATCAATAGGTATCTTCATGCCTCTATCGCGAGCCCGCCGCACAAGTCGCCAATCCAGATCCAGTCTTGAGGGACTGGCATTGATCTCTATACTTACTCCCTGGGCAGCGGCGGCATCAATTACTGCCTCCATATCCAATGTATACCCTGCTCTGCCAAGCAGAATACGCCCGGTGGGATGTCCAATAATATTGACATATGGATTGGAGATAGCATGTAGCATGCGTCGCGTCTGTTCCTCAGGCGACAGATTGAAATTACTATGGATCGAGGCAACGACAAACTCCAGGCTCGCCAGCACTTCATCCGCGTAGTCAAGGCTTCCGTCCTTTAAGATATCGCACTCGGTCCCTTTGAGAATACGCAAGCGCCCGGCATATTCTTCGTTCAGGCGGTCGATCTCTTCGTGCTGGCGGCGCAGACTATCTTCGCTTAGCCCGCCCGCGTAAGCGGCCGCCTTACTGTGATCGGTGATACCCAGGTACATAAAGCCGCGGGCGATACATGCCTCGGCCATGTCACGGATGGTATTCTGCCCATCACTCCAGGTGGAATGAACATGCAGTACGCCTCGCAGGTCGCTCTCTTGCACCAGTTTAGGAAGGGTACCATGGACAGCTGCTTCGATCTCTCCCATGTCTTCACGCAGCTCCGGTTCGATATAAGCCATACCGAGCGCCGCGTAGATATCGGTTTCATTCTTACAAGGGACAAGTTCCAGGTGTGGCTCTTTGCCCTTAAAGAGACCATAATCGTTAATAGTCATGTTCATACTCAAGGCCCGCCGCCGCAGGGGGATATGGTGTTCTTTGGAGCCTGTGAAGTGGTGGAGAGTATAGGGAAACTGGCTGTCCTTGACGACGCGCAGATCCATCGCAATACCGCTGCCCAGGATAACGCTTGACTTTGTATCCCCTTTACCGGTAATGGCCTGGATAGAGGGCTGGCTGGTGAAAAAATCCATGATTTTGTGCCTGGCTTCATCAGGAGCGTCATCGGCAACGCTTGCCACCATGTCTATGTCTTTTACCGTCTCGCGGCGGCGACGCAAGCTCCCTCCCACCTCCAAACGCACAATCTCCGGTAGTGAGGCCAGGGCAGCGCGGATACGCTCGGCCTCTTCTTCTGCCACTGGATAGAGAAAGCGGCCGGCATGCTGGGTAAGAAAGGCGATGCCCTGCAAAATATTATCCTGGGTCTTTTTGCCAAAACCTGGCAGGTGCGCCACTTTGTCCTCGCGAATGGCCTGCTCCAACTCGGCAATGCTGTTGACGTGCAACTCATTGTAAATGGCATTTATCTTTTTCGGTCCAACTCCCGGGATACGCATCATTTCGAGCTTGATGGGAGGAGTGTTCGCTTGTAGCTCTTCATAGAAGGCCATGTGCCCTGTATTGACAAGTTCTTCGATTCGCTTGACGATAGTTGATCCCAGCCCAGGTATGCCTTTAAGCTTGCCCTCTCGGGTGAGCTGTTCAATGTCCCCATCAAGGGCGCTGACGGCCCGGGCCGCATTTTGGTAGGCACGCCCCTCGAACGGATTGCTGCCCTCTTTCAGCTCAAGCAATCCCGCGACTTCTTCCAGGATATTGGCGATCTGATTTTTGTCCATACCATCTAATCTCACTTACTCGTTCGCTCGTTCAGGTTAAGCGCAAATCAAAAAATTCTGGCGCACGTGTTGTTACTTCAAACGGATTGCGTCCCTTGAGGTCTCGATTGAGGTATCTTTTGCAATCAAAATGCACCAGCAGCCAGCAGTACAACTCCGTGGTGACGAAGACCGCATCCCAGGGCTTTTCGCTACCCAGCACTTTATTACAGACGAAGCACCTGCCCATGCCCGCCTCGACCGCTCGCTCAAACCATTGGTAGACGAACTGGTGAAAGTCCTCCAGGTTCATCATATCCAGACACGACTCCGGATAACCAAAGAGCGCCGGATCAGGACACTCTCGAAAATCGTCATGTGTGCGGCTCAACGCTACAACAGGCGCCTTAATCGACACCTTGACTTCATCGTGTTCGGGGTCTTCACTCGAAGAAACTACATCCTGCAGCAGAAATCCTTCTCGCGCAAACCAGCTTAATAGTTCGTTTCTCATAAATTTGTTCTAGACGTACTGTGCATACCAATGTACCATTTAAAGGTGAGGGAGTCAACTTTTGAAATGTAGTGGCGCCCCTCGTGGGTGCCAGGTTATCCTTTCACCCTCTCCCACAACTCCAGCCACTCCACCAAACTATAAGAAGCAAATGTACGCCCCTGCTCGCGAATAATCTTCTCCATAGCCTGGAAACGTTGGCGGAACTTGCGGTTGGCATGGCGCAGAGCCTCCTCAGCATCTATATTGAGCCAGCGAGCTACTTTGGCCACCATATATAGCACATCGCCCATCTCTTCGTGTTGGTGTTCTGGCGTGCTCGCCTCTTGCAACTCCTGTAGCTCTTCTTGCACCTTGGCCAGCACGTCCTGTAAGTTCTCAAACTCGAAGCCCGTCCTGGCAACGCGCTTCTGGTACTCCTGGGCAACGATCAACGAGGGCGCCGCCAGCGGCACACCGTCGAGCACGCTTTCCGATTGCACGTCTTTGCCGGCGGCTATCCTCTCCTGTTTCTTGATGGCGTCCCAATTCTGTATCACTTGCCCGGCGCCGCTCACCTTGACTTCACCAAAGACGTGGGGATGGCGGCGAATCAGCTTGGCGTTGACATGCTCGAAGACATCGCCAATGGCAAAGTCTCCTTCCTGGCGAGCGATTTCAGCGTGCAGGTAGACCTGGAGCAGCAAGTCGCCCAGTTCGTCGGCCAGCTTCTCCATGTCGTTCTCTTCCAATGCTTCAACGACCTCGTAGGTCTCCTCGATCACATAACGGATCAGGGACTGGTGGGTCTGCTCGCGATCCCATGGGCAGCCGTCGGGCTCGCGGCGCAGGCGCATGGTGACGTAGCGTAACGTTTCAGGCAAGCGCAAGGCCGTCAACTCATCGAGGGGCGGGACATAGAGCGTGCTGAGGTGATTGGCCAGGCTATTGCGGTCGAGTTCATACAGCGGCATTTCAATTACTGCCTCATGCCGGTCTTCGGCGTTTCCAGTGCTTGTAAGTGCCGCCGTTACTAATTTGACGCGCCACTCGTCGGGATACAATTCGCTTAAAGCCAGCTTGACGGCGCTGGCGATGCGACGATTATAAACCTGCGCCACCAATAGCGGGAGGGTGGGAATGATCTTTCCGGCTATTTCGTCTGTAGTAAGAGCGGCAAGAGTGGTTGCATCGACAATTTGTGTGCCGGTTTCCAGGGGATCAAGCTCCAGAGCGGTGCAAACTGGCTCAAGGAATGAGAGACCTGCGACGATGTTAGTACTTAAGTCGCCCGCCCGCGCCATTAAGTCGCCCGCCCGCGCCAGGGCAAGCACGCGCTGCACCGATGCTTCTCCTATCAACGGGTGACCTGGGACGGCGTAAATAACGGGTTGTTGTTCCGCCAGCATACATATCTCTTCCGCAATTTGCTGGTAAAGCATATCCCAGTTACTTGACTCATCATAGAGGTGGTCAAACGATTCGATGCGCAGATCGGGTATTTCTGCCTTGAGCGGTTCCACCGTTGGATGTATGAGTGTGCGAAAGTAGACCGTTTTGTCGTCTGCCGCCGCCTCCGTTAAGACTGTATGTGCCTGCAAAGTGAGATCACTCCATTGCCCCGGCCCTAACCCTACGATAGTGATAGATGTCATCATGTATGTTCCTCTCTAGTCGCTCGATATCCTGATACCCACTCATAAATGGGGGTGCAGGGGGCGAAGTCCCCTGCCGGAGCGCGAGGTGCCCTCGCACTTTTCTCTCCCCCCAAGGCGGGCCTCCGGCCCGCCAGACAAATTATGAGTGGATATGAGTCGATATCTGATTGTAGTGTAGCGAGAGAGACGGTGTGTGTCAAATGAAAGAAGCTCTAAGGCTGTAAATGCCATTGTCGAACTGGTAACTACGTGATATGCTTTTTATAACAAAAATTTGTTGCTCGCTATACATTCGATCAACATAGGGAGGACATTTATGGTATCTGCCGAAGCCCAGAAACCGCTCTGCCCGGTATGCCATCAGGCAGACAAAGTAAAGACGCTACAAGCTGCCTATAACGAGGGCCTGGAGCGTTTTGCTCCACCACCCATGCCCGGAAAAACCGTATCTATGCTCCGGTATATGCTGGTCAGTATGTTGATTATTGGCATCTGCATATTTTTTATCCTTGTCCTGGTCGGCTCCGAAAGTTTTGGGCCAACCTTTTCCTGGGCCGAACTCGCCCTTGTCCTGCTGACTCTTACCGCTATAGTCACTGGTCTGATCCTCTCCTACGTTGCCTTTACCAAAGTGGTGAATGGCGATATGGAAGCACAGAAACGTTATGCCGCCTGGGATCAGGCGATGCAAAACTGGAATCGTCTGCGCTACTGCGCGCGCGATGACGTCGTCTTTGATCCACTGACAGGAAAGACGGTTTCGCAAGAAACGTTATCCTCCCTTCTGTCAACAGAGGTGAAGGAAGAAGAACAAGTAGCTCAAAGTTCAGCATCGGCTGTACATCAGTAGAGTATCTGCTTAACAAGCACATTGATGGGAAATGTGCTTGTTAACATTTAATCTTTTCGTTCTTGGGATCGTACAGCGGCTCCTTCATCACCGTTGCTCCATACCTCGTCCCAAACAACTGCACTTCAACCTGTGTTCCTGGTGTGGCATAACCTACAGGCAAATACCCATAGGCAATACTCTGGCGCACGCTATAGCCATAGCCTCCACTGGTTACACGACCTAGCACACGCTCGCCATCGAGGAGAGGCTCACCGCCCAGAGCCACGGCTCGCGGATCATCGACGACCAGGCAACACAATTTACGTGTAACGCCCTCCGCTTTGATGCGTTCCAATGCCTCTCGACCTATGAAATCACCTTTTTTAAGCTTGACGGCAAAGCCAAGACCCGCTTCGTAAGGATTATATTCGGAGTGAATGTCAGCGCTCCAGTAGCGATAGCCCTTCTCCAGGCGCAATGACTCGATAGCCCGGTAGCCGGCTGCTACCAGGCCGAGTGACTGACCCGCTGTCCACAACGTATCCCAGAGCTTGAGACCATATTCCACCGGCGCGTAGATTTCCCAACCGAGTTCACCTACATAGGTGACACGCAAGGCCAGTGCCGGAATGTCACCGATTGTCACCTGCTGGGCGGTCAGATAAGGGAAGGCCTCATTAGAGAAATCATTCTCGCTCACCTGCTGCACCAGTTCGCGTGCGCGTGGACCCCATACACCAAGGCAGCAGCGGCTAGAAGTAATATCATTGACGTAGACCGAGCCATCTGTGGGCATCTGGCTGCGAATCCAGGAGAGGTCATGGATGCCAAAGGCTGTTCCTGTGATGATCTGGAAGCGGTCATTGGCGAGACGTGTGACGGTGAGGTCGCACTCGATACCGCCACGCGAGTTCAGCATCTGTGTGTAGGTGATCGTCCCTACTGGTTGATCCATCTGATTGTCGGTGATGCGTTGTAGAAAGGCAGCGGCGCCAGGACCAAGCACTTCTAATTTGCTGAAAGACGTTTCGTCAAACATGGCAACGCGTTCGCGGGTGGCCTGGTGTTCGGCTCCGATGGCCGGTAACCAGAAGCGACTGGCCCAACCATAAGGTGTTGGCCAGTCCTGACCTGCCGCCAGGCGTTCGTTCGCTACGAACCAGTTGGGACGTTCCCAGCCCGCTTTCTCGCCGAAGACGGCGCCTAGCTCCTCCAGACGGTTATAGACCGGGCTGAGACGTAGCTTACGCGCACTACTGCGCTCCTGGGCTGGATAACTGATGTCGTAGTAAGTGCTATATATTTCAGAGGTGCGTGTAGAGATGTAGCGGCGACTGGATGTATACGAGCCAAAGCGACGTATATCCATGTGCCAGAGGTCGAGGCTCGGTTCCCCCTCGACGATCCACTCAGCCATCATCTTGCCAACGCCACCGCCACCGGAGATGCCATGAGCACAAAAGCCACATGCTACCCAGAAGCCCCTTACACCGGGCGCTTCTCCTAAGAGGAACTCGCCATCCGGTGTAAACGCCTCAAGTCCATTGACCTGTTTGACCAACTCAGCATCCTTTATAGCGGGGACGCGCTCAATGCATCCTTCTAGCAAACTGGCAAAGCGAGATGGATCAAAGCTGTGAACGGTGGGATTTGAGTCCCCGGCTATAGCGTCAACATCGAATGTAGCTGGATTGCGTTCGTAGCCACCGAGGACCAGGCTCTGACCATCCTGGCGGAAATAGACCAGCTTATCAGGATCACGCAGGTTCGGCATGCTGGCGCCTCCAGCCAGTTCGGATAGCGAACCGGTTATGGCATACTGGTGCTGCATGGGTACAAGCGGGATGGAGACACCAACCATCCGCCCAAGGCGTGGAGACCAGACACCTGTAGCCACAACCACGATCTCAGTACCGATACGATCTCGCGCTGTGTGTACTGCCTGCACCTGCCCGTTGCTGACCTCGATACCGCTGACGCTAGTGTGTGGATAGAAGGTTACACCTCCTGATTGCTGGGCCGCGTTCGCCAGCGCCTCGGCCAGGATAGGAGCCCGTGCAGAGCCATCGGTCGGCAGGTATAAAGCTCCTTCGACTCCTTCTATACTCATCATGGGGAACATGCGCCTGGCCTCGCTTGCGCTGATAAGCTCTACCTCCAGCCCGACACTTCTGGCAAAGCCAGCTTGCCTCTTGAGTTCTTCCATTCGCTCTTTTGAAGAGGCTAAGCGCAAACTGCCCATCTCGAAGTAACCAGGCCTGTCATCTACCTGGAGCCGCCGGTAAAGCTCTACGCTATACATCAGCATCTTCGTCAGGCTGACAGAGGAGCGCAATTGCCCAACCAGGCCAGGAGCATGCGACGTTGTGCCACCGGACAATGGCCCCTGTTCGAGAACAACAATATCCCGCCAACCTGATCTGCTTAAGTGGTAAGCAATACTTGAACCGGCAATACCGCTGCCGATGATAACAGCCCTGGCTTGATCTTGCATTAATAGATCTCCTGTCTGGAATTTTTTACATCTCGTAGCCAGCGGCTAAATTGCGGCGTGGCAACATTCTCTAGGAAGCGGTTGAGATGACGGTGAGCATACTCTCGATAGTCAAAATCGAGTTCAGAGATGCCCATTTGCAAAAAGCCCCAGAATGACTCGCGCAGGTCTGAGCCAAGCCGCATCAGGTGCAAATGCGCCACGTCTGCAAGGCGCACCTCGCCGAAATAATAACGGAGGAGCAACTCACTTTGTTCTTCGTTCAAAGCTTGATTGACGGCAAAGTTACCCAGGTCGAAGAAGATGTCGCCCATGCCGGCATACTCCCAATCGAGAATCCAGATGGTGTGCCCGTCATCAATAAAATTGCTGGCGAGCAGGTCATTGTGGCACGGTTTTGGCTGGTGCAGTGCACCAAGCGCTTGCTCGATCCGTTCCATCAAGGCAAAAACCTGGGGAAGCGTCTCGGGGAAGGTGACGCTGCGTTCAAGTGCCAGCTTGTGGTAGTTCCGCACCGTTTCAAAAGGTGAGAAGGTACCGGGGAAGGCCGGCCCGGCATGGTAACGCTTGATGGAGTCTACAATCCGTCTGAGTGTCTCGGGCTGAGCGGCAGTTTCAGGGGAGATGCCCGTACCAACGATGAAACGTGTGACCAGCGCGTCTTCAGATGCGAGAAAATGGATAACTTCTGCACCAACTCCTATCTGTGCGGCGATAGCTGTACAGGTGTGTTCGCGGCCCCGATCTATGCCGAGAAGTTGCGTTCCTTTACCTCCGATGCGCAACACAAAGCTTTCACCTCCGATATCCACGCGGTAATTCTGGTTGGTGATGCCACCAGCCAGAGGCGTGACCAGGACATCACTGCCACTCCAACCCGGTATTTGCCCTAGAATGTGCTCGATTCGCTGATCCATCGCTCACCCCTTTTGCTTACTAAAGGAAGCCTCCTGTATTAGCAAGAGCATACATCGCGGTTGAGCTTGCGTCAAGCAGAACCAGGTTTGCAACTGCCGGGTTATTGACACGTAGATACCAGCAAGGTATGCTGCTTGAAGCAGTCAAAATTGTATTAGATCAAACAGATGAAAGAAAAAAAGCCAGGCTTTTGCCATTTGTGCGGGGAAAGACTCCACGGCACCTACCTCACCTACGATAATGGTTTAGTGGTGTGTGCGCGTTGCAACACCACTGTTCCTCATTGCAGCCAATGCGGTATCCCCTCGCGCCAGCTGACACCAGCACGCGGAGTACTGATCTGCCCTGCCTGTCGCAAAAAAGCGCCAGTTTGTCCCTCTTGCCATGAACCAATCCTGGAACACTACTACATTGTGGGTGATTCGCCTGTAAAATATTGTGAATCTTGCTTCAAAACACGCCCGCATTGCGACATCTGCCGCGTACCTTTAGACGACCAAGGCAAAGCCTTTCCCGGGCGGGAGGGAAATATCTACCGCTGTGCATCCTGCCTACGTTCAGCAGTCACCAGATTTGAAGAGGCTGAAAGGCTCTACCGTGCAACCAGTGCCCTCCTGAAGCGGGAACTGCAATTGGAGATCCCGGCAGTACCCAGACTCAACATCGTTGAGCGTGCCACCTTAATTGAGTTAAACCAGCAGGCAGGTACACTCAAGGGGTCCGGCACGCCGGTGGGGCCTGAACACCAACACCTGCTTGGTTTCTTCCAGCGTATCAATGAAGATCGTACCATCTACATTGAACGCTTACTCCCCGAGACACTGTTCCAGGCCGTTGCAGCACATGAGCTGGCGCATGCCTGGCAATCATTTCATGCGCCCTCAACGCAAACGCTTCAGATTGTCGAAGGATTCGCCGAATGGGTAGCTTATCGTGTATTGCTGGCTTTGGGCCAGCAGCGTGATGCCGCTCGTCTAACGCGGCGGGATGATCTCTACGGTAAAGGACTACAATACTTCATTGCCCTCGAACATCGCAGTGGACAACAGGGTGTGCTGCAACGCGCAAGGCAGGCGTAAATAGTGAAGAATAAGTATATATTCTAAATATTCAACCCTTAACGCAAAAAGAGCAAATTTCAACCTGCTTACAACCATTTTAGTACGCCAAAGTTTACCAGGCTATGGCATAATGAGATCAAAATAGGCACCTGTGATGATGGGAGGATGTAGAAGGATGCAGTCGGATGAAATATTATGGTGTCTTTCATGGAGTGCGGCACTAACGCCAGATTTGCCAATGATCCCCAATAGAAACGTCTTCTTATGCGCCCCACACGGGCGTTCGCTCACTGCAACAGTCGAGGGCGTCCCTGGCCTGTTGCTCTCTTTCTCTGCTTCTTCTGTGGCTGGTAGGTTGTGCGGAGGGGTTGAAAATGCTTTTACAACATCCACAAACAATTTCAGGAAAACATAGCGTTATACGTCCAGGTGTTTGGCGATTGAGCGCTGCAGGCTGCTCTTTTGTGCTGAGCACTGCTGCCGCGGTACTGATCGCACGCACTCTGGGTCCCGGTGACTTTGGTATCTATATGTTTGTGTTCTGGCTGGCGACAGTAGCAGTACCCGTCGTTGGTGTAGGTATGTCGATGATGACAAGCCGTCACATGGCTGAAATCCAGGGTCGAGAAGAGCCTCGCCTGGTGGCAGGCATCTTTTACTTCGTTTGGAAGCGACAATACCGCAGGATCTTACTCTATTGTTTGCTATACCTGCTGCTGGCGTTTCCCCTATCCTGGGTCTTTGGAGCAAGTGCGCCTGTTTTACTCTTGTTTCTGGCAGGGCTAACTGCTCTCCTCCTCTTGTTGAGCGGTGTTGCCGGCATAACATTGCGCAGCCTTCGTCGCTTTGATCTCCTGGCAATCATAAATCTCTTTGGAGCAGTAACTAGCTTGTTTCTGATACTTATAGCCATTCAGTTACAGGGTGATCAGGTTGGCATATTCCTGCTCGCCTCCGCCATAGCAGGTACACTTACGCTGGTTGCTGCACTTCTCTGCATCATGCGCTTACAGCCTATGAGACAGGCCATGAAGCCAGGAACACTTTTGCTGGATCGACTGACGCGAGGGCTGAACAATTCGCTGCTGCTCTTCACTCTGGATGTTATCGTCTGGCAACGTAGCGAGATGCTGCTTTTAGCCCATGGACATAGCTCTGCTGAACTCGGTTTTTATGCATTGAGTTCTGCTATAAGTGCGCGCGTCATAGATATCTCGCCCGCACTGCTCTCCACCTGTGTATTGCCGCTTCTCCTGCGTTATGTGCCAGGCCAGCGCTATACCAGTGCCTCCGGCGCCTTCGTCAAAACATCACTGTATGTCGCGTGCCTGGCTATTCCGTTAAGCATAGGCGCAATTTTGTTCTGTCCCACTGTCATTTCGTATTGCTTTGGAGATGCCTATCTGCCCGTGGTGACTCCCTTGCGCATCCTGCTTATTTCCGCAGCGTTTGGTAGTGTCGCGACTGTCAGCCTGACTCATCTCGCTGACGGTGATCGCAAACGCGCACAGATAAGGCTTGGTACAGGTGCGGCACTCTTAAATATTATCTTAGCCCTGCCATGTATTGCGTTCTGGGGAACAACTGGCGCAGCGCTTGCCAGCGCGACAGCACAGATTGTTTCTGCCACTGGCTCAATTCTAATTTGTAGGAAGTTGATCTTTGGATAAGCTTTGGGTGGACGAGATAAGGACTTCGCCGCGTTTTAGCATCATTCTCTGCACCTACAACCGTTGCAATCTTGTGCTTTCGGCGTTGGCGAGCCTGCGTCGCCAAACGCTGGCATATCACCAATTCGAGGTGATTGTTATAGATAATGGTTCTACAGATGGTACGCTCAGCGCTGTTTGTACGTATGTGAGTGCAGGACTCCAGTCAGGCAGAAAGTCAGAAGAGACCTGGCAGGTACAGTGCCTGGCAGAACCTCAGAACGGATTGGCCCATGCGCGTCATACAGGACTGCTGGCAGCAGCGGGCGAAATCGCCGTCTTTCTGGATGATGATACGCTAGCAGACCCGTATTTCCTCGAACGCTTGTTGCAGGCCTATGACGAAACAGGGGCAGACGCCATCGGCGGACGAGTTGAACTGCGCTGGGAGGCACCACGCCCGCACTGGCTAACCGATGATTTATTAGACATGCTAGGCTACTTTGCCCCCGCACCTCACCGAGCGCAGTTGCAAGAAGATACAAGCTTTAGCAGCAGTAGCTTTTCTGTAAGGATCGAGGCACTGCGGAGCATTGGCTATTTCTCGCCTTTTCTCAGCAAGCGCTTGCATGTACCTACCAGTATGGAGGTACAGGACTTATGCCATCGTCTCTCTAAAGCTGGCTATAGGCTCTGGTATGAACCGGGAGCTGTGGTTGCACACCGCGCTCCTGCTGCTCGCTTGCATCGTGCATACTTTGTTGGTCGGGCCTACTGGCGAGGACGCTCTGAAGAACTGGCTCAGTATGCAATCAAACTCCAAAATGGAGATACCAGCCATCAATCTTATACAGGGATACTACGAACAATCTTGCCAGAACTGCGTGAGATTGGCTACCTGGCACTTCTCCATCGCCCACTTCTCTGGCTGGCAAGCCGTTCAACAAATGAGCGTTTGGAGGCAGCAATGGCACAGGCGAGAAGTTGGGGGCGCTTGCTGCAGCAGCTCCAGTTCCTCGAACA
>WNGM01015438.1_pt1 | contig 12300 bp, 10 predicted proteins | sample 5400571 | NCBI WGS metagenome assembly WNGM01 (sample SAMN13153378, study PRJNA577476) | soil metagenome | isolation source: 100 cm soil or saprolite under Garry oak tree replicate 2 | place: USA:California | collected 2016-06-15
GAAGCGAAATCACTTGTGTTGCCTGCGGAAGATTGGACTTTGGACTTTGGACTTTGGACTTCCGTATCTTCTATCGTCGCGACCTCGCGGGCAATGCCGACATGCGACAGGCAATCGCCGCGATTTGATGGGACTTCCACGTCGAGGACGAAGTCGCCGCCGCGTTCCGCAACTGCATCGACGGCCAGACCAACATTCGTCAGCCGCTCCCTTAAATCCTGAGGATTCAGCTTGGTGCCGGTTAACTCGCGGAGCCAGTTGTAAGAAATAAACATCGTCTTTGAACTTTGTGCTTGGTACTTTGTGCTTTGTACTTTGTTTGACTTTCTTCGGGGGCGCTCACCTCGGCAACTAATGCAGCGAGATCGAAAAGCGAACAAAGTACAAAGCACCAAGTACCAAGTACAAAACAAACCGGCTATCTGAACTGTTCTAAAAACCTAACGTCGTTTTCGAACAACAGACGAATGTCGTCCAGTTCATAGATTCGCGCGCAGGTGCGATCAATACCGAGGCCGAACGCGAACCCGGTAAATTCTTCCGCGTCCACGTTAGCGGCGCGCAGCACGTTGGGATGCACCATGCCGGAACCACCCAGCTCGATCCATCCGCACCACTTGCAGATGCGGCAGCCCGCACCGCCGCAGTTGAAGCAACTGTAGTCGACTTCGGCGCTCGGCTCGGTAAACGGAAAATACGAGGGCCGGAATCGGGTCTTCGTTTCCGCGCCGAACAGGCGATGCACAAATTCTGCGAGGGTGCCTTTCAAGTGCGCCATCGTGATACCGCGATCCACGCAGAGCCCTTCCACCTGGTAGAACATTGGATTGTGTGTCGGGTCGGGCGTATCCCGCCGAAAGACCCGTCCCGGCGCGATCATCCGCACCGGGGCACCGCGGCGCTGCATCGCATGGATCTGAACGGTCGAAGTCTGCGAGCGAAGCGCGAAGCCGTCGGTGGTATAAAAGGTGTCTTGCGGATCTCGCGCCGGATGACCTTCGGGAATGTTCAGTGCGTCAAAATTGTAGAAGTCAGTTTCAATCTCACGATCATCTTCGACGGCATATCCCAGCGAGACAAAAATGTCCTCGATCCGCTGGCGCATCAGAGTGATCGGGTGCAGGTGCCCGGGCCGGGGCCGGTGACCCGGTATTGTCACGTCAATGCTTTCACGCGCTGTTCGAGCTGCCTCAATAATTGTCTTCAATGTTTGCTCGGCTTGCTCGAGCGATTGCGTTATTGAAGACTCTGTCTGCTGGACAAGTTGGCCAAAGGAGGCGCGCTCCTCGGGCGACACGCGGCCAATCATTTTTTTGCCCGCCGCGATCGCACTCTTCTTACCAATATGGCGGGTGCGCAACTCGGCGAGATCACGTTGTTGGCTTTCGGCCTCAGCGAGATTCAATCGTATTTCCGAGGCGGACGGGCCGATAAAGCGGGCAAAGCGCTCGAACTCTCGTTCGAACGCTTCGCGAGCCGCTTTAATCTGCTGGATAGGATCTTTTGCGCCCTCTGTCATCCTGTTTGATGAGACTTACTTTTTCTTAACCGCTACCCACTTGCCTTGCATTTGACCGGCGAAGTCATAATCACCGACCAGCTTGCCGTCTTGAATACTGGCGATTAGTGCGATCTGTCCGCCACCAGACTCTAAAATCACGGAAAGTTTTCCGTCCTTCCAGGTGCCCGTTGAAATCTCCGAGGTGCCCAATTGCGAACTGCTGCTGCCGGTTACTTTTTCGCCATCCAGTTTCAGCGAGAGGGTGAAAGGAAAGGCCTGGCCCTGCGCATCGGCCGCGGCGTCCCATTCCCCGGATATGTCGTCGCTCACGACTCGATGGAATTCGACTGGTCCGGTTCTGCCGTCAGCCGAAAAATCTCCGGCCAGCTTATCGTCCTTTTGTCGCAGCGTAAGTTTGCCCGTCGAGCCATTGCCTTCTGCTTCGAGCGTCAACACGCCGTCAGTCATCTGACCTTTCGCAATCTTGTAAACACTGCGCGGCGATGTAATTTGGCCGGAGAATTTTCCTGACTCGTCCACGAGATCCAACTTTAAGATTACGTCGCCGTTGGGACCTTTCGCAGTGCCTTCATACTTTCCTGTTAATGAGGTCCGGGCCTGTCCCCAGCCCGTAATCGATACCAAAAGCAGCGACAACGCGCCGCTCATGATTTGCGTAATTCGTTTCGAGTTAAGTTTCGAGGGCTTCATAGCTGACTCCTTAAAAAGCTTTCCTAACACTCTCCCGACAGCGACTAGGCCGCGGCGCGGGCCCGTGGTTTATTCTCTAAAGCGGTCCGCGCCTGCGTGGCAAGTTCGGCGAACGCTTCCGGCTGGCTGGCGGCAAAATCGGCGAGAATTTTTCGGTCAAGCTCGATCCCGGCCAGCTTCAATCCATGCATGAATTGCGAATAGTTCAACCCGTTCAGGCGTGCGGCCGCGCCAATACGGACAATCCAGAGCGAACGAAAGTCACGCTTCTTTAGTTTTCTTCCCGTATAAGCGAAGTTCAATCCCCGCTCGACCGACTCTTTGGCAGAGCGATAGAGCTTTGATTTAGTGCCGCGATATCCCTTGGCTAATTTAAGAATCTTCTTGCGGCGCTCGAGCCGCTTATTTCCACGTTTTGCTCTCGGCATGATTCCCCTCCAACAATTTCGATTTTTGATTTCCGATTTTTGATTTCAGTCAGTTCGAGTTTGAAAACACCTCGGGCCAACCCAGAGAATCAATCGCAAATCCAAAATCTAAAATCTAAAATCTAAAATTCGCTTAGTCTCTTCCGTACGGCAGCATCCGTTCCACGCGCTTCTGATCGCCATCAGCAACCAGCGCGTCGATGTCCAAAAGTCGCTTCCGTTTGTTGGTTTTCTTGGTCAGGATGTGCCGTGCATGTGAATGCCCGCGCTTTATTTTTCCCGACGCCGTCAAACGAAAGCGCTTGGCTGCGCCTTTATGTGTTTTCAGTTTCGGCATAATTGCTCCCTCATAAGAATTTTCGAGTTTTGATTTGCGATTTTTGATCGGCGCCTTCGGCTCAAGCACTCACGATGGCGAAGTCGCGGTCCAAAGATTGTGAACAGCTGATTGCCTTCCATGCGCGGCGCGACTTCAACTTCACCTACATCTTCCAGGTCATGCTCGAGTTTCGCCAGGATGCGGGCGCCGAGCTCGCGGTGCGTCATCTCGCGGCCGCGAAACCAGATGGTTGCTTTCACTTTGTCGCCAATCTGCAGCCATTCGCGCGCCCGCTTCATGCGATAGCTGTAATCGTGCTCGTCCGTGCCGGGACGAAACTTCACTTCCTTAACGATGATTACGGCCTGTTTCTTTTTCGCCTCGTTGGCTTTCTTTTTGGCTTCGTATTGAAACTTGCCAAAGTCAATTATTCGGCAAACCGGCGGCTCGGCTCCCGGCGCAACCTCGACGAGATCGAGACCCTGTTGCCGGGCGGCGCGCACCGCGTCACGCGTGTCCATCACGCCAAGCTGTTCGCCCTCATTGCCAATCACGCGCACCTGGGGCACGCGGATTCGCTCGTTGATTCGAGTCACTGGCGCACGCCGAAAATCGGGACGACCGCGGCCGCGAAAACCTGTAGCTATTGCTGCACCTCCTGGTTTTTAGTCCAAGGTCTCAAGTCCAAGGTCCAAGGTCTTGAGCCTGGACTTTGGACATTGGACTTTGGACTCAATCGTTGGTCAGCGCGCGCGTCTCAACTAACCGCTGCGCCATCTGCTTGAATTCTTCTAACGACATCGCGCCGATGTCGCCTTTAGAGCGTTCGCGAACTGCGACCTTCCCTTCCTCGATCTCTCGATCCCCGAGCACCAGCATGAACGGAACTTTTTGCAATTGCGCGTCACGAATCTTCGCGCCAATCTTATCACTGCGCAGGTTTAGCTCGACGCGCAGGCCGGCGCGGCGTAATTCCTGCATAATCGTCTCGCCATATTCATTGATCCGATCGGTAATCGGAAGAACGGCCACCTGCACCGGCGCCAGCCACATCGGAAACGCGCCGGCATAATGCTCAATCAGGACACCGAAGAACCGTTCCATTGAGCCGAACAGCGCCCGGTGAATCATAATGGGCCGGTGCGGCTTATTATCTTCGCCAATGTATTCAAGTTGAAAACGTTCTGGAAAGTTAAAGTCGAACTGAACCGTAGTCAGCTGCCAGGTTCGTCCAATAGCATCCTCGACCCGCATATCGATTTTGGGACCGTAAAAAACCGCCTCTCCCTCGATTCGCTGGTAGGAAATATTCCGCTCATTAAGAGCGTGAACCAGAGCACTTTCGGCCCGCTCCCAATCTTCGTCAGAGCCGAGGTACTGAACATCGTTACCCGCGCCCCTCACTGAAAGTTCGACCTTCACGTTCGAAAAGCCAAAGACCTTGAACAAATCGAAGGCGAAATCAACACACGCCAGAATCTCGCCGCGAACGGTATCCGCGGTGCAGAAAATGTGCGCGTCGTCCTGCGTGAACCCGCGGACTCGCGTCAGGCCATGCAAAGTTCCCGATAGCTCGGCGCGATAGACCGAGCCAAATTCCGCATACCGAAGCGGCAGGTCGCGATACGACCGTTGTGCCGATTTATAAATGCCGATATGGAATGGACAGTTCATCGGCTTGACGCGGAACTGCTGCTCTTCGAACTCAATCGGCGAGAACATCGAGTCGGCGTAGTTTTCTTCGTGACCGCTTATAAACCAAAGCTCGCGTTTGGCGATGTGCGGCGTGAACACAAGGCCGTATCCGCGCTGGACAAGCTGTTCGCGAAGGTAGTCCTCCATCTGCCTTCGGATTGCGCCGCCTTTCGGATGCCAGAGCACGAGCCCTTGCCCGTACTCCTCCTGAATCGAAAACAGATCCAGTTCACGACCCAAACGACGATGGTCGCGCTTCTCAGCTTCTTCGCGCTGCCGCAGCCAGGCGTCCAATTCTTCCTGACTAAAGAACGCAGTTCCGTAGATGCGCTGCATCTGCGGCCGTTCGGCGTCGCCCTTCCAATAAGCGCCGGCCAGCGACAACAACTTGAAAGCCCGAAGGCGATTCGTGTTCGGCACGTGCGGCCCCAAACAAAAATCGATGAACGGCGAACCGTCGATGTAATAGACACTGACGACCTCTCCCGCTTTTTCGTCGATTAACTCGCACTTCAAAGGCTCGTCACGTTCATTGAAAATGCGGAGCGCTTCGGCCTTGGGAATCTCGTCGCGCCGGTAAGGCATGTTGCGCCTGGCAATCTCACGCATCTTCTTCTCGATGACCGGCAGATCCGCTTCGGTCAAAGGCCGTGGTGCAATAACATCGTAGAAGAATCCGTAACGCGGATCGTCGAGCAGAGCCGGCCCGATTCCCAATTTCGTTCCCGGAAAAAGATCGAGCACGGCGGCAGCGAGCAGATGCGCCGTCGAGTGCCGCAGGACATCGAGACCAGCGAGCGTTTGCGGCAAGACCGGTTCAATCTTCACTGCGTCGCCATTCGCCTGGGGTTCAATCATGTAAGCGAGATCAACTTCGTGGCCATTGACGCGCGCGGCGAGCGCCTGCTTCGCCAGATCGCGGTCAAGCTTTTTCAAAGCTTCGGCGACGGTGACGGGCGCAGGGATTGCCGCCGCCGGGCCGTTATTCAGTTGTACGTTAATCTCACTCATTATCAGTTCGGAGTGCCGCCTTTAGGCGGAATCCGCAGATGCAAGTTAATTCCGCCTAAAGGCGGAACTCCAAGCCGACACCGCTAGTGCCGGCGCCTCTTCGATTCACGATTTACAATTCACTAATTAATAAATACCAATGATCGGATTCGATAGGAGCGCCTTCGCCGCCGGCCGCAAAACGGACTCGGCAATCAAAATGTGAATCGCGTTGTTCTTCGATTCATGACGAAGGTCTTCCGGAGCTTCCTATCAAAAGTTCGGTTCAGATAAGCCACTCACTTATCCGTCGTATCGTTACGAAGCCAAATCATAACAAAGCATTTCAATGCGGCGCAAGGAGCGGATGCGCGAACTTCAGTTTGTCGTACGCGGTTCGACAAGCTTAAAGCAGCCGGCATCAAAACTACTCGAGCTTCCGATATGATTTTGCGTTAGTATACCCGCCCGTCTGTCCCAGAAGTTCTTATAAGGAGTCCCGGAAATGTTCAAGGCCCGACATCTCTCGCTGATCGCGATTCTTTCCGTTCTTGTCTTGAGCGCGGCAGGCGCATTTCGCGTCTCAGCGCAAAGACAAAGGACTAACAAGACCATCAGGCCGTCTGCGGCCAATCCAGACGACGTCGTTGACCTGGCTCCCAGCGAAATGCGGCCTGTTATCGAATACTACCTCGCCGATCGGGGAAGCTTGCTGCGGTCCTATCCGGTCGCAAATTCACCCGCGCGTCGCGAACGTTTTCGCAAGTTCTATTCTGATGCGCTGGAGCGAATCCAGAAGCTCGACTTCGATTCCATGAGCCAGGAAGGGAAAGTCGATTACATTCTTTTCCGCAGTCATCTGGAGCACGAGTTAAGACAGCTGGACATTGAAGCGAAGCAGTTGGCTGAGATCGAGCCCTTGATTCCCTTCGCCAGGACGATTTTCGATCTGGAAGAAGCTCGCCGGCGCATGGAGCCGATCGATTCGGCGAAGGCGGCTACGATCTTGAACAATCTTAAGAAACAGGTCGAAGACACGCGCCGGCTGGTCGAAGCTCTGCGCGGCAACTTGCGCAACTGGAACACGTTCTATAGCGGATACGATCCTGTTTTTACCTGGTGGAATGAAGAACCTTACAAAGCGCTCGATGAAGCCCTTGCGACATACGCAACATTCCTAAGCGAACGCGTTGTCGGATTGCGAAGCGCTACGGCGACGGGCCAATCGGGACAGCAACTCGGTCAGCGACCCGGGGGTGGTGGACCAGGAGTCGGCGGGCAAGGCGGCGGCGGTTTTCAGCGACCTGGCGCCACGACCGCGCGCCCCGGCGATACCAGCGACATCATCGGCGATCCAATCGGTCGCGACGCGCTGTTGAGCGAACTGCAATCGGAAATGATTTCTTACACACCTGAAGAATTGATCGCCATCGCGAACAAAGAGATGGCCTGGTGCGAAAACGAGATGAAGAAGGCTTCGCGGGATCTCGGTTACGGCGACGATTGGAAGAAGGCGCTCGAGCACGTGAAGACCTTGTATGTTGAACCTGGCAAACAGCCGGAAATGATCCGCGATCTCGCGTTGGAAGCAATCAAGTTCGTCGATGATCACGACCTGGTCACTGTACCCCAGCTCGCTCGGGACACCTGGCGGATGGAAATGATGACGCCCGAACGGCAACTGGTCAGCCCTTTCTTTCTCGGCGGTGAAACAATTCTGGTTTCATTTCCTACCAACACGATGTCGCATGAACAAAAGATGATGAGCATGCGCGGCAATAACATTCACTTTGCGCGCGCCACCGTTTTTCACGAACTAATTCCGGGCCATCACCTGCAAGGGTTCATGACCGCACGCTACAAGCCATATCGAGGTTTATTCGGCACACCGTTCTGGACTGAAGGGAACGCGCTGTATTGGGAACTGCTTTTCTGGGATCTAAATTTCCCAAAGACGCCTGAGAATCGCATCGGCATGCTCTTCTGGCGCATGCATCGGTGCGCGCGGATTATCTTTTCGCTCAGCTTTCACCTCGAGAAGATGACGCCGCAGGAATGCATCGACTTTCTCGTAAATCGGGTCGGCCATGAGCGTGACAACGCTACCGCCGAGGTGCGGCGTTCATTCGATGGCAGCTACGGCCCGCTTTACCAGATCGCTTACTTGATCGGCGGGTTACAGCAGTATTCGCTTCATCATGACCTGGTCGATTCCGGTAAGATGACCAACCGCCAATTCAACGACGCGCTGCTTCATGAAAACCGCATCCCGATCGAAATGATTCGGGCGGTGCTGACAAACCAAAAACTTACCCGCGATTACAAGACAAACTGGCGGTTTTACGGGAGTGATTTGGGGCAGGCCAACCAGCCGTAAGCGAAAAAAGGAGCTTGCTTCCCTTCTCAACAACGGTGCCCGGCCGACCGATCCAGGCAGAGACTTCGAGGGCTGCGCCGTCTTGTTACTATTCTTCGACATAGTGCATAATATCGCTTGCGCTTGCTTCTCTTTTTCAACAACGACGAGTGCTTTCCGCAGTTCGTTAATTCATCAAGTAAACCTATAAGGAATTTCAACAAGGAGTAGTATGACGACTGAGAAACTGACTTTTGCGATTGGAGATCGAGTTGACCAAATGTGCGCGACCTGCGGCGAAGAACGCGGGCATATCGTAGCCTCCGCCACCAAGAAAGGCCGGCCCACCCGCGTAACTTGCGGAGTTTGCGGATCGCGCGTTCGCTTTACCGGGAACGGCGCACGCGTCGGCGGTGCTACCAAATCCGGCGCGCCGTACGATCAGAAACAAACTTATCGCCGGGGACAGACCCTGACTCATCCAACCTTCGGCGTAGGAGAAGTAACGGCAATTATCGAGCCCCGGAAGATGGACGTTCTGTTCGCAGACCGCGTGCGCCGGCTGATTCACGCCAACACGCCGAGGTAGAAAACCCGACCAACTCGAAGCAGCTGGAATTCAGTAGTCATGGGATGTCCACCGCTGCAGCCCTAAACAAAATAAATCGAGCCTGGAAGGGCCGGATAAACACCAATTACAAATCGCGATCCGACAGGGTCGCGATTTTCTTTGTCGACAGTCGACTGTACCAGCGCAAATCCCAATAAAACACAGGTCTTTTCGGCGCAAAAAAATCTTCCACTCATGACAAAAGGATGACAAACAGGCCTGCGCGGCTAAATAGAATTTGGTACGTGCTTGATGAACTAGTCATCATCAACCATCCTGCCGGCACGGAAGACAACCTTCCGACACCGCTTCACGGCCTGCAATGGAAAACCTGCCTGCGTCGCATATCGCTTCTCAATCAAGCTGAAAGCAATTCGGTTGCTCCCGCGGCTTCCAGCGAATCGGAATTCTATCGCGGCAAGGACGCATATCGGTTTCTTCTCGAAGTAGTTTGCGGCTTGCGGTCGCCTCTGGTGGGCGAGACTGCGGTGATGGGGCAGTTCAAGGAATTCTGCGCACAGACGAAATTTCCGAATTCGTCGTGGGGACGGTTCCTCCGGCAATTCACGTCTGAGCTACTGGCCGACGCCAAGCGCGTGCGCCATGATCATCTTGAGGGCATGGGTAGTCAGTCTTACGGCGGCCTCGTTCGCCAGCATCTCAAAGATATTCCCGCCACCTCGGTGCTGGGCGCGGGGAAACTGGCAAAAGAGATTCTTCCCTGGTTGCTTGGAAAAACAGACGTCACGGTTTTTTCCCGCGATCGACTTCGGGCAGAGGGCCTGCTCGAAGAATATCCGCAAATCCACCTGCGCCAGTTCGCGATGGCGGATACCGCGACCGCGAATCGCGAGGTCGCCCTGATCATTGCTGCTCCGCTGAGCGCGAGCGAGATCGAGAAATGGGTTAGCGTGCAAACAACTCAATTTGTGAAAGCGCTCGATCTCCGCGGCGAAGCAGAAACTGATCCGGTGCAGGCCTCGTTTCCGGTCATCAGGCTTTCCGATCTCTTCGACGCGCTGAAGAATGATCGGCCAAAACTCGCAGGTCGTGTGGCCTCGGCGCGTGACGAAATCAGGCAGGCCGCGCAACGCGTGATAGAGCAGGCCCAGTTTCGGCCGTTCGGCTGGGAAGACTTATGCGCCTAGTTCTCGCTGCGCGTCGCAGTGAGTTGGCGCGTATTCAAGCCATCCAGGTCGGCAACACCCTTCAAAAAGCGCATCCGCAGGTCAACGTAGATTATTCCTTCCACGAATCACTCGGTGATAAGAATCAAAACGATCCGCTCTGGCAGATGCCCGAGAAAGGGGTCTTCACGCAGGACCTGCGCGAGGGCCTGTTGGCGGGACGTTATGACCTGGCGGTGCATTCGTGGAAAGACCTGACCATCGAAGAAGATCCGCAGACGGAAATTGCAGCAACGTTACCCCGCGCGGATATGCGCGATGTTTTGCTTATGCGTGCTGATCGCTGGCCGGACGTCGAACGCACAGGTCAACTGACAATTCTGACGTCTTCGCCCCGGCGCGCTTACAACCTCGAACCATTCCTGCGCCGGGCGCTGCCGGCAAAGATTAGCGAACTGAAGTTTGCACCGGTGCGCGGCAACGTCCAGACTCGCGTGCGGAAGATTTGGCAGCCAGGTGCGGATGGATTGATCGTCGCCAAGGCCGCGCTTGATCGGTTGCTCGAAGCCGAAAGCACTGAGTTTGCGGAAACGAAAGCCGCACTTCGCGAGGCGATCGCTCGGTGCCGGTTCATGGTCTTACCGCTTCGGGCCAATCCCGCCGCTCCGGCACAAGGTGCGCTCGCAATTGAAATCAAACGCGACCGCAGCGATGTGAAAGCTCTGCTGGAGACGATTAATTGCGCCGAGACCTCAGAAGTCGTCAGCCGGGAACGCGAGATTCTGCGGATGTATGGCGGCGGCTGTCATCAGAAAATCGGAGTCAGTGTATTGCGCCGCTCCTACGGTGAAATCACTTCTCTCCGTGGGCTTACTGACGATGGTTGCGTGCTGGACAATTACTCGCTGAGAGCATCGCAGCCACGGCCACCAAAGATCGCCCGCGACCAGATGTGGCCGATGAAACCGGCGGACGCTGATTGGTTCAAACGCGAGACGATTCCTGTTACGATTTCCGACAGGTTTTCGGCGCTGTGGGTCGCTAAAGCGGACGCGCTCCCGGACGACGGGCCCGGCAAGCTATCAAAGATCATTTGGGCCAGCGGTCTGAAAACGTGGGAGCGGCTGGCGCAGCGTGGCGTGTGGGTCAATGGATCGGCTGAGGGCCTGGGCGAGCAGGAACCTCCGGTAATCAACACCCTAGCGGACGCTGAGTTAACCTGGCTTAAGCTTACGCACGCGGACGGTTTTGCGTGGAACGGCACGAATACGCTGGCGACCTACCGCCTGGTTCCAAAGGATCCGACGCCCGATCTGCGGGGCAGGAAGTATTTCTTCTGGACCAGCGGCTCGGGGTTCGAACGCGCGCTGTCGCTCAATTCGTGGCTCGCCGAGATGACGCATTTTTGCGGACCGGGTAACACGGAAAAGATTCTTAATCAGCACGGAGTCAAACCACACATCTTTCTCGATCATGCTGAGTGGCTGAAGGAGATGAGTGTTTCATGAAGCGTTTGATGCGCTTACGCGCAAGCCAACATCTGCGCGACCTCTGCGCGGAGACTGAATTCAATCGCGCGCAGTTAATTCAACCATTTTTTGTGGTTGAAGGATTGCAGGCCGACGAATCCATTGCCGGTCTGCGCGGCAATGTGCGTCTCGGCATTTCTTCGGCGTTGCAACAGATCGAAAAAGATCTGAAAGACGGGGTTACGCAGTTTTTGCTCTTTCCGGTCCCGGGCGAGAAAAAGACGAACAACTTCGATCACAAATTCGAGCGCGACATGATCTCCGGAATTCGCCGGGAGTTTGGGACTGACTTATGTCTGTGGGTCGATACATGTCTGTGCGCTTACACGACTCATGGTCACTGCGGAGTTCTAAACGATCGTGGCATCGATCTGCCGAGCACGCTCGACGAGTTGGGAAAATCTGCGGTCGCTTTTGCCGACGCGGGCGCCGATGGAATTAGTCCGAGCGACATGATGGATGGACGGGTTGCGCACATCCGCGCGCAGCTTGATGAGCGCGGGCTCGATCTGGTGCCGGTAATGAGTTACAGCACAAAGTTCGCCAGCAACTTTTATGGACCGTTCCGCAGTGCCGCTGATTCGGCGCCGCAGTTTGGCGATCGGCGTCACTATCAACTCGACGTGCGTCAACGATCTGACGCCCTCGCCGCGAGCCGGCGGTGCGCCGAAGAAGGAGCAGATCTCTTGATGGTGAAGCCGGGTCTGACTTCGCTGGATTTGATCGGACCAATTAAGCAGGAAACGGCGCTGCAAGTTGGGGCTTACCAGGTAAGCGGGGAATACGCGGGGCTTTCACTTCTGGCGGACAACGAACTAATCGATTTTGACCGCGGGCTAATGGAAACCTGGCAAGTTTTCAAACGCGCCGGCGCGCAGTTCATCATCACCTATGGCGCGCGCTATGCGAAGAGACTTGGGGTGGGAAACTGATTTTGAAGTGCGCCAGCAAAGCCCAGCGGCGACGGCGCTTTGGTTTGCCCGCTGGAAGCCTGTTTTTTACGAAATCGGATCATTCAGTTCAAGTCGAGTGGG
>WNGM01003646.1_pt1 | contig 12297 bp, 10 predicted proteins | sample 5400571 | NCBI WGS metagenome assembly WNGM01 (sample SAMN13153378, study PRJNA577476) | soil metagenome | isolation source: 100 cm soil or saprolite under Garry oak tree replicate 2 | place: USA:California | collected 2016-06-15
TCACAGTTGTGGACAGTGCGCTGGGCTGCACACCGTGGATGGCTCCCGATCTCGCCGATCCAGGCAACCTCGTAGCCGCGCTTCCTCTCAACGAACTCCAGGCAGCAGCTCATCAGGCTGTTCCCACAGCATTGGTACCGAGTTCAGATCCCATGGTCCTGCTAAACAACGCACGCAGCCTGGATAAGATCAACGCTTACCGTGTCGGTGTAGATCAGCTGCCAGTACAGAGTTTGAATGATGCGAACGCACGTATCTACTGCACGAACCTGCTTGCCATCGCCCCATCACGCATGCTCCTCGACGCTCACCTGACCAAAGTACAACCGCCAGCTGACCCGGCAGTCGCCAATTCGCTCTTCACCTTCCTGGCTCAGCGTTTTATCTTCACCTACGGTGCAAACGGCCTGAACTGCGCAAAACTGCTCAATCAGCCTGATCCTGTTAGCGTAAAGACAGATAGGAACGGCGTGGCCATTGATGCAACCATCAATGGCAAGACAATCTACAGCCCCGTCGATTGCTCAGTCAATGGAACACTACTCGTAGGTTGTTCAGGGACAACCACCATCAATGGCCAGACATGCACCTTCATGATGGATAGGAACGCCCACCAGGTAAAGATTACCTGTCCCGCTGGTCCGTAGTAAGGTAAGAGGTTGTTGAAGATAGCAGGTCAGTTTGGCAGAACTTTAGTTAGCATTGGCCATACATCGCCTGGCTCCCAGGTAGCGCGATACCAGACAGCGATCTGCAAGTGGCTATGACCAAATTGTGGTACCTTCTCTAAAATCTGCTTGAAGTTCGTAATGACGTAGTAGAGATTTTTAGCAGTATGGTACCACATGGAATGTTTCACCCCGGATGAATCGGTGTAGACGAGGTGGGCAGCAGTAGGATCATTCAGATTGCTGGCAGTTGTATCGATCTGTGAAGATGGCACCTGGGCCACCAGCGCTTGAGCATCCGAGTAGTTGACATTGCCATCAAAAACCCATTCACTTCCATCCCAATGCCAGGTAGCGCCGTAAAGCGGCAACTCCCAGATAATACGCGGGAGCATATCGGGCATGGTTTGCAGCGCATAGGCCAGGAGTTGTTTGAGCCAGGGAACACTCACCGTTGGCCCTGGGGTGAAATAGGATTGATCAACGGCCATGATCACAATGAAATCAGCCGCATGAGCCAGCAAGGACCAGTTCTCAAACCCATTGAGGCCGTAATAGTCATCGTGATCGCTGAGTTTGTGGATAAGGGCAATACCATATAACTTATGCAAGGGTTTCAGAGCGGCCCATACTCGCTGGTTGAACTTGAGGAAGAGTTGCTGAATAGCAGGATAGTTATGATCACCTGCCTCCATATCCATAATGACCCCATCGTAGTGAGCGCGTAGAACCTCGTGCACAATGGGATCAATCAAGCTCTGGTTGGTCGTAGCTTTATCAATATATTCAGATTGCTGCTCAGGAGTCCAGGCATCCGCCGAGCCGTCGGTCATCATAGTGACGGTGAGATAAACAAGGCCGCCTCTGCTATGCACGAGTTGCACGACATTATCCATACTGAGGCTACCGGACATGCAGTTATTATGCACACCATTAATGAGTTGTCCGGTGGTGGGATCGACCCAACCGGTGCCGACTATAGCAGCATCGGGGTTTGTGCTGGCCGTCTGAAGGTAGGCTGGCATACCCCGCTGGCAATCGCGCCCGACAATCCAGCCCAGCGAGGCGAGTTTACCATTCATGAAGCGGGGAGAATTTATGTCAGTGGGAGGAGCCTGGTTCTGCTGAGTTTGGATTGAGCTTACCAGCCACACATGGTTCGTCGGAGTCCCAACCAGTATCACTCCTGTCATGCACAATATAAGCAGAGCGAATAAAACTGGCACCGTAAATCTCGCCCTGCCAATTAGTCTTTCGAACATGCGAACGACCCTTCTTTTTCCCACTTCGATAGCCTAATTATATTCTATCATGCTCACATAGTAACACATCTATACATAAGATGAAACGATTTGACCCAAAAAGGTCAGGCATGAGGCAGTTAGACTCCGCTATATGCTGAAAACCCTCCATCAATGGGTACCACCACCCCGGTAACGAAAGCCGATGCCGGACTGACCAGCCAGAGCAGCGTTCCTATCAAATCTTCCGGCGTGCCAAACCGTCCTGCCGGAGTATGAGCGATAATGCTCTGCCCGCGCTCTGTCAATCCACCACTTTGTGCGTCTGTGAGCAAGAAGCGATTTTGTTCTGTCAAAATGAAGCCAGGAGCGATTGCATTCACCCGAATTTGAGCGCGATATTCCTGCGCCATGTGAACCGCCAGCCATTGGGTGAAGTTTGCCACTGCTGCTTTCGCTGCACTATATGCCGGTATACGGGTCAAAGGACGCAGCGCATTCATGGATGCCACATTGACAATACAGCCCTGCCCTCGCTCGGCCATCCCACGCCCGAACACCTGGCAACTCAGGAACGTCCCCATAAAATTCAGCCCGAAAACGCTATCAACTCCTTGCAGATCAAGATCGAAGAAGCTCCGCTCAACTGAGGTCGTCGCTTGCGGAGAATTGCCGCCCGCGGCATTGATCAAAATATCGATAGGTCCGAATGTCTCCAGGACTTCAGTACAGGCGCGTTCAAGGTCGGTGCGTTGGACAACATCGCACGCAATCCCAATGGCTTCACCATTCTCCGCTTGAATTGCTTCGACAACCTTTGCCGACGACGCAGCATGCAAGCTAAGAATGGCCACGCGTACTCCCGCCTTCGCCAGGGCAAGAGCCATTACACTGCCAAGTACGCCACTCCCGCCCGTAATGACGGCAGTCAAGCCTCGTACGTTAAAGAGCATCTGAAGGTCTGTCATGTTGGCTTTTCCCCAGGAGATTTTGTGTATCCTCTTTTCATGTTATATCTTACCATCAGAATACGTCTTCCAACCATTCAAGGGCATGTTTGCAACGGGTGATACGATGAAGGAATGAAAGGAGGCATGAAAATGACCACGTTTGTGTCACTGTTCCGAGGCATCAATGTTGGCGGTCACCAGATGATACGGATGGATGCACTCAAAGAGCTCTATGCATCCCTGGGATTCAAGGATATCGTCACCTATATTCAGAGCGGAAACATCGTATTTACAAGTGAGGATGCTGACTTGTCTCAACTCCCGAGGCTCATTGAGGATGGCTTTGCCCAAAAATTCGGCTTTCATGCAAAAGTCATGGTTCGAACTTCAGCTGAGTTGAAAGATATTGTTGATAACAATCCCTTTCAGAATCAACCAATGAAAGAGTCAAAGTGGGTGGTCGTTATGTTTCTGGCGGCTCGCCCTGACAGTAGAGCACAGGAAGATCTCCAGAAAACATATGTTGGCCCTGAAGAACTCTGCATAATCGGCCAGGAAATGTATATCTATTATCCCAATGGCATTGGGCGCTCAAAACTGTCCAATACCTTTCTTGAGAAAAAGCTGAAAACCGCTGGAACAGGAAGAAATTGGAATACCATTCTCCAATTGCAGAAATTGATCCAGCGATAGGTTTTTTTGACTTCTCTGGGAGCGTATAGGATACAACCGCTCTGGTTGCGCTACTTTCATGACTTGAGGTAGCACCCGCTTTGTGACATACTTTTTCCATAAAGAAATCTCAAACCACAAGAGGATTTGTGCGTATGCGAGTTGGAATTGGACTGCCAAATGGTATTCCAGGCACACAGGGACAGTTAATCATCGAATGGGCGCGCCGGGCCGACCAGGGACCATTCACCAGCCTGGGAGTTGTAGACAGGCTTATTTACGACAGTTACGAGCCTTTAACTACCCTGGCTGCAGCCGCAGCCGTCACTTCACGCGTGCGATTGGCTACCACTATCGTCATTGGACCTCTGCACAACGACACTTTACTTGCCAAAGTAACCGCCTCTCTCGATGCCCTTTCCGCTGGTCGACTGGTACTGGGACTGGCAGTGGGTGCCCGCAAGGAAGACTACGATGCCGCCAACATTGATTACCGCTCGCGCGGCAAGCGCCTCTCCGAGCAACTCGCTATCTTGCGCTCTTTGTGGGAAGAAGGTGCTATTGGTCCACAAACGGCCCGCCCCAGTGGCCCCGAACTGCTGGTTGGAGGGCTAAGTGATCAGGGCTTTGCCCGCGTAGCGCGCTACGCCGATGGCTACGTGCATGGAGGTGGACCACCACGCACTTTTGCTCGTGCTGCTGATAAAGCCCACGCTGCCTGGATTGATGCCGGACGCCCGGGTAAGCCGCAACTCTGGGCGCAGGGATACTTTGCACTTGGCGGGGATGCAATTGAAATAGGAAATGGCTATATGAAAGACTATTACGCTTTCACCGGTCCTTTCGCTGAAAAAATCGCGGCCGGCCTGCTCACCAGTCCTCAAGCCATAGCTCAGTTCATTCGCGGTTATACCGAGGCGGGATGCGATGAATTAGTTCTCTTCCCGGCTGTATCTGATATCGCTCAGCTTGATAGACTGGCTGCTGTTCTCGAGGGGTTGGGTAGATACACGATCAATCCAGGTCGCTTACAGGAGGGACTTTAAATGCGATACGCCACGTACGTGCTGGATAAATCCGCACTCTACTGCCTCGCTGGTGGCTATCGATTGGAGGCCTAATGAAGCTTGTCATCCTTGGTGGAGGGCCTGCTGGCCTCTATTTTGCCCTGCTCACCAAAAAGGCTAATCCCAAACACGATATTACCATCATCGAGCGCAATCCGGCCGATATGACCTATGGCTGGGGCGTCGTTTTTTCTGATCGCACCCTGGCCTCATTCCAGATGGCCGATTATAAGACGTATGAGCAGATCACTAACCACTTCGTGATCTGGGATGCCATTGACGTGCTTTACCGTGGAGAGACCATCCGTTGTGGGGGTCATGTTATTGCCAGCATCTCACGCAAGCAACTACTAAACATCCTGCAAAAACGCTGCTATGAATTGGGCATCGCCCTGAAATTCAGCTGTGAGATAAAGGACCTTACGGAGCTACCCGAGTATGACCTGCTGATCGCAGCAGATGGTCTCAATAGCATTGTGCGCAAGACCTACGCTCCTATCTTCAAGCCCGGCATAGAACTGGGGAAAGCCAGGTATATCTGGCTGGGTACGCATAAAGTGCTTGATTCCTTCACCTTTATCTTTCGCGAGAACGAGCATGGTCTGTTTCAGGTACATGCTTATCCCTTTAGCGGCACGACCAGTACTTTCATCATTGAATGCGATGAAGCCTCCTGGCTAAAGGCAGGACTAGACAAAGCCGGTGAGTCAGAAAGCCTCGCCTACTGCGAGCAACTGCTCGCAGACGATTTAAATGGAGCGCCGCTCCTATCCAATAACTCAAAGTGGATCAGCTTCCCTACACTCAAAACCAGGAGCTGGCACCATCAAAACATAGTGCTGCTCGGTGATGCAGCGCATACCGCCCACTTCTCTATTGGCTCAGGGACCAAGCTGGCCATGGAGGATGCCATTGCCCTGGCTACTGCCATCGAGCAGCACCCTGACATTGAAACCGCTCTCAACGAATACGAGTTAGAGCGCAAGCCCGTCGTCGAGGTATTTCAACGTGCCGCCCAGGAGAGTCAAACTTACTTCGAGACGATCAAGCGTTACCTCAACCTTGAACCGGTGCAGTTCACCTTCCAACTGCTGACCCGCAGCGGCAGGATCTCCTATGACGATCTCAGGCTGCGCGATACCCAATTTGGCGACGCGCTTGATCGCTGGTTCACCCAGAAGACCAGCGGCAATTCCCTCATCGCTGCCCCACCACCCATGTTCACCCCGCTAAAACTACGCCAGCTCACACTACCCAACCGCCTCGTCCTCTCGCCGCTCTCTACCTGCCCGGCAGAGGATGGGACACCCCACGAAGGATATGCCTCTCAACTTCTAAACAGTGCTCTTTATGGTGCTGGCTTAATTCTAACCGAACCCTGCGCCATCTCTCCCGAAGGACGCATCACGCCAGCTTGTGCCGGAATGTACAACCAGATTCATCTAGCCGCTTGGGCGGGTATCGTTGAGTCTATACATGCTACCTCACAGGCAAAGATCGCGATCCAATTGAACCATGCCGGGCGACGCGGCTCAACCCGTCCCAGAACAGAGGGCCTGGATAGACCGCTAAAACAGGGCAACTGGCCGCTGCTCTCGGCATCACCCCTGCCCTACACGTCACGAAGCCAGATTCCCAAAGAGATAGATTGCGCCGGCATGGACCAGGTGCGCAACGATTTTCTACGCTCCACCCGGCTGGCCCAACAAGCCAACTTCGACCTTCTACAACTCAACTTTGCCCATGGATACCTCCTGGCCAGCTTCCTCTCACCCCTCACCAACCAGCGCAAAGATGAGTACGGGGGACCCCTGGAACAGCGCATGCGCTTCCCCCTGGAAGTGTTCGATGCCGTGCGTGCTTTGTGGCCTGAAGACAAACCAATTTCCGTTGTCCTCTCCGCCACCGATTGTGTAAAGGGAGGTTTCACCGTCGAGGACGTCGTGACCGTTGCCCGGGTACTCAAAGCACACGGCTGTGATCTTATCGAGGTGCGAGCAGGACAGACAACGCCTGATGGCGAACCAGCCTATGGCCGTGGTTTCCTGACCCCCCTGAGCGACCGGATACGCAACGAGGCGGGCATTCCCACCATGGTCGGTGGCTACCTCACTATGAGCAACGAGGTCAATACTATTCTGGCAGCCGGACGCGCTGATCTGTGTATTATGAACCTACCTGCTCGTTGGTAATAAGTCATTCTCTACTCATCTAGACGTCGCCTGGAAACAATCATGAAAATATTTGCGAAAGTTCACTTCCGCAAATATTCAATAAGCACTTTGGCACCTACTCCGCTTCAAATGCTCCTCACTAAAAAGTCATCCTCTCCTCGTCTTGTAAGTGATTTATCGAATCTGGTATCACCCCTGGCGTTCTATCGGGAACACTCACGGCTACTTTGTTGGTTACTTAACAGTTCAGTAGCCGCTTATCTCACAGACAAATAAGAACAAACTGGATACACTTAGCAAAGAAGGCAAATAATAAAGAAAGGTTGAATAGATAAATCTCATGCAAAATACTATTACAAAACAAACAATGGCTGTAGATCATGATGCAATGATAATGGACCGCTATCAACAGGAAAATCCCTGTAACAAGGGTACCTTCCTCTACTGGAAGAACATTGAGCCTCTCACTCCCCAGTCTTGAAGAAATTGCCCATGTACGAAACCCTCTTGCCTCGAAGATTGGTTTAGGCGTCCTCCTCGCTATCATAGCGGGAATAACGGAGAATGCTGCTGTACTCATATTTAGCCTGGATACCCGCATCGCTACAACCGGTATCACTTCAGCTATTGCTTCCAGTTATGCTCTTGTCGTGATGGTGTTCGGCATGCTTGTATACCGTGAACGACTTGCCAAAAACCAGCTTTTCGGTATAGCCGTGTTCATGGTTGGCCTGGTCTTGCTTGCGTCGTAACTCTTCAGGCAGCAGACACAAGCCGCTTAGGACGACGAACGAGAAAGCAGGTAAAACCCAGACCACTGGCCTCCGATTTGTGGTTGAACCGGGGGGCTGGTAGCAGTTTGCCGCCTGTTCACATAAGTGATAGGATATAGGTCAAACACCTGGGGTTTAGTTATTTTTTCGCCCAAGAGGTAAATCGCTTATGTCAAACGGAGGTAATCTCACTCTCTCAGGACGGCGGGCAGTAGTAACCGGTGCAGGCCGCGGCATCGGTCGCAGTATCGCCCTGGCACTGGCAGAGGCGGGCGCAGACGTAGCCGTAACTGCCCGCACGGCTGTCGAACTCGAGCAACTGGTGACACAGATACAGGCAATGGGTCGTCAGAGCCTGGCCATCTCTTGCGATGTAACGGACACGGAGCAGGTGCAGCGCATGGCAAAGACCGCGGTTGAAGGCCTGGGCGGCATAGATATCCTGGTCAACAACGCCGGCAACGCTGGTAGTCACAAGTTTTTGAACCATCCCGATGACCTCTGGCACCGCATGCTGTCCATCAACCTGAGCAGCGTCTACTACGTCACTAAAGCCTTCCTGCCGTCATTGATAGACCAGCGCGGAGGGCGCATTATCAACATTGCCTCGATTGCCTCCCGAGTCGGTGGCAGCTATATTGCCGCGTATACAGCAGCCAAGCATGGTGTACTTGGGTTGACCCGTGCCCTCGCCACAGAACTAATGCCCTACAACATAACGGTAAACGCTATCTGCCCTGGCTATGTGAATACCCCTATGACTGATGCCAGTGTCAGCAACATCGTGGCACGCACCGGCATGGCTGAGGTCCAGGCGCGAGAGGCACTGGAAAAAACGAGCCCCCAACACAGACTGATAGAGCCAGAAGAGGTTGCCGCCATTGCTGTCTTCCTGGCACAAGACATCTCTAAAGGCATCACCGGCCAGGCTATCAATATCGACGGTGGTGGAGTGATGTCATAAATTGGTGAAAGAGGTCTTCGATGGGCTATGATTTTCTTTACTCAGTGAATGATGGCGTTGCTACTCTGACTTTCAACCGCCCCGAAGTGATGAATGCCCTCACCTTTGAGGTGTACGCCCAGCTGCGCGATCTATTTGAAACCTTGCGCTACGACGAGGCGGTACGCGTAGTTATGCTAACCGGAGCAGGAGACAACTTCTGCTCCGGCGGTGATGTTCACCAGATTATCGGTGAACTGCTCAAGCGTGACATGAAGGGTCACCTGGAGTTCACACGTATGACCGGAGCCGTCGTACAGAACATGCGCTTGCTGGATAAGCCTATCATCGCCGCTCTCAATGGTATGACGGCCGGAGCGGGAGCTGTTCTTGCTCTGGCTTCCGATCTGCGCATTGCCTCCGAGAAGGCGCGCCTGGCCTTCCTTTTCACCAGGGTTGGTTTGACCGGGGCCGACATGGGGGCCGCTTATTTGTTGCCACGAGTTGTAGGCATGGGTCGTGCCTTCGAATTGCTCCTGCTCGGTGACACCATCGACGCCTCCACTGCCGAACGCTACGGACTGGTCAACAGGGTGGTTCCTCATGGCGATTTGCTACCCACCGCATATGAGTGGGCCAGGCGATTAGCCCAGGGTCCGACCCTGGCTATCTCAATGACCAAGCATATGCTTAACCGCGAGCTAAATATGGATCTTGTCGCTGCCATCGAGGCCGAAGCCCAGGCCCAGGCCTTAATGCTCATGGGCGAGGATCACCGTATCTTCTATGAAGCGTTTCAAGGGAAAGTGCAACCGAGATTCATTGGAAAGTAGGCCGTCATGGGAAAGAACGTCATCAATCCACCAACCCTGGCACGTCCTGCAGGTTTTAGCCATGGCATCCTTGTGACCGGCGGGCGCCTCCTCTTCCTGGCCGGGCAAACTGGCAGCGATGCTGAAGGCCGCATCGTCGCGCCAGGAGACCTGGTAGCCCAGTACGAACAGGTCCTGCGCAATCTCCGGACAGTGGTCGAAGCCGCGGGTGGAATGATGCAAGACATTACAAAGATCAATATTTTTGTCAGCGATCGCGACGACTATCTTGCACACCTCAAGCCGCTAGGTAAGGTCCATCGATCCTTCTTTGGCGCCTACTACCCGGCCACGGCCCTCTTCGAGATTTCGCGCTTTTTCCAGGATGAGGCATTGATCGAGATAGAAGGCATAGCCGTGCTCGGCGCAGACGAATAGGTACGGGGAGAGTCCTGATGAACTTTGAGCTTACAGATGAACAAAAACGCATCCAGGCCCAGGCTCGCCAGTTTGCCGAGCAGGAAGTAGCTCCAGTGGCACGCGAAGCTGACGAGAAAGGTCAGTTCCCCCTGCACCTGGTTAAGCGCATGGGCGAACTGGGCTTCCTGGCGGGACCGATTGAGCCGGAATATGGCGGGTCTGGCATGGACTATGTTGGCTATGCCTTGCTCTGCGAAGAGCTGGGTCGAGCCGACTCTTCCGTGCGTGGCTTCCTGACAGTCCACACCAGCCTCGTCTCCCTCTGCATTCGTGATTGGGGTACCGAGGAACAAAAGAGCCGCTACCTGCCACGGCTGGCAAGCGGTGAATGGATTGGCTGCTACGCTTTGACCGAACCAGATGCCGGTTCCGATGCCGCCAGTATGCAGGCCACTGCCAGGGAAGAGGGAGACAGTTATGTCCTGAACGGCGAGAAAATCTGGATCACCAACGGCGCCAGCGCCCATATCGCCATTGTCTTTGCAAACAGGGACCGCTCGGCCCGGCATAAAGGCATCTGCGCCTTCCTCGTTGAAACCGGCACTCCCGGCTTCCAGCGCGAGCCAATGCCCGGCAAGGAATTGGGCCACCGCGCAGCAGAGCATGTCCATATCATCCTGGAGGAATGCCGCGTGCCAAAAAGTACGCTGCTCGGCCCCCCGGGGGAGGGCTTCAAAGTCGCCATGTCTGCCCTGGACCGCGGCCGCCTGGGCGTTGCTGCCGGAGCTGTCGGCGTAGCCCAAGCGTGCCTGGATGCCTGTATAGCTTTTACAAAGCAACGCCGCCAGTTTGGCCAGCGTATCGCTGATTTCGAGATGATTCAAGCGACGCTGGCAGACATGGCCGCAGATGTAGAGGCAGCACGCCTGCTCGTCTATCGCGCCGCCTGGGTGAAAGATCAGGGTCTACCTGCCACCAGGGCAACATCTATCGCTAAACTCTTTGCTACAGAGGCAGCCATGCAAGCGGCATCGCAAGCAGTACTGCTGCATGGCAATCGCGGCTATTCGAATGAATATCCTGTCGAACGCTACTACCGTGACATCAAGGGACTGCAAATCTACGAGGGTACGAGCCATATTCAGCGCATTATCATCGCCCGCGAGTTAGTCGGACGGGATAAATAAAAAGTAAGTTGCGAGCACCGGTATTTATCTCATAAACTGGTATAGTATTAAAGGAGGTGTCTGCCATGGCTTACTCAGAGTACTGGAACCCCAAGAACGAAACGCTGCCCCGCGAGGAATTGCAGGCGCTGCAGCTCCTCAAACTCCGCAGGTTTTGCGAGTGGGCATATGCCACCACCCCATTCCACCAGCGCAAGTTTGACGAAGCAGGCTTCAAGCCGGAACAGATCAAGACCCTGGATGATCTGCGCCGCATTCCCTTTATGACCCGGGAAGAGTGGATGGAATCCCTGATGGAGAAGCCCCTGTTCGGTGACCTGCTAGCCACCGACTCAAGGAATGCTATTCGCTATCATCTCACTTCGGGTACTACCGGGCGTACCCCCATTCGCGTGCTGGATAGTATGAAGGACTGGGACTGGATCAACGAGATGTGGTGCTACGGCATCTGGGGCTTTGGAGTCCGACCTGAAGATATCGTCTATTTTGCTTTTGGCTACGGGTCTTTTATCGGCTTCTGGGGCGCACATTATGCCTGCGAAAAGCTCGGGGCCCTGGTCATCCCCGGCGGTGCGCAAACCACGGAGGCGCGCATCAAACAGATTATCGAGCTGGGTGTCACGACGGTCTTTTCCACGCCCACCTATGCCCTGCACCTCTGGCAGAAGTCCAGGGAGATGGGGATTGACCTGGCCAGGGAGAGCAAGGTCAACAAAGTTATCCTCTCAGGTGAGCCAGCAGGCTCCATTCCTGCTGTAAAACACCAGTTGGAGGAAGCATGGGGCGCCAGGTGCGGCGATACGGCAGGGATGACCGAAATTGGTACGATTATGATTTTCGAGTGCTCGCACCAGCCAGGAGGTACGCACATTATCGAGGATCACTTCATCGAAGAGGTGCTTAATCCGAACAGCGATGAGCCGGTGGGCTATGGTGAACTGGGCGAGCGCATCGTCACTTCCTTTGGTCGAGGCTTCATACCCCTTATCCGTTATCGCACCAAAGATATGGTGATGAAAGTCCCCGCGAGCACTTGCACCTGTGGTCGCACGTGGGATATCTACAGCGGTGGCATCCGGGGTCGCTGGGACGATATGAAACTTATCCGCGGCACCAACGTCTACCCACGTGCGGTTGAAGCTATTATTCGTGAATACCCGGCCATCGATGAGTTCCAAATCTATATCTGGCGTAAAGAAGAACTCCAGGACGAAATCACTATCAAGCTAGAGATCAAGACCGGGCATGAAGCGGAATGGCCAGACCTCGAGCATAAGCTCACGAAAGACCTGGCCAGCGCGCACGAAGGCCTGCGCTTCAACATCGAACGTATGGATTACGGGGTCCTGCCACATTTTGAACTGAAAGCCAAACGCCTGGTAGATGCTCG
>WNGM01006013.1_pt1 | contig 12295 bp, 10 predicted proteins | sample 5400571 | NCBI WGS metagenome assembly WNGM01 (sample SAMN13153378, study PRJNA577476) | soil metagenome | isolation source: 100 cm soil or saprolite under Garry oak tree replicate 2 | place: USA:California | collected 2016-06-15
CGAAGAAGATAACCAGCTCGCCCGCAGCAACGCCATTTTTCGTTCCGCCAAAGCTGAGTACATCTACGCCCGCTTTCCAAGTGGTCGTTTTCGGCGAGCAGCCAAGCGATGCAACGGCATTGGCAAAGCGCGCGCCGTCCATATGAAGCAACATTCTGTGCGCCCGCGCAAAGGCGCCAATCGCCTCAACTTCATCCGGCGTGTACACGGTCCCGAGCTCCGTCGCCTGTGCGATGCTATGGCGCGCATCAGGTGCCCGTGCAGCTCGACCTGTTGCGCGACGACTTTTTCTGTCTCGCCTAGGTCGATCTTTCCGTCATTGGTTTTCGTCAAAAACAATTTGGCTCCCCGGGTATAAAACTCCATAGCGCCGCCTTCGTCCGTCTGGATGTTGGCGCGCTCGTGACAGATCACGCCGTGAAAGGGTTGGCAAAGCTGGGCCAGACCTAGCGCGTTCGCCCCGGTGCCGGTGAACACGAAATAAACATCGCAATCGTCTTCGAAAATTTGCCGGATGCGTGCGCACACCTCTGCGGTCCATTCGTCCTCGCCGTAGGAGGGCGCATAATGGGCATTCGCTTGCTCCAAAGCTGTCCACGCCTCGGGACAAATCGCCGCCGTGTTATCACTGGCAAATCGTGACGGATCGTATCGGCGCGCATCGGGTCTCTGTTACGCGAGTTTTGCCGCCTGACAATCAGCACAAAGAGATTGCCTGACAGCGGAGCCCTGGGCCTCCAAATCTGCCAGGCAAATCCATCCTGTATTTGCTCCTCGAATTGAGTACAGCAGCTTCATTTCTATTTCGGAGAGAGCTGGTCGGGTGAGCGTGTTTTCAAGTAAATTTTTGCGCCTCGAAATCGCTTTTCGCGTCGATGTTCTGTTGCATTTTGCCTAACCCTCGGGCGCGGACTAACCTTCGCAATGAGATCGCTCCAGAGCGACATCGAGCAGCGCGGCGCATGTATTTTTGAGCTGGTCGATAAACATCCGGAGCGATTTTTCAGCAAAGCTGGATTTTATCAGCGCCTGATGGCGCTCTCAATGCATGACGAGCGATTCAAGACGCAATTGTTCCGATTCGTCGCCGTCCTGCCATCACTGCGTCGGTCAAGTGAGATTATTCAGCATCTCGAAGAATATTTCAGCGATGGCAATGATGGTTTCCACCCACTCGTCAGCTTGGGAGTTCGCGTGGCACGCCTCGTCCCATGGATGAGCGCCGCCGTCCTGCGATGGAATGTTTCCGAGACGGCGCGCCAATTTATCGCGGGACGAAATCCGCATGACGTCATAGCGACACTGCGCAAGCGACGGGCGCAAAAAATCGGCTTCACCGTCGATGTCCTGGGCGAAGCTGTTGTGAGCGAAGCCGAGGCGGATGAATATGCAGCGCGTTATGCGGATTTACTGGACAAACTCGCACGCGAAACAAAAGACTGGACAGACCCTCTCGGAAAAAGCGCGGAGCTTTTCCCGGTTCTAAATCTGTCAGTCAAAATCTCTGCTCTGTATTCGCAAATGAGTCCGGCCGCGCCGGCGGATGCGATCGCACATCTCTGCAGCAAGTTACGGCCGCTTCTTCGCCGCGCACGGGAGCTAGGCGCATTTATCAACTTCGATATGGAGAGTTACGCGCTCAAAAATACCACTCTCGAGCTGTTCAAAACCACTTTGACCGAGGCGGAGTTCAAAGACTGGCCGCATGCCGGGATTGTCATCCAGGCCTATTTGCGAGATTCAGAACACGACTTGCGCGATCTCATTGAGTGGGGTCGGGCACGCGGCACCCGCTTCGCAGTCCGCCTTGTGAAAGGCGCTTATTGGGATTACGAGACAACGAAATCGGGCCAGAACGGATCAAATCCTCCGGTGTTTCTTCAGAAGCCTGAAAGTGACGCAAATTTCGAGGAGCTGACGCGCGTGCTTTTTGAAAATGAGGCGATTGTTACCGCTGCATTCGGATCGCATAACGTTCGCAGCATCGCGCATGCGCAGGCGGTCGCGGACGAACTCCGGGTTGATCGGAGCCGCTTCGAGTTTCAGTTGCTTTACGGCATGGCGGGTCCGATCAAGCGCGCGCTGGTGGAAATGGGCTACCGCGTCCGCGAATACTGTCCCATTGGCGAACTGCTGCCCGGAATGGCCTATCTCGTTCGACGTCTGCTCGAGAACACGTCGAACGAAGGATTTTTGCGGGCAAAATTTGCCGGGAACGTGCCCGCGAAAGAATTGCTGCGCGACCCAAAAGAGCTGATCAAAGCCCCTGTAGCCAGCATCGCTGGATCGAACCAGAAAAATGGTGCTTCACTTCGCGCAGCAGCTGGCGATATTTTCCGCAACGCTCCGCTTGTGAGTTTCATTTACAAAGATAGCCAGGACAAAATGGAGAGCGCATTGCGCGAAGTGCGAAAGCGCTTGGGTGAAAAGCATCCATTATACATCGGAGGAGAAAAGATTTGGACCGATCATTTGACACCCTCGGTTAATCCAGCCGAGCCAACCGAGATTGTCGGTTACGGAACGGAAGCTGGAGTCGACGAAGCCGAGCGTGCCGTTAAGGCGGCGCGGGCGGCATTTGAAAAATGGAGATGGACCCCATTCGAGGAGCGAGCGCAATTACTGGAGCGCGCGGCCGATATCATGGAGCGCAGGCGCTACGAGCTCTCGGCAGTAGAAGTTTTCGAAGTCGGCAAGCCATGGTCTGAAGCCGACGCCGACATTCGCGAAGCGATCGATTTCTGCAGGTTCTACGCGCAGCAAATGCGGCGACTCGGACGCCCCAAACTCACGCAACAGGTGCCCGGAGAAGAGAGTTATCATCATTACTGGCCGCGTGGCGTCGCCTTTGTAATCGCGCCGTGGAATTTTCCGATCGCGATTCTCTGCGGCATGGCGTCCGCTGGAATTGTTACGGGAAACGCCGTGATCATGAAGCCGTCCGAACAATCGATTATCTGCGGCGCCATGCTTATGCAGGTGTTCGAGGAAGCAGGCGTTCCGCCGGGGGTGTTGAATTTTCTTTCCGGGCACGGCTCTGTCGTCGGGGCGCACCTTGTCGATCACAAAGATGTCGATTTAGCTAAAGCGGGTGATTTGCGAAATGGGCGGTAAAAATGCCATGATCGTCGATACCGATGCAGATCTTGACGAGACGATCATGTATTCGATTTATTCCGCCTTCGGTTTTCAGGGGCAAAAGTGCTCCGCGCTGTCGCGTTTGATTCTTCTCGAGGAAAACTACGGCCGCGTGATGGAGCGTTTAATCCCGGCGGCAGCGAGTCTTCGCATCGGAAATCCGGAGCAACCAGGTATCATGGTCGGCCCAGTCATCGACGAGGCCGCATACAGACGCATTTTGGAATACATCGAGATCGGGAGAAAAGAAGCGACACTTGCTTTTCAGGCAAAGGAAGTCCCGCCGCGCGGCTACTTCATTCCGCCGACAATTTTCACCGACGTGAAACCGCACATGCGAATCGCGCGCGAAGAAATTTTCGGACCGGTGTTAAGTGTGCTGAAGGTCCGCGATCTCGACGAAGCTCTCGAAGTGGCGAATGGAACTGACTACGCGTTAACCGCCGGCTTTTTCTCGCGCAGCCCGGACAACATCGAACGCGTCAAGGCGCGACTCGAAGCCGGCAACGTTTACATCAATCGCTCATGCACAGGCGCGATCGTCGGCCGCCATCCTTTTGGCGGGTTCAAAATGAGCGGCAGCGGCACCAAGGCCGGCGGCGAAGATTATCTTCTGCACTTTCTCGTTCCTCGTGTGGTGACGGAGAACACTAGTCGCCACGGGTTCGCCCCGGAACAGTCGCCCGAGTATGGCGACGAATTTCTCTGGCCCAAACCGCGACGGTAAGCGCTCGAAACAGTCGCGCGATCAATTGAGCGGCCGGCCTTTGCTGAGCAATTTCACAACCGTAAAGATCATGTAGATCACCGGCCAGGCGGAAGTGAGAACAATGACCGCAAATACCGCCATTTCCCGCGCTCGTTCTCGCGCCGCTTCGAGACGGTATTCGCGTCCCAAATCGTAAAGATTCCTGAAGCGCGATCTATCTTCTCCGTCGGAAGGCCAGAAGGAGCCGTTCCATTGACCAAAACCGGAATGAAAAAAATAGTCCGTCTGCGGAAAGCGTCCCTTACCGCCCGTGGGAGGACTCCTCGGTTTCATAGACTCTGACCGACTAGTGAATTGGAACCAGCGAAACAATATCACGTTCAAAAAATCAATCAGCTTGAAAAAAAAGTTTTCGATTTCGAAAGAGATACGAAACACTGCAACGGCAAAATGAAAACGGCCTTTTACCACGCCTGCAAACTACTGGTTAAACTGGTGTTTGGCTGCATCGCTCTGATCCGTGTAATCGGGCGCGAAAATCCAAATCGTTCCAGCGGATTTTTGCTGGCCTCGAATCACATCAGTCATTTCGATCCGTTTCTGATAGGGCTGGCGGTGCGACGCAAAATCGATTGGATGACCATGTCCGAATTCTTTCGAGCGCCTGCGCTCGGCTTCCTTCTGCGCTCGATTGACGCATTCCCAGCCGAGCGGGATCACGCGGATCTCAAAACGATTCGCACCGCAATCGAACGGCTGAAACACGGGCGGGTCGTCGGCATTTTCCCGGAGGGGGGGATTCGCGACGGGGCTCGCTCGCTGCTCCAAGGGGCACCGCTTCGGCCGGGCGCAGCAACGCTCGCGCAGATTGCTGGCGTCCCGATCGTACCGTGCGTGATCCTCGGAAGCGATCGTTTCTATTCAAAAAAACGATGGCTGCCGTTCCAGCGTCGGGTGCCGGTCTGGATCGCATTCGGTACACCAATCTCACATTTTTCCGAGCTGCAAAAATGTCAGGCACGCGAACGCATCGAATCCGAACTGGCTGTCGCTTTCCAGCGTCTTTACGCCGAATTGCGCGAGAACTTTCGCCTCACAACAGACGATTTGCCCCTTTCGCCTCAGGAACGGATGAAACCGCGCCGTCATCCCGAGCGAAGTCGAGGAAGCCCGTTGCAAGACGCTAACCTCACGCCGCGGGATTCCTCGACTTCGCTTCGCTTCGCTCGGAATGACCTGTTGCGGTGGGCGAGCGCAAAAACGGTCGATGCGCTCCTCTGCGGATCGATCAATCTCTTACACAGGCGGCACCGGCTGAACGGGCGCAGTCGCGCGGAGATGGAGCGCTACCTGATTAAGTACGAGCAGTTCTCGCCTCAGCAGTATTATGTCGTCACCCCAGCGCACACTCATAACGGTGAACCCGATTCAAAACCGACGGTCGACAGCATACGTGAGTCACGTATGGCAACGCTGTCGTGGCGCAGCCCCATTGAAACGGCCTTCGACGCAAACAACGTCGCACGCGCGGATTTTTTTCGATGGAATGCACGGAAATGGCGGGACGCGCCGACGATTCTTCTGTTGCACGCACTTATGTCCGCCAGTCCCACCGGCTATTACCGTTGGGCAGAGCGGTTCAACGAATTCGGCTGGAACGCTTGCTTCATGCATCTGCCGTACCATTTTTCGCGTGTCCCGATTGGTTACCGGAATGGCGAACTAGCAATCACACCGGATCTCATTCGCAACGCGGAAGGTTTGCGTCAGGGCGTCATTGAGTTGCGGCAGGTAATGGATGCACTGCGGGCAGAGGGCTGCCACAAGTTCGGCATGCTAGCCACGAGCTATGGGGGATGGATTGGCGCGCTGCTGACGCTTGTCGAAAGCGACTTCCGATTTGTGGCGTTAATGTCGCCGATTGTAAACGTCGAGCACGCGATCTGGCAAAGCCCGGCTTCGCGTCGTGTTCGGCGCGAACTGCTCCAGGCAAACATCGAGCGTACTCTCGTTGCGCGACATTTTCATCTGAGCTCACCTTTGCATGGCCAGCCGGTATGCGATCCCGCCCGGATTCTGTTTGTTACTGGCGAATTTGATACCATCGCTCCACCGGCAGAAATCGAGGCGATTCACCAAACGTGGCGAGGCTCGGAGCTGCTGCGCGTGCGGCAGGGCCACTTCGGTTATCGAATGATGCGAGAAACAATCGCCCGATTGAGAGAGCGCGGCGATCTGTAATGAAAGGAACCATGGGTTGGCAGCCGCCGATTTCATGCTCGACCGCTGGGAAGCCGTCGTTCCCAGGTTATTGAATTCCTAGAAACTCCAAACTCGGTTTCAGATCTCTACATGCGGCTTCGGCAAGCGCATTGTGGCCTTCGACCGATGCATGCCAACCGTCGATTGGATGCAGTAGTTCCGTGCGACTTAGGTCTGCGGTCGCGAGCGCATCGGAATATCGCAGCTGAACCTGTTCAAGGACAATTTCATGATTTAACTCTTTAACCATCGCATGCAGCTCTTGGTTCGCCATCGCTGCAAGCCGAATCAAATTGCGTCGATAACACGGATGAAAGGACACGAAATACTTGTAAGTCGTTTCCAAATAGGGATACAGCGTTCTATCCGATTCTCGTCGGCGCTCGGCTGACTCGCGGCCTTTGAAATAGGATTCGAAGTTGATCAGCCCGTAAACGACAATGGCCACCCGATGTTGCTGAATACGCGCGCGCCTAAGCAACCTTCGCAACTCGCGGGCGTAATTTTGCCGAAACTCCTTGCTCAAGCGTTTTAATCGCTCCTCCGATCTCTCCAATTCATTTGGCGGACATCGCCATGCCCAATCGACATTGTTGTGCCCGATCGAGATCAAAATCAGATCCGGAAAGCGACGCGCCCGCAGCAACTCAGCGACTTGTGCCGAAAAATTGCGCGTCCCCAAGATCCGGCGAAAAAGACCTTGCCGCCCATGCTCATGATCCACGAGCGCACCGACTCCGGCACATTCGATGGCCACGAAAGGCGTGATTGCCTCCAGTGCTTTTGAAACACTGTAAATGCCTGGAGCAGGATCGAGATCAAAAAACCAATTGTTCCGCCGGGGAGTGTGAGCACGCCAGAAAGTGCCCCACGGGGACGAGATGTAGATGTTCATACACACGCTGTCGCCAATCATCGCAATGTGTGGTAATCGCGCGACTAACTCGGCGCGAGTTATGTCGCCTTGTCGGTAGGCCAGATAATCAGAATGAAATCGTGACGCAGGCTCGGCAATTCGTTCCATGAACTTCGGACTAACAAACGGAGCAGATTTCACATTCAGAGGCTATGTAACTCAGGCATGCTGGCTGAGGCCGTCAAACGACTTCCAGCCCCTGCATCTAGTGTGCTCAGGATTTCTGCAAAACGAGACAGCCAGATTTCGCCGTGTTAGTCATCCAGCCAACCCATTCTCTCAAGCAAGCGGCGAAACTGTTGATCGTCTGTCGAGATCGCGGGTAGCCATTCCCCGATCGGCTCACGCTTCCACCAGGCGTTCTCGCCAATTGGCGCAAATCGATAACGATAAAGTCGCGCCCGAATGTAATGCGGCGGTGTGTCCGGAAAGGGATTCTTTGCAAGCAGCGACAGCGTGCCGGGGTCATTGTGCAGAAGTTTCCAAACAAAGTGAAGCGTCCACGGGTAATCGGCTGGTGAGGCCATCGCCGCGAACCAGATTTGCCAGTCGATTCGTGGTTGATACGGCGCGACGAATGGCGGACGGCGATTTGGATCGCCCGGCTTGGCTTTGAATTCGTACTCTTGCCATTTCGAGTCGCCGGTGATCAGGGGGTCCCCTGCGCCCTCGAAAATAATTTCATCGCGTTCGCGGCCCACGGTGCCGAACGCGCCGTAGGTGTTAACAAGGTCAACTGGATCGAATGAGTAATTCATCAGCTGCCGCCCTGAAACGAGATTGAGCACCGTCGGTATGCTGAGCCAGATCACCATTATGGATAATGCGATAGCAACCGCGTTATTGATGCCCGACGGCTGTGAGTCTTGAGCCGCGCGTTCTGCGCGCCTTACGATCGCGCCCGGCAAAAAATGTCGAAGGAAAATATCATCGAAGCACGCTAGAAAGGGAACAATCGTGAGATAATTCAGAAATGAAAGATTGCCGCTGATGATCAGGAAAATCTGAAACGTAACCAGCAGCACGCCCGCGATGTGGCGCGCAGCTCGCGGTCCAAACGAAAACCAGGGCACGACCAGTTCAATCAAGTGATTCCAAGCCGTCTCGATTTTCAGTAGCCAATGCGGCGAAAAATGCAGGTACCGGCTGATCGGACTGGGGATTGGCTGCGTCTCGTAGTGATAGTAAAGGCACGTGAGATCACGCCAACAGGGATCGCCACGCAATTTGATCAGACCGGCACCAATCATGATGCGAAAACCGAGCCAACGGAAAAGCCAGATCACCAGAATCGGCGGCCTGCACTTCGGGAACGGCCGCGCGTCGAGCAGTGGACATAGAAAGATCGACAAGAAACCGGTCTCCAGCAGCTGGATTTCCCAGCCGTAGCCGTACCAAATCTGGCCGATGTGAACGATCGACATGTACATGGCCCAAAGCACAGCTAGTAGGATTGCGTTCGCGTATCCACTGAGAACAACGACCGACAGCGCGAAGCCGACCCAGGAGAAAATCAACAAGGCGTTGTCCGAACTTCCAAACCAGAAGAGCGTCGGAATTCGCAGCATCCCGGCGCTTCGCGAGCCGAGTTGCGTTTGAACCACGTTTAGAAAATCCCTGGCAGGCGTCAACCCGTGCTCGCCAATCAAAGGGAGCAGTTGGTTTGCTGCGACCAAAAATGCGATTGCATAGACAAATCCAAGTAGTCGCAGAATGACAAAGCGGGTCAGCCAGTACGAATTTCCGACTGCGAAAAATCTTTCGAGAACCCGCTCGCCATTCATGATACCGGAAACCGCTTACCAGCACCTTGAGAGAGGTTCAACGCGCAAAGTGTCCTGGAGCGATCCGTTGGCATCTTCACACGTTGACACTGGGTGTGTTGAGATAAAGTTTTCCTCCCTTCTGCAAGGGTAACTCAGTGGTAGAGCAGCCCCGAAAGCTTTCGGGGTTGGTCGTGCTTCTTCTCGCTGCTAGGATTGCATGAAAAGGGAAACGCCAGGGTAGCTCAGTGGTAGAGCAGGGGACTCATAAGCCCTTGGTCGGGAGTTCGAATCTCCCCCCTGGCAGTTTTATGAATGGCTTGGGTTTACATTCTAGGCGGCTCAAGCGGTCGCTATTACGTTGGATCGTGCGTCGATTTAGACGCGCGGTTCGCGCAGCATCTTCGCGGTCATACAGCAACAACCAAGCGTCTGGGAAAGAAGCTTGAGATCGTGGCGAAAAAGGAGATGCCAACACTCGCAGATGCACGACGAATTGAGCGGGAGCTGAAACGGAAGAAGAATCCGCTACTCGCAATCTATCATTTACGGCGGTAGAGCAGTCCCGAAAGCCTTCGGGGTTGGTCGGGAGTTCGAAACTCCCCCCTGGCACTCCTCCTACTTCTTCGGCCTTGCGATGTATGGCTCTAAATCCTTGTCGCGACCGCGGATCGCAGCCATGAAGCAGACGCCACTGTGTTCGGTCACAGCACCGGTCCAGCCCTCCTGATGAACATAGCGCCAGTCTGGGAACCGCATTACTGCTCCGGTTTTGCTGTCCCTCTCGGCCGGAAACAGAAACAACTGCATACGTTTCTCAGCAACCCAGATTTGCGCGATACGCCGCGACTCGTCGTCTTCAAAAACGCGGCAACCAATCGTGCCAAAATCAGCGAATTCGGCCGGGACGTCATAGTGTTCCAAGCCATATTTCATAAAAAACAAATCGCTTAATGTTCCTGCTTCAGCGTTTACCGGATCCAGCATCACCGGTCGCGTGGAAGCAGCGGTTCCCAACAATTTGCGAGCTGTCGCCGAGGCTGGGAAATCATTCAGGTGGCTGAGGAAATTAGACACAAACACTCCCGCAATGACCGCAACGGCAATGCTGATAGCGAGCACGGCGGGGTTGCGCATCATTTTTTTCCAAGTCCACCGCGAGGCCGGGACCAGGTCTTTCTCCGAAAACCACTCGGCAGACTCAGCCGGAATGGGAATCAGACGAACCACATGCGCGACAGCACGATCGAAGTTTTGTTGGCTAATAAAATCGGCGGAGCCGTCAACACGGGATATTGCCGCGCGCATGGAACGCTCAACCGATTGATCCGCTCTGATAGGCGCACAGTTCAAAAGAGCGCGTTGGCGCCGCATTAATGACAGCAATTTCATGCGCTAGCCCGGTTGAGGAAATTTCGCGTCCAGCCACGCCTGCAATTGCCGGCGGCCCCTGGCAAGCAAGCGCGAAAGCTCGTTTAATTTCAGTTCGGCGAGATCGAGGATTTCTCGGTAGTCGAATTCATCCAGATAAAATAGCGCCAGAGCGCTCCGCTGCGGATCGGGTGCGGCCGAAATCCAAATCGCGAGTTGCACGGGATCGAGTTGTTCGATCTGCGATGCAGCCGCCGCACAGAGGTCGTGCTCGTCGATTTCGACCGCCTCTGGCTGCAAATCATTCTTCGTTGCTTCCAAGCAGCGCCAGCGCGCCTCGCGGAATAACCAGAAGGGTTCGCTGGGCAGCTCCCCGTGCGCAGCGCCCTGAGCTGCCTCGCGCAATGTGGCGTGAAAGACTTCCTGCGCCTTGCGTGAATCGCCCAGCATCAAGAAACAAAAGCGATAAAGTTGCGGAAGATTTTGTTTTCGATCCGGCACGCCAGATGGTCCCCGAAAAAACTTCGCGCACTCTACGCGTGTCGGGTCACGCAGGCAATCCTGCCCGCGTGTATTCGGTTCGTAAACGAGATTGCCTGCATTAGCAGCTTTGCAAGGTTTTCAACCGTCGCACTACTTCCTCGGCATTTTCCCTGCTGTTGAATGCCGAGATGCGAAAATAACCTTCCCCTTGCGCGCCGAAACCCGCGCCCGGCGTGATGACTACGTTCAGCTGGCGCAACATTCGATCGAACATTTCCCAACTCGTTAGGCGTTCCGGCGTTTTCACCCAGATATAGGGAGCGTTAAGCCCTCCGAAAGCCTCCAATCCAGCGTCAGCCGCAGCGTTGCGAAGGAGTTTTGCGTTCCCCATGTAATGATCGATCAGAGCGCGCACTTGTTTACGGCCCTCATCGGAATACAACGCTTCGGCACCGCGTTGCACCGGGTAAGACACACTGTTCGATTTCGTGCTCCACCGCCGCTGCCACAGTGGATGCAGCGGGAGCCGACGGCCGTCGCCCGTTCGTGCAAGCACAGTTTTCGGCATCACCGTAAAGCCGCAGCGCACACCGGTGAACCCACCGTTTTTCGAAAAACTGCGGAATTCCATGGCGCACTCGCGCGCGCCGGGAATCTCGAAAATGGAATGCGGAATTTCCGGATCGGAAATGTAGGCCTCGTACGCGGCGTCGAACAGCAGAAGCGCCTCGTGTTCGCGGGCGTAATCCACCCAGCGCGAAAGTTGCTCCTGCGATGCGACGGCACCCGTTGGATTGTTTGGAAAACAAAGATAGACGAGATCGAGATGCTCGTTTGGCGGCTCTGGCACGAAATGATTTTCCGCGGTGCAGGGCAAATAATGAATGCCCTCGTAGCTGCCATCCTGCCGCATCTGGTCTGTGTGGCCCGCCATCACGTTTGTGTCTACGTACGCCGGATACACAGGATCAGGCACCGCGATCTTATTTTGGCCGCCGAGAATATCGAGAACGTGGCCGCAATCGCATTTTGATCCGTCAGAAACAAAAATTTCGTCATCGGCAATTTCAATGTTGCGGTCGCGGTAGTCGCGCTGCGCGATTGTCGATCTGAGAAATTCGTAACCTTGTTCGGGTCCGTAGCCGCGGAAAGTTTCGCGACACCCAAGCTCATCGACCGCGCGCTTCATGGCCTCAATCGCCGCACGCGGAAGCGGCTCGGTCACATCGCCGATTCCGCAGCGAATTAACCGCTTAGCCGCTTCAGGATTCGCCTGGTAAAATGCGCGGACACGTCGCGCTACCTCCGGAAAGAGATAGCCCGCCTGAAGCTTGAGATAGTTTTCGTTCAAATAAGCCATGCGTTAGGTAGCACATGCGTCCCGCGTGCCGGCTTCGGCGTAACGCCGAAACAACCTTTCATCGAAACTCTGTCGTCGATAATAGCGATCTCAAGAGAAAGTCGGCCGTCGCGAGACCCGCTCGTCAGCACGCGAGACGTGCGCTACCCGAATGCAATTCGCTGGCGCGAATCAGTAATTCTTCGCCACCGCGTCCCAGTTCACGACGTTCCACCACGCTTTGAGATAATCGGCGCGGCGGTTTTGATATTTCAGGTAATAGGCGTGCTCCCACACATCGACGCCGAGAATGG
>WNGM01003649.1_pt1 | contig 12294 bp, 4 predicted proteins | sample 5400571 | NCBI WGS metagenome assembly WNGM01 (sample SAMN13153378, study PRJNA577476) | soil metagenome | isolation source: 100 cm soil or saprolite under Garry oak tree replicate 2 | place: USA:California | collected 2016-06-15
CGACCCGGACCTGCCGCTCTCCAAGCCGGCCTTCGGCTTCAAGTGGTTCGTCCCGGAGCTTCTGAAGCACAAGCGCATCTGGCGCGATGTGCTCGCCGCGTCGCTTGCGATCCAGCTGGTCGCGCTCGCGACGCCGCTTTTTACGCAAGTCGTGATCGACAAGGTGGTCGTGCACCACACCCAAAGCACCTTGTGGGTGATCGGCATCGCGCTCGTCATGTTCATGCTGTTTTCCACGGCCATGACCTGGATGCGCCAGTACCTGGTGCTGCATACCGGCAACCGAGTGGACGCGGTGCTCGGGCAGACCGTGCTCCGGCACTTGCTGCGCCTGCCGATGCCCTATTTCGAGCACCGCCAGACCGGGGTGCTGGTCGCCCGGCTCCATGGCGTGGAGCAGATCCGGGAATTCGTCGCGGGTGCGGCGGTGACGCTGCTTCTCGACTGCCCGTTCCTTTTCATCTTTCTCGCGGTGATGTTCTGGTACAGCTGGCAGTTGACGCTCATCGTGCTGGCGATCCTCGTCCTCATCATCGGGCTGAGCTTGGGCGTCACGCCGATCTTCCGCGCGAAGCTCAACCGGCAGTTCCTGGTCGGGGCGAGGAACACCGCCTTCGTCACCGAGTACGTCTCGGGCATGGCGACGGTGAAGTCGCTGCAGATGGAGCCGGTGCTGGAGGGCCGCTATGGCGAGCTGCTCGCGCAGTACTTGGCCGCCAGCTTCGAGACCAAGCAGCTCGCCAACAGCTACAACACCGTGGCGAACGCCCTGGAGCAGACCATGACGCTCACCATCCTCGTCGTCGGCGCCCTCGTCGTCATCGACAGCGCCGCGAACGCGGCGAGCGGCGCGGCGACCTTCACTATCGGCATGCTGGTCGCCTTCCAGATGTTCGCGAGCCGCGTGAGCCAGCCGATGCTGCGGCTGGTGGGCCTGTGGCAGCAGTTCCAGCAGGCGGACGTCGCCGTCAAGCGCCTGGGCGACATCATGGACATGCCGGCCGAGCCCTACACGCTCACCCCGCAGCGCGCGGGTACGGGACAGGCGGGGCGGATCGAATTCCAGTCGGTCTCCTTCCGCTACTCGGAAAAGCATCCCTGGCTCTACCGCAACCTCAATCTCACCATCAAGCCCGGGCAACTCACGGTCCTTGTCGGCCCCAACGGCTGTGGCAAGAGCACGCTCGCGAAGCTGCTGCTCGGTTTCTATCCCCCGAGCGACGGCCGCATCCTGATCGACGGCCAGGACACCCGCTACTTGAGCGCGAACGAGCTGCGCACGGGGTTCGGGGTGGTGCCGCAGGAGACGACGCTTTTCTCAGGCACTGTATACGACAACCTCCAGATGGCGAACCCGCACGCCGACTTCGCACAGATCGCCGAGGCCTGCCGCATGACGGAAATACACGAGGCGATCGAGCAGCTCCCGCAGGGCTACCAGACGCCCTTGGGTGAGCACGGCGTGGGCCTCTCCGGCGGCCAGCGCCAGAGGATCGCCATCGCGCGGGCGCTCCTGAAGCGCCCCAAGGTACTGATCTTCGACGAGGCGACGAGCAACCTCGACCAACCCACGGCCGAAGCCTTCTCGCGGACCATCAACCAGTTGAAGGGCAAGGTGACGATGCTCTTCATCGCCCACAACCTGCCGCGCGGGCTGCAGGTGGACGAAGTGATGCAGTTCGGGGCAGCGAAGCCTGGCGGGCAAGCTGGCGCGGATCCGCAGTCGCTCAAGCAGATGACCGTGATCGAGGAAGAGAAGGCCAAGCCGTGACTCGGAAACTGAGAGACGCGGGGAAGCGTTTAACGAAACGAAAAGAGGTCAACATGGCAGAAGCACCGAAGAAGGACACGCAGGACAAGGAAGCCGCAAACGCCAAGCCTGCGGCGAAACAGGCAGGCGCCGAGAACAAACAGATGGGCATTCGCCTGGTTCCGGTCGAGAACTCCGACCAACCCGTCGTCGCCAACTACTGCTCGATCAACGTCGCCCCCGGCATGGCGTTCATCGACTTCGGGTTCTTGGAGCCCGGCATGCTCGCGGCGCTGCCGCGCGTGGCGAGGCAAGGCGGAAAGCTCCCCGAGCGGCTGAACGGCAAGCTCGCGGTGCGCGTGGCGCTGGGCTACGACGCGCTCGCCCACCTGCACCAGCAGCTGGGTCGGGTGCTGAAAGGCTTGAGCGACGCCGCGGCACAGAAAAAGGCTGATTGATACCGAGATCGCGGACCGAAACGGATTTCTCGAAAAGGCGCAGCGGCTTTGGATCATGCCCTTCTTCGCTTGGCGCGCATCGACACAGCGCAGGATCCTGGCACGCCGGGCGACGGCGGGGGCGCCTCTGTCCTGAACGCAGCCGGGCGCGGGGCGCTGCTCGGGGTCATCGACGCTGCGGCGGGGATTCGCACGCTCGATGAACTGCGGCACTGGAGCAGGGGTGCACTGCAGAACATCCTCCCGCATGGAATGTTGGCCTGCGGGTTGGGCTCAGTGCGCGGCCGCCGCCTGATGCTACGGCCGGTCCTGTTGGACGGTTTCCGTGCGGCGCTGTCGCATAAGGACTCCGTGGCCGCAAACTTCAGGCTGATTTCGCAGCTGGTGTTCCGCTGCTGGCGCCAACGCAGGCCACAGTTGTTGGAGACGTCCTCCGACACGGCCGGCGCCGGCAATGCGTTGGGGAACTGCGCCGCGCACGGCGTGTTCGACACCGGTGGACCGGAGCTCAGCTTCATCGCGCTGTGCCGGATCCTCGCAAGACCCGATGGGCGTCACGCCTACGCGCTGAGGCTGCTCGCGCCCTCGTTGCACGTGGTGCTGCAGCGCGTACGCTCGGCGGAAAATGCTTCGGTGCAGGCGGTCGCGGCGCCACGCTTGCGGCTCAGCGCGCGCGAGCTGGAAGTGCTGCGCTGGCTGCGGCGAGGCAAGAGCACCTGGGAGGTGGCGCAAATCGTGGCCCGCAGCGAGCACACCGTCAAAAACCAGATGCGCAGCATCTACGGCAAGCTCGGCGCCGCCAACAGGGCTCAGGCGCTCTTCCGGGCCTCCCAAATTGCGATTCCCGACTGACCGGGATATAGCACGAACGTGTCATATGAAGACCGGCTCCATTCGGGTAGTCTGAAAGGCGTTGTCAGGCGATGTTATACGCAAGCAGGGTTGAAGGTGCCATCTTTCTTGTCGGCTCTAACAGAAAATTGAGAAGTTGAGACCGCATCTCATGTTGACGGGGTTATTTTGGATAGTGAGGCTACCTAGCATTCGGCGCGAGCTGGGGCGAAACTTGAAGGTATGGCGCTACGATCCACCAGTTGACATCGACAACGACGGCGTGCCCGAGCGGCTGGTGACGTGGCAAGGATTGGGTGCTGGAAACTCGGATGCTCGATGGGCTAGGCGCGAGCGGTGGGTACAAAGAAGGACTAGCGAATAACCTAATAGACTGGATTTCTAGAGCTGAGGTGAAAGATGAAATTCTTCGGAAATGAATCGTTTCTGACTCGCCGTGTAGCGAAAGGCCAAGAATCAAAATGCCCGTGGATGTATGTGGTAGTAGTTTTAACGATTTTGAATGTGCCTGCTAACGGAGCAGAAAAGGGGTCAGCGATCTGTACCGAACTGCGAAACGTCCTAGATAAACAGAGACCGAAAAATCCAGAAATTCTTTCGATCGACTCCCGTTTTCCTGGCGGAGGAGACACCGAATACCTTGATCTCGATATTGATGGTGACGGTATTGCTGACAATGTATTGCAGAGTTGCGGAAGTCGCGATATGCCCTGCTCGCTATTCATAACACTCTCAGGGGGTAAGAAGCTCGAACTACTAGACGAAGATCGTTTTTTCCTCGGCAAGTATAAGTCGAAAATATACGTCATCGTCGGTGACAGCTTAAGCGTCGAGCCCCGTGTTAAACGAAATAAGCGGAAAATTTACGAAGTCACGGCCACGCAGATAAAACTCGTTTGTTCCAAGGTATAGGGGGATGTCATGCTGACTTATAAAACGTTAACGCAACAGCAATATATCGATGAGCTCATACAGATTATCAGTATTGAAGAAGGGCCCGATGCTACGGTCAGAGTAGGCGCTGACAATCACGCGACGATAGGCTTTGGCTACACTCTTGATACAAGGAACAACAACGTTGCGATTTGGCAGGCTGCAGGAATTACGTTGTCATCCGCAGATCTAAGCGTCCTACAACAAATCGATGCGGCCACCACTCAAGCACTTAGACTGTCAATCGCTCGGCAGTTCACGCGTTCCTTAAGCATTTCTGAAGCCACAGCCCTGCTGCGGCAGACTTATCAGCAATACGAAGGGCCTGCGAACGCTCTAGGGATGCCGCCGTCATACGAGCGCGCCGCTTTTGTTGCGCTTACCTATAACCGAGGGGTTGGAAATGTAACCAATCGGATGGGGGACTTCTTTTCGGCGATTAGCATTGGAGACCGCGCCGAAGCGTGGTTTCAGATGCGCTATAACGCAAACCCTCTTGGGTTGGCCTCTATTAATGGGACGGCAAATCAGAATCAGCAGAACCAAATTCAGCAAGGGGAAGATCGCGGAATTGCCAAGCGTCGCTTTGCGGAATCTCAGATATTTGGTCTATACAACGACCCTTCCAATGTTCAGCTCGATGAAGCGAAGCAAGCCTATCGAATGCTTCAGTTTCATCGGTCGAGTATTCAAGCGTATGAAGACAAATATGGTGGCCAAGTAGGAAACGCAAACGTTGACTACGGTCTTGCCGGGACTTCGAATGAAGTTTTGAGTTTGGTCAACAGCCTTCTCCCGGCTGAAGCGGCACTCTTCGCAGATCTGCGGAATACCTATTCGAGTCTCTCGACTCTCGATCCTAACGATTACACCTCAACAAATATTTATCTCGATCCTGGGCGAGATTCGACCGATCCTGTAGGCACGTTGCGTGCTGACCATCGTGCCAGGCTCGACGCGCGGCAATTCACAATTCCTGATCCGATTACGGGGAGCACGGAGCTTGCGTTCAACGATATTTTGATTGGTGAAGGGGGAGACGACACACTGATCGGCGGCAAGGGTGACGACATTCTGATTGGAGGTGACGGAGAAGACACCTACATGATTCGAAGCGGCGACGGTAACGATCGTATCATTGACAGCGACGGCAAGGGCAAGATCACCTTTGAGGACGCTGCTGGCAACAGTTATACGGCGAGTCTTGCGGCTTACTCCGTTAATGGTCAAGCCAACACGTGGACAGCGTTTGTGCCGGGAGGCGGAACGATCACCTTCACGCGCAACTCACCGTTGACGATCACGGATTCGCTGACTGGGGACCAGATTGTCATCGATAACTACAACGACGGCGACCTCGACATTCACTTGCTGGACCGCCCCGGCTCCGACACGACCCCGACCAACGAGGTCGACGGCACCAGCTTCAACGACAACGGCACGGAGCAGGGCGGCATAACGTACGCGTCGCTGACCGGGACCGCGGATGCGGACCTGATCCACGGCTTTCTCGGCGACGACTCGATGAACGGCGGCGACGGCGAGGATCTTCTCTTCGGCGACGAGGGCCGGGACTCGATGGCCGGCGCGGTCGGGGACGATACGCTGCAGGGCGGGGCCGACGGCGACATCGAGTACGGAATGGACGGCAACGACGTGCTCGTCGGGGATGTGCTCGTCAACGGCGATCTCCAGGCGACGATGCAGGCGGCGATCGACTCGACCGCCGCGCCGGGCACGGTCAAGGAGTTCCTGAACGGCGGCGCCGGCAACGATATCCTCATCGGCGGCACCGGCAACGACGCGCTGTCCGGCAGCGACGGGATCGACACGTTGATCGGCGGCTCGGGCGACGACGTGATCTGGGGCGACGGCGACATGCTCGCGACCTCGCTCGACTGGTTCACCGACGGCGTCACGTTCGTCAATGTCGGCGGATTCATCCCGCCCGCCGGCGTGGGCGGCGCCGACACGATCTACGGCGGAGCAGGAAACGACCTGATTCTCGCCGAGGCCGGGGACGACTATGTGGACGCCGGCTCAGGCGACGACGGCGTCATCGGGCACGACGGCAACGACACCATCTCCGGCGGCGACGGCAACGACATCCTCGACGGCGATTCGAACTTCGCCGACCAAGCCCATTCGATCCCGGACTCAATGCAGGGCGACGACTACATCGACGGCGGGAACGGCAACGACGAGCTGGTGGGCGACGGCGGCGCGGACACGCTCTTCGGCGGGGCGGGCAACGATCTCTTGATCGGCGACGATGACTTCGTCGCCGCGACTTACCAGGGCGACGACTACCTCGACGGCGGGGAGGGCGACGATCGGCTGTTCGGGAACGGCGGCAACGACACCCTCTTCGGGGGCGCAGGCGACGATTATGTTCAGGGCGATGCGGGCGACGACTACCTGGACGGCGGGGACGGTATAGATACACTGTACGGCGGCACCGGCAACGACACCCTGTTGGGCGGCGCGGGCGCCGACTCGATGTTTGGCGAAGCCGGCGACGATTATCTGGATGGTGGCGCCGACAACGACCAGATCGCGGGTGGCGAGGGCAACGACACCATTTTGGGCGGCGCCGGCATGGATCTCATGCATGGCGATGGCGGCGATGACTACCTCGACGGCGAGGACGACGCCGACCAGATCGCCGGCGACGCCGGCAACGACGTCATCTTCGGCGGCGGCGGCAACGACACCCTTACCGGCAACGACGGCGACGATACGATCGACGGCGGAGACGGCGATGATCTGGTCGACGCGGGCGCAGGGAACGACACGGTGTTCGGCGGCGCAGGTAACGATTCGCTGACGGGCGGGGAAGGGATCGACGTTCTCGACGGCGGCGACGGCGACGATTCCCTGTTCGGCGATGGCGACTCGGTCGCTGTCGCGGACCAGGGCGCCGACACGATCAGCGGGGGCGCGGGCAACGACAGCATCCGCGGCTACGGCGGCGACGATCAGCTGTTCGGCGATGCAGGTGCGGACACGGTTTTCGGCGAAGCGGGCAACGATTACCTGGAAGGCGGCAGCGAGGACGACCTGCTGTTCGGCGATTTCAACACTGAAACCGCGCAGGACGGCAACGACACGCTCTTCGGCGGCGACGGCAACGATCAGCTCGTCGGAAACGGCGGCAGCGACACGCTCGACGGCGGCGCCGGCGCGGACAGCATCTTCGGCGGGACGGGCAACGACACGCTCACGGGCGGTGACGGCGACGACACGCTCGTCGCTGGGACCGGCGACGACACGCTGACCGGCGGCACCGGCAACGACACGCTCTACGGCGAAGGGGGAAGCGACACCTATATCTTCAACCTGGGCGACGGTCGCGACGTCATCATCGAGGACTCGGCGGTCAACACCGAAGTGCTGCGTTTCGGGGCGGGGATTGCGCAGACCGATTTGACGTTTTCGCGCGTGGGGACAGGCGACCTCGCCATCAGCCTCGCGAACGGCACCGACGCGGTCACCGTCGCCGGATGGTACGCGGGCACGGGTTATCAGATGACGCGGCTCGAGTTCGCCGACGGTAGCCAGATCAGCGCCTTGGACGCCACCACCCGCGGCTACCAGCTGCAGTACGGCACCGAAGGCAACGACAACATCGGCGGCGCCACCGGAAACGACACCCTTTACGGCCTCGGCGGCAACGACGTCATCTTCGGCGGCGCCGGCAACGACGTCCTGATCGGCGGCACAGGGAACGACACCCTGAACGGCGGTGCGGGCACCAACACCTATCGCTTCGACCTCGGCGACGGGCAGGACCATATCCAGGAGAGCGGGTTCTTCTACGACACGTTGATATTCGGGCCCGGGATCGCGAGCTCGGACATCTCGTATCTCAGGGTCGGCAACGACTTGGTGATGTCGGACGTAAATGGCACCGACAAGGTAACCGTCGACGGCTGGTACTCGACGACCACTTTGTACCACCTTCAAACCGTCAGGTTCGAATCCGACGGCACCGTGCTGACGACCGCGCAACTCAGCACGGCGGGGACGGTGATCAACGACAGCTATACCTTCAACAGCGGCGACGGCGCCAAGCTGATCGAGGACTGGGGTGGCAACGACGTCCTCACCTTCGGCGCCGGCCTCACCAAGAGCGCGATCACACCCACGCGCGTCGGCCAGGACCTCGTTCTCACCCGCAGCGCCGTGCCGACCGACAAGGTCACGATCAAGGACTGGTTCAACAACGTGAACAAGCAGATCGAGACCGTGACGTTCTCGGCCACCGGCGAGTCCTTCACGCACTCGGAGTTGACCGATCCGTTCCTGACACTCACCGGCACCGCGGGAGCGGACACGCTCACCGGCGGCGACGCCTACGGGGAAACGATCAACGGCCTCGGCGGCAACGATACCCTCAGCGGCGGCGGCGGCAACGATCAGATCACCGGCGGGCTGGGCAACGACTCGCTTCAGGGCGGGCTGGGCAACGACCGCTACTTCTTCAAGTCCGGCGACGGCCAAGACACCATCTTCGATGCCGGCGGCTCCAACGTGCTGGAGTTCGGCCCGGGAATGGTCAACAACGTGGCGTTCGTCTCGTCCGGAAACGACGTAGTGGTCACCTTTTCCGGGAGCACGGACAGCGTGCGACTCTTGAGCGGCACCGCCGGCGTGATCAGCAAGTTCGAGCTCAACGGCACGACGAGGGCCGACACGATCACCGGCAGCCAGTACGGCGACGTGATCCAGGGCCTGGGCGGCAACGACTCGATCAACGGCGGCGACGGCGCGGACGAGATCTACGGCGGCGCGGGCGACGACACGCTCGAGGGCGGCGGCTCGGACACCGACGGCTCCATCGATTCGCTCTACGGGGGCGACGGCAACGACGTTCTCGACTCCGGCCTCCGGACGAGCGCGGCCGATGCGGGGGGAAATCTCACCGGGGGTCCCGGCAACGACCAGCTCTTCGGCAGCTCGTGGACGGACAACTATTTCTTCAACATCGGCGACGGCGTGGACACGATCACCGACGAGAGCTTCTTCGGGAACGGGCAATGGCAGAGCTCGCCCGAGGACGCCATCATCTTCGGGCCCGGGATCACGCAGGACTCGATCAGCGTGCGCTTCTCCGGCTCCAACCTGATCGTGCAGGTGACGCCCACGGACCAGATCACGATCAATTCGTGGACCGACTGGCGGTACCAGGTAGAGGACTTCGTCTTCGCGGACGGGTCGGTGATGGGCTCCTCGCAGATCAGCGATCTCGCGGTCACGCTCAAGGGCACATCCGGCAATGACACGCTCACCGGCACGAGCGCCAGCGAGATCCTCCTCGGCTTCGCGGGCAACGACACATTGCTCGGGATGGGCGGCAACGACAGGCTGACCGGGGGCACCGGCGACGACAATCTCCAGGGCGGCGACGGCAACGACACGTACTACGTGAACAGCGGCGACGGGCGCGACACCATCACCGAGACGAGCGGCACGGATACCGTGCAATATGGCCCCGGTTTGACGGCGTCCAACATCACGCTCAGCCGCAACATCAACAGCCTGGTCCTGTCCGTCAACGGGACCACGGACAGCCTGACGATCACGAACTACCTCTCGAATCCGGCCTCTCGGGTCGAGAGCTTCGTGTTTACCGACGGCAGCCAGTTGCCTAGCGAGTCGGCCATTCTCGACCAGTTTGTCAATATCCGCGGCACGGCTGGCGATGATGTGCTCACGGGCACGTCGAACTTCGACGCCATATTCGGCCTTGACGGTAACGATACCCTGGACGGCGGCGCAGACAACGACTCGATGTCGGGCGGCCCGGGTAACGATATCTATATTGTCGACAGCACCTTGGATGCGGTTACCGAGTTGGCTGGCGAGGGGACCGATACGGTACGAAGCTCGGCCACCTATACCTTGAGCGCCAATGTGGAGAACCTGACGCTGACGGGAACGTCGGCGGTCAATGGCACCGGCAACTCACTCGACAACGTACTGGTCGGCAATAGCGCCAATAACACCCTGAACGGAGGCGCCGGGAACGACACCTTGGACGGGGGCGCAGGGGCCGACACGCTGGTGGGCGGTCTGGGAGACGACACCTACGCGGTCGACAACGCGGGCGACGTCATCACCGAAAATGCGGGCGAAGGCACCGACACCGCACTAGCGACCGCCACTTATACCCTGGGCTCGAACGTCGAGAATCTGACCTTGATGGGAACTGCCGCGATCGGCGGGACGGGCAATACCCTCGATAACCTCATCATCGGCAACAGCGCGAACAACACTTTGAGCGGCGGCGCGGGCAACGACACGCTGGACGGTGGGGCCGGGGCGGATTCTCTGAGCGGCGGCGCGGGCAACGATACCTACGTGGTCGATAACGCAGGAGATGTCGTCACCGAGAGCAACAATCAAGGAACCGATACCGTTCAGAGTTATGTCAGCTACACGCTCGGCACCGCCGTTGAAAACCTCACCTTGTTGGGAGCGTCGTCAATCAACGGCACTGGAAATAGTTCAGACAACGTCATAACGGGAAATTCGGCCGATAACGCATTGAGCGGCGGCACGGGCAACGACACGCTTATCGGAGGGGCTGGAAACGACACCCTGGATGGCGGGACAGGCAACGATTCCATGTCCGGTGGGACGGGGAATGACATCTATGTTGTCGACAGCCTCTCGGATATCGTGACCGAGAATGCCAATGAAGGGATCGATACCGTACAGAGTTCGATCACCTACACCCTTGGCGTCAACCTGGAGAACCTGACCTTGACGGGAACGACCGCGATCAACGGCACGGGCAACGCGCTCGACAACATCCTCACCGGAAACAGCGCGGCGAACGTGCTGACCGGCGGCGCGGGCAACGACACCTACGTGGTCGGTACGGGAGACAGTGTGGTCGAGAGCGCCAATGCGGGCACGGACACGGTGCAGAGCTCGGTGACTTTCACACTCGGGACTAACCTTGAAAACCTGATCCTCACCGGGACCACTGCGCTCAACGGCACGGGCAACACCGTTGCCAACCTCCTGCGCGGCAACTCTGCCAACAACACCCTGACCGGAGCAGCCGGCGTGGACGTGTTGGAAGGTGGAGCCGGGGACGACACGCTCTCGGACTCCGCGGGCACCGACAACGGCTACTTCAACGGCGGGGCGGGTATCGATACCTTGACGGGCGGCTCGGGTCGCGAGTTCTACCTGGGCGGGGCGGGCAACGACACCCTCAACACCGGGACCGGCGCGGACGTCATCGCCTACAACAGGGGCGACGGGCAGGACATCGTGAATGCGAGCACCGGCCAGGACAACGTGCTCTCGCTCGGTGGCGGCATCGCGTACAGCGACCTCGTCTTCCGCGTGATGGGGAGCGATCTCGTTCTCGACACCGGCGCCAGCGAAAACATCACCTTCAAGAGCTGGTACACGGGCACCACGAACAAGAGCGTGCTGACGCTGCAGGTCATCGCCGAAGCGATGGCCGGGTTCGATGCCAACTCCACCGATCCGCTGCTCAACAAGAAGGTGCAGGCCTTCGACTTCTCGCAGTTGGTGAACGCGTTCGATGCAGCGCGCGCAGCCGATCCCGGATTGACCTCTTGGGCATTGACCAACGGCTTGGCGCAGTTCCACCTCAGCGGGAGCGACACCGACGCGCTGGGCGGCGATCTTGCCTACCAGTACGGCGAGAACGGCACGCTTGCCGGAGTGGGATTCAACAAGGCGCAGGACGTGCTGACCGGTGCGGGCTTCGGCACTCAAGCGCAGACCCTGAGGCCGCTTGCGACGCTGCAGGACGGGTTCGTCCCGCTGAGCTAGGGAAATGACAATGATTGAAACGGTCGTAACATCTCGTCCGCTTGGCAATGCTGCCTCGGCAATGGCTGCGGCGGCCCGCCTCGCCGAGCGCCTCGGCGATCGCATCCAGGCCGACCCGCGCGATTTCCTGCCGGCGATCGTGCGGCTGCAGGAGGCGCCGCCCAATCCGCTGGGGCGGCGCGTGCTGTGGGTGGCGCTCGCGTTCCTCGCCGCGCTGCTCGTCTGGGCGACGTTCGGTAAGCTCGACATCGTGGCGGTGGCCGACGGCAAGCTCGTTCCCGACACCTATCTCAAGATCGTGCAGCCCACCGATTCCGGCGTGGTGAAGGAGATCCTCGTGAAGGAAGGCGAGCAGGTGAAGGCGGGGCAGGTGCTGATGCGCATGGACACGGCGCTCTCGGACTCGGACCTGAAGTCGCTCAGCGCCGACTACCACAACAAGCGCATCGCCCTGGGCCGCATCGACGCGCAGCTTGCGGG
>WNGM01009592.1_pt1 | contig 12294 bp, 10 predicted proteins | sample 5400571 | NCBI WGS metagenome assembly WNGM01 (sample SAMN13153378, study PRJNA577476) | soil metagenome | isolation source: 100 cm soil or saprolite under Garry oak tree replicate 2 | place: USA:California | collected 2016-06-15
TCACCACCCGGGTACAGAACCCGGCTTACAGGCCTTCTCTGGCGCGTTTCTCATTCCGATCGATCGCAGGTCACGATAACGTGAGAGACGATGAAAAATCGGATCTCGTTTGTTCTTTTACTGACGCTGACGGCGAGTCCTGCGTGGGCGGACGAGGCCGAGAACTTCGCCATGGCTCACGTCCGCCTGAGCACCGAGCCCACGATGGCCACCGGCTGCCTTCGCGTCGGCCAGGTGATGGACGACTCCGTCAAGGACTTGAGGCGCAAGATCGTCAAGACGGGCGGCGACACCGGAATTCTCTCGTTCGGAGCCAACGAGATCTATGCCCAGGCATTTCGGTGCGCGGGCACTGCCAGGCCACCTGATCCGAGCGCAGCGCCGACTATTCCACCTCCACCGCCAGGAGCTCCACCACCACCTCCTCCCGAGCTCGCGAGGTAGCCCGCGTACGTGTCGGCACCGTCTTCCCGGAGGGTGGACGGATCGGCTACCCTGGGGCAGATCTGGACGATGGAGGCGGGTATGAAGAAGCGCAGGATTGTCGTGGCGATGGTTCTGGTGTTGCTCTCGGGTTGCGCAGGCCATTCGGGCTCATCCGCGCTCGGCGAGTCCGCGTTTCTGACCGCCCAGGCCCACTGCGAAAAAGACCGGGGTACGTGGCACGCGAACCTCGGTGTCTGTGAGGTGTGTCCCTAGGAGCTGACACGAATCGTCACTCCTTGAGTAGAAGTTTTCGAGGGTGGTCGGGGCCAGATCTCCATGATTCCATGGACTATGGCCTCGGATCCGATGAAGCGTCTTCGCGGCTCGCCGTCGTTCTACGGGGTCGTCGCCGCCCTCCTGCTGGTCGTCTTCGTGGCCGCTGCGCTCTTCTTCGCCAGGGCGATCCGCGTCGAAGAGCAAGAGCACCTGGCTCAGAACGACGCCATCGCGCGTAGCGTCGCTGCCTCGATCGAGGCGCGCGAACAAGGGTACCTTAACGTCCTGCGCTCCTATGCTAGACGCTCCCGCTTCCGCGAGAGCATGAAGCGGCGGGACCGGACGGAACGAGCGAGCCGGAATCGCCGGAGAACGACGGCCAGAGCTACGCCTTTCGTGACTGGTACCGAGGGGTGAGCCGGTCCTGGCAGCCGTACATGTCGGAGATCTACGAGACGGCGCACGAGCGGAAGCCGGCGGTGGCCCTGGCCATGCCGATCCGCGACGTCGACGGCCAGGTCATCGGGATCATCACCTCCGTGCAGAACCTGGACACGCTCCGGACGTGGCTGGCGCCGATCCAGATTCCCGGTGGCGACCTGTTCGTCGTCGACCGCAAGGGCCAGCTCGTCTTTCACCGCACCAGGGCCGGCGCGGATCACCTCGCGGACTATGTCGACATTCCGGTGGTTCGGCGCCTGCTCGAGGGTCACGACGGTGTGGCCGAGCTGGAGAATCCCGTCGACGGTGAGGTGAGCCTCTCCGCCTCTCGCTGGGTGCCCGCCCTCGGCTGGGGTGTCGTCGTGCACCGCTCGAAGAACGTGGTCCTGCAGCGGACGCGCACACTGATCCTCGCCGCCACCGCCGTCGCCGTCGTCCTCGCCGCGACGCTGGCCGGGCTGGGCGGGCTCGCCCTTCGCAACGAGCGTCGGGCCGCGGCCGCGCTGGCCACCTCCAACGAACGGCTGAACCTCCTGCACGAGATCGATCTCGCCCTCATCGCCGGGGAAACGCCGGTGACGATCGCCGAGGCCGCCCTCCCGCGACTTCGAGATCTGCTCGGTGTCCCTCGCACCATCGTCAACCTGTTCGATCTGAAGGCGGGCGCGGTGGAATGGCTCGCCGCCATCGGACGCCGTCGCTTCTACCACGGCCCGCGCGTTCGCTATTCGTTGGAGCTCGCCGGTGACCTGGCGGCCTTGCGGCGGGGCGAGCCCCAGGTGATCGACGTGCAGTCGCTGCCCCCGAGCCCGGAATCCGACGCCCTGCTGGCCTCGGACGTCCGCGTGTACATGGTGGTGCCCATGATCGCCCGTGGCGAGCTCATCGGCTCGATCAGCTTCGGCGGGCCAACGGGGGTGTTCCCGCCCGAGCAGATCAGCATCGCCAAGGACGTGGCCGCCCAGCTCGCCATTGCACTCGAGCAGGCGCGACTCCTGGAGCGTGTGACCCGTCAGGCCGAGGAGCTCGAGCAGCGGGTCGAGGAACGCACGCTCGAGCTGAGCGCGACGAACGACCAGCTCCAGCAAGAGATCGCCGAGCGTCGCCGGGCGGAAGAGGACGCCGACCGCGCCAACCGGGCCAAGAGCGAGTTCCTCTCGCGGATGAGCCACGAGTTGCGCACCCCGCTGAACGGCATCATCGGCTTCGCGCAGCTGCTCGAGCTCGAGGCCCAGGGCGACGAGCAGCGCGAGAGCATCGAGATGATCCTCAAGAGCGGACGTCACCTGCTCGGCCTCATCAACGAGATCCTCGATATCGCCCGGATCGAGGCGGGAAAGCTGGCGCTCTCCCTGGAGCCGGTCCTGGTCAACGAGGTCGTGGCCGCCGCCCTCGACATGTTGCGGCTCGAGGCGGCCTCCAAGCGAATCGACGTCGTGGTGACGGCGCTCGAGGGCTACGTGCTGGCCGATCGTCAGCGTTTCCAGCAGGTCGTGTTGAACCTCTTGTCGAATGCCGTCAAGTACAACCGGGCGGGTGGCGCCGTCCGCGTGTCGTCGGAGGTCGGCGCCGAGCAGGTTCGTCTCAGCGTCGGCGACACCGGTCGGGGCATCGCGCCCGAGATGATGAGCCGGTTGTTCACGGCGTTCGATCGGCTCGGCGCCGAGCAGACCGCGATCGAGGGCACGGGCCTCGGCCTCGTGCTGTCCCACCACCTCGTGGAGGCCATGGGCGGCACGCTGTCAGCGCAGAGCACGCTCGGCGAGGGCACGACGTTCACCGTCGGGCTGCGACGCGTCGAGTCTCCGACCGTGGGGATCGAGCGCGCGAGCGGTCGCGAGGTGGATGAGGTCGGCCTCGATGGCCTTCGTGGAACCGTGCTCTACATCGAGGACAATCTCTCCAACCTCAGACTGCTGGAGCGGATCCTGGCCCGTCGGCCCGGCGTCACATTGCTGTCAGCCATGCAAGGCTCCCGCGGGATCGAGCTGGCTCGCGATCATCAGCCGGACCTGATCATCCTGGATCTTCACCTGCCCGATCTTTCCGGCAGCGACGTGCTGGCCAGGCTGTGCACCGATCCTCGGACGAAGCAGATCCCGGTCGTGATCCTGAGCGCGGACGCGACGCCCGGACGGGTCAAGCGGTTGCTGGAGCAAGGCGCGCGTGATTACTTGACCAAGCCGCTCGACGTCAGACAGGTGCTGACGCTCGTGGACGAGACACTCGCCGACGTGGAGGCGTAGCGGAGGAGCGTGAAACGGGGCGAGGGCTTCGACCCCCGCCCCGTCCTCGGTTACGGCGCCTGAACGGAGTCGGGGCCCGTCAGGGGAATGTCGTCGTTGAAGGCCCACGCGGTACCGACGCCGCTGAGCGCCACCAGTGCCAACAGAGTCGCGAGAGCGAAGCGCTTCATCTCGTCACCCCTTTCGTCACGAGCTGTGTGATGCGAAGCAGACGGGGTGCAAGGCAAATGCCCAACTCGCTGCCTGCGTTCTGAGCACGCCGATCACGGCCAAGTCCGCGTGATGTCGTCACTCGAGCCCTCGACGATTCGCGACGACGTCGTGCAGATCCGCCACAGTCGCGCACGAACGCCACAGCTCGCGGCCCTCCGGAAGCATCGCTTCGGTGCCGATCCCCATTCCGATGCTGGATTGGGGACGAACGACATCGGGCAGTGAACCCGTGGCGCACAGGCACGCGAAGATCGGTGTCAGGATCGCACTCGTGCTCGGGATTGCGCTCGGCGGCAGCATTGCCTTGCCCACCTACCTGCTCGTGACGTATCAGACGCGCCTGGAGCGTTCAGCCGCGCGCGCCGCGTTCGTCCTGGCCTCGAGTGACCTGGGGCGGCAGGCGCAGGTGCACTTCAAGATCCAGGTGCAGGAGTGGAAGAACGTCCTGCTCCGCGGCGCCGATCCCCAGCTGCTCGAGAAATATCGTGGCGGGTTCGAGAAGGAGGAGGCCGCGGTGCAGAAGCACCTCACCGTCCTCCGAGAGCGGCTGACGGCCGAAGCACTCGACGTGGCCAGGGTCGACGGGCTGCTGGCCGTGCATCGGAGCCTCGGCGAGCGTTATCGCGCGGCGCTGGCCGGCTTCGAGGGCGACGCGGCCGGCGCACGCAAGGTCGATCACGCCGTCCGCGGCATCGACCGGGCGCCGACCGAAGCGATGGACGCCCTGGTCGCCGACCTCAAGAAGCTCGCCGAGCGCTATCAGGCCGACGCGATCGCAGACAACGCGGCCATCCGTCGCTTCGCGATCACGCTGATCGTGCTCGTCGTCATTCCGGTGGCCGCGATCGCCACGTGGTTCTGCCGCGACGTGAGCCGTCGGCTGCGCCGCATGGTCGATGCCGTGCGCGACGTGGCCGAGGGCGAGGGCGATCTCACTCGGCGCGTCGACGTGACCACGCGCGACGAGATCGGCGAGGCCGCCGCCTGGATGAACCGCTTCATCGAAAAGGTGCACGACATCATCGCTCATGCCCGCACAATGGCGGCCGGCTCGGCGCTCGCGACCGGGCAGCTCTCGAGCGCAGCCGAGCATCTGGCCGCCGGCAGTCACGAGCAGGCCGCCGGCCTCGAGGAAGCCGCGGCGAGCATCGAGCAGATCGCGGCCACGATCAGGCAGAACTCGGACAACGCGCGCCAGGCGGCCGACTGCGCCGTCGACTCCACGCGCACGGCCGAGAAGGGACGCGAGGTCATCGACGAATCGGTCGCCGCCATGAACGGCATCAGCCAGGCCGCCGGCAAGATCTCCCAGATCATCGGGGTGATCGACGAGATCGCGTTCCAGACGAACCTGCTCGCGCTCAATGCCGCGGTCGAGGCCGCCCGGGCCGGGGAGCAGGGGCGCGGGTTCGCCGTGGTCGCGGCCGAGGTCCGGAACCTCGCCCAGCGATCGGCCAGCGCCGCCAAGGAAATCAAGGCCCTGATTCTCGAGTCGGTCGATCGAGTGGAGCGGGGCGCTGTGCTGGTCGAGCGGTCGGGCCGAACGCTGGACGACATCGTGACGTCCGTGCGCCGTGTCAGCGACATCGTGGCTGACATCGCCGCCGCCAGCGAGGACCAGCGGCGCGGCATCGACCAGGTCAACCAGGTCGTCGTGCAGATGGACGCGACCGTGCAGAACAACGCGGAGCAGACCGAAGAGCTCTCGACCACGACCCAGGCGCTGGCGACACAGGCCCGGGTGCTGGAGGAGCTGGTCGGGCGCTTCCGGGTTGCCGGGGCGACGGCCGCGCCCGTGGTGGCGGCGGCCGCGCGGCCGTCACGACCGCGCCCGAAGTCACGGAAGCCAGCGTTCCGACCGATCACTCGCGAGGTGGCTGTGGTCGGCGTCGGTTCCCAAGAGCGCTAGTCCCTGGGCGTGCCTATGCTCGGCTCGCGCGTGCGACGCTCGGTCTGCAGGTATCAAAGGCGCGCCGCTCGCCGGGGGCGACGGCGAGCGGCGCTGTTCGCTCTCGTTACGTGCAGCAGGTCGTGCCGCAGTCACGCTGAGCGTCGCCGGGGGTTTAGTGCAAGTGGCTTACCGAGTCCGGAAGTCCCCGAATAACGGGCCTGAAGGCGGTCGCCCGTGTTCGCCAGGCCCTGATCTCGTAAACTTCTCCGACAACGTGGCGAGTCGTCGCACCGAGCGGCCGACCCTGGCCGCACGCTCACTTGAAGAGGGTCGACGATCGTACGATGCTTGCCGGCACGGCGCGGACGCCGCGAGTGACTTCGAGACGCGACGCCGGACGGCCCCGAGGAGGGTCTCGATCCCATGAACATGCCGCACGATCCGCATCGAGCAGGAGCGCTCCCGATCAGGGACAGGCGGCAATCAACGTGCGCGTTGTGCGGCGAGCGTGTCGACTTGCGTGAGGAGCACTACCGCATGGTGTCCGAGTTCCGGGTCCATCGGGCCACGGTCCACGTCGAGTGCTATCGAAAGCTCAAGAGGGAACGCCCCGAGTAAGGGCATCGAGGTCGCGTTCGATAGACGCGAACCGTCACCTATCCCGACGCCGTCGGAAGGTTGAGTCGTAAGGATTGCCGTACATCGCCGGCGACCCGAGCCCCTGCCGGCGAACGCGCTGATTCCTCACGCCGTCGTGGTCCGGCCAGCTCCTTGCACTGAACGTCCCCCACAGGCTGTTTCATCCTTGGAAAGGACGTGAATGACCCGAGCGAGGAAATCGGCCGGCCGCTGGATCGCCGAGCACACAACCATTGCGATCGTGCTCGCGGGAATTCCAAGTCTCGTGGCCGGACTGATCGGCGTCGTGGCCAAGCGCCTCGATGTCAGCCCGGATCGAGTCTTCCTGCTGATCGGCCTGCTGACGTTCGCGTCAGGGCTCCTGACGATCGTCGTCCTGTTCATCCGCTACATCGTCAACTACGCGACGTTGACCTCCGTGGAGCTCGACGAGGCAATCACGAGGGGCTAGACGACGCCCGTATCGCGGAGGCGTCGCACCTCGTCGGCGGTGTAGCCCGCCAGCGTCGTGAGCACGTCCTCGGTGTGCTCGCCGAAGAGCGGGGCCCGCGACGTCTCGATCGGGGAGTCCGACAGCCGTAGCGGGCATCCGATCATCGAGAAGCGTCCCCGCGTCGGATGCTCGAGGTCGAAGACGGTGCCGCGCTCCCGCAGGTGAGGGTCGCGGAGCACCTCCGCGGTGTCGAGCACCGCGCCGCACGGAATCCCGCGGCTGGCCAGGGCCCGCATGACCTCGTGCTTGTCGTGCTTCATGGTCCAGCCCTCGATCACCGCGGTGAGGTCGTCACTGTGGCGGGCCCGCGCCGGCGGCGTGCTGAAGCGCTCGTCGGTGCGGACGTCCTGGCGGCCGATGGCGTCCACCAGCGCCTCGAAGGGCTCGGCATTGTCGGGTGGCAGCATCAGATAGACGTAGTCGTTCGGTCCACCCCCCGCGCAGCGGACGAGGTCGGCATAGGCGCCGCTCGCCGAGCGATTCCCCATGCGCTCGAGAGGCCGGCCGTTCGTCAGGGTCGGCGTGAACTTCACGCGCGTGATGTTCAGCACGGCCTCCTGCATGGCCACCTCGACGAGCTGGCCGCGGCCCGTCCGCTGCCTTTGCACGAGCGCGGCGAGGATGGCGATGGTCAGGTGCATGCCGGTGCCGGCGTCGCCGATGTTGGCCCCCGTCACCACCGGCGGACGATCGGGGTAGCCGGTGACGCTCATCGCCCCGCCGGTGGCCTGGGCGATCATCTCGAAGCACTTGAAGTCGCTGTAGGGCCCGTAGGAGCCGAAGCCTTTGATCGACGCGTAGATCGCCCGGGGATTGAGCGTCTTCACCGCCTCGTAGCCGAGCCCCAGGCGCTCCATGGCGCCGGGGCCGAGATTCTCGGCGACGACGTCGGCCTCGCGGATGAGCCGTCGCGCGATCTCCTTGCCCTCGTCGGTCTTCAGATTGAGCACGATGCTGCGCTTGTTGCTGTTGAGCAGCAGGAAGAAATAGCTGTCGATGTCGGCCCGGTCGCTGTACCAGAGCTTTCGCGCCCGGTCACCGTTCGGCGGACGCTCGATCTTGATCACGTCGGCGCCGAGCCAGGCCAGGGTCTGCGTGCACGCGGGACCCGCCTGGTCGTGCGTGAAGTCGATGACCCGGATGCCGTCCAGGGCTTTGCTCATCGGTTCCTCCTCGCCTTCTGCCCTACCGCCCGGGCGCCCGGCGCACGAGCTTCGTCACCTGTGTCAGCCGCATCTCGGCCAGGTAGAGATTGCCGCGCGAATCGCCCCAGACGCCGTGGGCGCCGGCGTCGACGGGGCGGCCGCGCGCGAGCATCTGACCGTCGGGTGAGAACATCGTGATCCGGGGGATCTGATCGGTGACGTACACCGTGCCACCCGGATCGATGTAGATGTCCATCGGTTTGTGGAGGTCGCCCCACTCCCCGTAGAAGTCGCCCTCGGGGCTGAAGAGCTGGACGCGATTGTTCTCCCGATCGGCGACGAAGATCCGGTCGCGCGCGTCGACCCAGATCCCGTGCGGCGTCGTGAACTGGGCGCGGCCGAGCCCAGGTCCGCCCCACGTCTGCAGATGCTTTCCGTCGGCGACGTAGATGTCGCCGTTCCGCGCGACGGCCACATCGGCCGGGTGGTTGAACGGCGCCCGCAGCGCCGGACGGCCGCGCTGGCCGAGCGTGAGCACCACCTTCCCGTCCGGCGTGAGCTTCAGGACCTCGTGCTCGTCACGGTTACAGACGAAGACGTGGTCGTCCGGCGCGATGTAGATGCCGTGGGCATCGCGCAGGCGGCCGTCGCCCCAGCCCGAGAGGAAGTTCCCGTCGGCGTCGAAGACGAGGACAGGGGGATTCTTCCGCTGGTAGAAGTAGACGCGATCGCGTGAGTCGACGGCGACGTGACTGACGATGCCCAGCGTCATCCCGGTCGGGAGAACACCCCACGGGCTGATGACGTCGTAGACGTAATCACCGGTACCGACGACGAGGCCACTCCGGCCGTTGGTCATGGTCAGTGTCCGTTCGGGCGCACGCGGTTGACGACCGGTGGCCACCCGGCCTGTCGTGTGGCTCGAATCTCGGCACGCCGGCGCGCCGTCGCGGCGGCGTCGACCTCGCCCCGGGCCGTGTCGATGACGACGCCATAGTCGTCGTGGGCCGATACTACGCTGACGAGCTCGTTGAGGACGTCCCGCAAGACGCCGGCGGGATCGCGGTCGAGCGGATCGCCCCAGCCACCGCCGCCCGGCAGCTCGTGGCGATAGACGTCGCCGCGCGTGATCGTCATCGTGACCTTGGCCGGCACCACACGATGCTCGGCGTGAGGGTTGATGATGTTGACCGAAGGCCTCCCCGGACTTCCGCCGTAGAGCCCGAACGGCTGGAAGGCGCGTCGATCGGACCGGACCTGCAGCACCGCCTCGGCCTCGACGAAGCGGTAATCGCGCCGGAAGCCCATGCCACCGCGAAATTTCCCGGCGCCGCCCGTATCGGGAACGAACTCCAGGGCGAGGATCTCGAGCGGGTGCTCGACCTCGATGATCTCGGCGGGATGCGACGACAGGTTCGCGAACATGCTGGCGTTGCCGTCGAGGCCGTCGGCCCACGGCCGGCCGCCCCAGGCCGAGCAGATGAAATCGACGTAAATGAACGGCCGGCGATCGGCGTGGTAGCCCCCGATGGAGATGCCCGTGTTCCCGCCATCGGAGGCGGCGAAGACACGATCGGGCAGCATCATCGCAAGCGCGCCGAAGACGCAGTCGACCATGCGAAAGCCGGTGAGGCCGCGCGCGGCGGTGGCCGCCGGCAGCACGCAGTTGGCGATCGTCCCGGGCGGCGCGATGACCTGCACGGCGCGATGGAAGCCGTCGTTGTTCGGGATCTCCGCGGGCAGGACCGACTTGATGCCGGTATACGTCGCCGCCTTCGTGTACGAGAGCGTGTTGTTGATCGCGCCCTTGACCTGAGGTGACGACCCGGTCCAGTCGGCCACGAGCGTGTCGCCGGACTTCCTGAGCGTCACGAAGAGCCGGATGGGCTTGCCGTAGTCGATACCGTCGTCGTCGATCCAGTCCTCGAAGCTCCACTCGCCGTCCGGCAGCTCACGCAGCGCCGCCCGCGTCATGCGCTCGGTGTACTCCATCAGCTCGTGCATGTGCCCCTTCACCGTCTCGGCCCCGCGCGTCTCGACCAGCCGCAGGAACGCCGCCTCGGCAATGTGGCAGGCCGAGAGCTGGGCGCGCATGTCGCCGAACACGCGCACCGGCACGCGCACGTTCTTCTCGATCAGCCGGAAGAGCGTCTCGTTCGGCTCTCCCCCGTCGTACATCTTCACGGGCGGGATGCGCAGGCCTTCCTGATAGGTCTCGGTGGAGTCCGAGGCGTTGGAGCCAGCGACGCGGCCCCCCATGTCGGTCTGGTGGCAGACGGTCCCCGCGAAGGCGATCCGCTCGTCCCGGTAGAAGATGGGCTTCAGGATGAACACGTCGGGCAGGTGCATGCCGCCCTCGAACGGGTCGTTGAGACAGTAGATGTCGCCGGGCTTCATGCGGTGGCCGAAGCGCTTGAGCGTCGCGCCGAGCGCGTCGGGGAACGAGCCGAGGTGCCCCGGCATCGTCAGCCCCTGGGCCACCGTGCGGCCGTCGCCGTCGCAGAACGCCGTCGAATAGTCCATCCCGTCTTTGAGGACGCCGGAGTACGCGGTGCGATAGATCGTCAACGCCATCTCGTCGGCGATCGAGAACAGCGTGTTCTTGAAGAGCTCGAAGCCGATCGGATCGCGGGCCGTCGTGCTCATGTCGTCACCTCAGCTCGATCACGATGTTGCCGTACGCGTCGAGACGCCCCGCCGCGCTCGGTGGAATCAGGCACGTCGCGTCGTACTCCTCGACGATCGCCGGCCCCTCCACGACGTCGGCGAGATCGGCGCGGCGAAGGATCGGTGTCCGGCGCCATCCGTGCTCGGGCCCGAAGTACACCTCGCGCCGGGGGGATTCCCCGGCTGGCGCCGGCTGGTGGCGATCGACCACGACGCGATCCGGCACTCGCGGCCGGTCCGGAATCCCCTGGGCCACGAGGCGGAGGCTGACGAGCTGTACGGGCTCGTCGGGGCCGGCGCGGTGACCGTACACGCGCTCGTGCTCGCGACCGAAGGCCTCCTCGAGCTCGCCGATGGCACGCGAATCGAGCTGTCCCAGGCCGAGCGGCACGGTCAATTCGAACGACTGGCCCTGATAGCAGAGATCGGCTGACCGCCTGAGTCGGGCCGAGGCGCCCGTGAACCCTTCGGACGCGAGCTGGGCTAGCGCCTCGGCTTCCATCTGCGTCACGATGCCGTTCAGCTCGCCGAGCCCGAGCGTTCGGGTGGCGCGACGGTATGTCTTCACGTAGTGGTGCTCGACCTCGCCGTACAGGAGTCCGAACGAGGAGAACAGGCCCGGCGCCGGCGGGACGACGATCCGTGTCATGTCGAGCTGGCGCGCCATGCCCGCGGCGAAGAGCGGGCCGTTGCCGCCGAAGGCGAACAACGCGTACTCGCGCGGATCACGGCCCCGTTCGCTCGAGACCGACTTGATCGCGCGGATCATGTTGGACGCGGCGATCAGATGCGCGCCGTAGGCGGCCTCGGCGAGCTCGAGGCCGAGCGGGCGCGCGATGCGCGCCTCGAAGACCTCGTGAGAGCGAGACGCGTTGAGCTTGAGCGCCCCGCCCACCAGGTGGGTCGGGTTCAGGTACCCCAGGATCACGTTGGCGTCGGTGATCGTCGGCTCGGTACCGCCGAGGTCGTAGCAGAGCGGCCCGGGGAAGGCACCCGCGCTCCGCGGCCCCACCTGCACCGAGCCGCCGGTGTCGATCCACACGATCGAGCCGCCACCAGCGCCGACCTCGGCCAGGTCGATGGCCGGGACGCGGAGCTGATACCCGCTGCCACTGAGCAGCCGGGATCCGTGCATGATCCCGCCGCCCACCGAATATTCGGTGGCGCGGTTGACCTCGCCATCCTCGACGATCGAGGCCTTGGCCGTGGTCCCGCCCATGTCGAAGGTGATGATCTTCGCCATCCCCGTCCGCCGCGCCAGCGCCTGGGCGCCGATCACGCCGGCGGCGGGACCGGACTCGATGATGTGCATCGGCATGCGCGAGGCGGCCTCCGCGGTCATCAGGCCGCCGTTCGACTGGATGATGAGCAGCGGCGTCCGCACGGCGATCTCGCCGAGGCCGGCGCGGAGCGTGCGGAGGTAGCGCTGCACGACCGGCATCACGTACGCGTTGATGACGGTCGTGGACGAGCGCTCGTACTCACGGATCTCGGGCAGCACGTCGGTACTGATACAGAACGGCATCCCGGGCACGCGGCGCTCGACGATCGCCTTGATCTGCTGCTCGTGGGCGGGATTCGCGTAGGCGTTCAGGAGGCAGACGGCCAGCGCCTCGATCCCGTGACCGAGCAGCCGATCGAGGACGCGCTCGACCTCCGCGGGGTCGAGGGGAATCTCCACGTCGCCGCGGGCGGTGATCCGCTCGGCGACTTCCATGCGAAGGCGCCGCTCGACGAGAGGCGCCGGTTTCTGCCAGGCGATGTCGTAGAGACGCGGCATGCGGAGACGGCGGATCTCCAGCACGTCACGGAAGCCCTTCGTCGTGATGAGCCCGGTCCGCGCGCCCCGGAGCTCGA
>WNGM01015871.1_pt1 | contig 12293 bp, 10 predicted proteins | sample 5400571 | NCBI WGS metagenome assembly WNGM01 (sample SAMN13153378, study PRJNA577476) | soil metagenome | isolation source: 100 cm soil or saprolite under Garry oak tree replicate 2 | place: USA:California | collected 2016-06-15
CACCGACGAAGTGGACTTCGTCATTGTTGGCTCTGGTGCGGCCGGGGGCGTTCTCGCCAAGGAACTCTCCACCAACGGCTTTCGCGTCGTGGTCCTCGAGCAGGGGCCGTACCTGACTGCCGACCAGTTCGATCACGACGATCTGCATGTCTTCTTTGAGAACGCTTTGACCAACAAGCCGCAGCTCCAGCCGACGACTTTCCGCAAAACCCCGCAGAGCAAAGCCAACCCCCAACCGGCGGTGATGTATGGCCGCTGCGTCGGCGGCAGCTCGGTCCATTTCACCGCTAACTATTGGCGCTTCCATGAAATCGATTTCATCGAACGCAGCAAGCACGGTCCAGTCGCTGGCACGGGCTTCGCGGACTGGCCGATCCCCTATGCGGATCTTGAGCCGTACTACACCAAAGTGGAATGGGAAGTTGGCGTTTCCGGCCTCGCCGGCGCGAGCCCGTTCGATCCGCCCCGCTCCAAGCCCTACGCCTACCCCCCGCTCCCGGTAAAATCCGGCGGCGTGATTTTCGAGCGCGCGGCAAGGAAACTCGGCTGGCATCCCTTTCCCGCCCCGATGGCGATCCTCTCGAAGCCTGCTGCCGGGCGCGGCGCCTGCGTGAACTGTGGCTACTGCCTCGGATTCGGTTGCGAAGTGGGCGCAAAGTCCAGTTCGCTCGCGACTGTTATCCCCATCGCCGAACGCACCGGCCGGTGCGAGATTCGGCCGGATTCGATCGTCTTTCGCATCGAGACGAACGAGCGTGGTCGAGTGACCGGCGTGGCCTACTTCGACTCGCAGAAGCGCCAGCAGTTCCAGAAGGCGAAGGCCGTCGTCGTTTCCGCGAACGGGGCGGAAACACCACGCCTGTTGCTCCTCTCGGCCTCAAAGCTTTTCCCCAATGGCCTCGCCAATTCCTCTGGCCTGGTCGGCAAGTACTTGATGCCGAACAGTTTCCTCGAAGTCTTCGGAGTCTACGAGCATCCGCTTAACGATTACAAGGGCGCAGCGGTTTCTCGTATCCTCCACGATTTTTATGAGGCCGGCGCTCAAAACGGTTACTGTGGCGGCGGGGGGCTTGACTCTCGCCTTGCAGTCACACCCGCTTTCTTCGGTCTCGGCGGCCTCCCGAGTGATGCTCCGACGTGGGGCAGCGCCTATAAGTCTCTTCTTCGTGAGTACTTTACGCGCACAATGGACGTCACCACGCACGGAACTTCACTCCCCGTAGAAACCAATTCCTTTTCACTTGACCCCGACCTCAAGGATGCCTGGGGCCTGCCCGCTTTGCGTGTCACTTTCACCGACCACCCCGACGATCTGAAGAATACTGCCTTTTTGATGGCCCGCGCCTTGGAAATCCACCAGGCTGCCGGTGCACGCAAGACTTGGCACCAACCCATCCAGGAAACGCAGTTTTTCGTGCATCTCCTGGGAACCTGCCGCATGGGCAACGACTCGAAAACGTCGGTTATCAATGCCGACCATCGTGCACACGATGTCCCCAATCTCTTCCTATGCGACGGGAGCAGTTTTGTTACCTCGGGGCGCGGCCAGCCGACCATGACCATCCAGGCGCTCGCTTACCGGGCTGCTGATCGCATCACTGTCCTTGCAAAACGGGGCGATCTCTCTGTCTGAGCAGTTTTCGCTGAGCATTCGCCTGTTCGCTTACTGTCCCATCCTCAGGTAGGAACCGGTGTAGGAACTCCCGGGTTTTTCTCTATAACCTTTTGTATACAAGCCGTTTGCGTCTCTTTGCCCCCTGCGGCCTTTCCGAGGATAATTCTGTAAGGGGAAAGGGAACCTATCCCCTGCACGACCATGACCGCACGACCTATCATCGGCCGCCGACCCGGGCGGAATTCTTCCGCCATCTCCGGACCGGTCCCTGACCGTACTGCCGCGCGCGCCCGGGCCCTCCGGGACTTGCTGAAGAATCAGATGTCCGCCATCGTGGATTTCTGCGATGACGCGATCATTGCCAAGACTTTGGACGGCATCATCGTGGCTTGGAATCCTGCGGCCGAGCGAATGTACGGCTATTCGGCTCAGGAAGCCATCGGCAAGCGCATCACGATCCTATACCCTCCGGAAGCCTCGGGTGAGCTCGCCCTGATTCTGTGGCGAATCCGGAGGCGCGAGCGAATCCACCACTTCGAAACGGTTCGCGTGCGGAAGGACGGCTCGCGGATCCATGTCTCTTTGACTATTTCACCCATTCTCGGGCCTCGTGGGAGGGTCCTCGGCGCATCGGTCATCTCTCGCGACATCACGGCAAAGAAGATCGCTGAGGAGGAAGCCCGCCAGAGAGAAGCGCACCTGCGCCTGCTGATCGAGCAAGTGCCGGTCGCGTTCTGGACCACCGATCAAGAGCTCCGCATTACCTCTTGCGGGGGATCGGCCCTCGCCGCTATCGGCTTGAAACCAAACCAGTTTGAGGATGCTTCACTCTTCGACCGGGAAGCGACAACTTCTCCGGAGACGCCTGCCATTGTTGCCCATCGCCGAGTCCTCGCGGGCGAACGGATCGAGTATGAAACGTCGCGCCTCGGTCGCGTCTTTCACGCCAGGGTCGAAGCCCTCCGCGACGCTAAGTCCAGCATTATCGGCTGCATCGGCGTCGCCTTGGACATCACCGAACGCAAAAAATCCGAGGAACGCGTCCAATACCTGGCCACGCACGATTCGCTCACCGACTTGGGTAACTATCGTCTGCTCGTCGAGGCTTTTGACACTGAACTGAGGCGCTCCGACCGCACTGGGCGCCCATTTTGCGTCCTGCTGCTTGATCTAGATGCATTAAAAACTGTCAATGACCAGTATGGCCACCTCGTTGGCAGCCGGGCGCTCTGCCGGCTGGCTCGCGTGCTCAGAGGCCACTGTCGCTCGATTGATACGGCTGCGCGCTACGGCGGGGATGAGTTCGCCGTTCTCTTGGTCGAAACTGAGAAGGAAGTGGCCTCCCGCGTGGCCGAGCGCATCGCCGAACAGCTGGCTGCGGACGGCGAGAAGCCGCCCCTTTCGGTGAGCATCGGCGTGGCCATGTACCCGGGCGACGGCCGCACAACGGAAACTCTCCTCGCGGCCGCAGATCGCGCCCTCTACGCGAAGAAGTCGCACATCCAGCGCAGCGCATCCTCCTTGCCATAACGGTGCCGGCGAACCAGACTGCAAAATTTAGTGGGAAAGAGGAATGACCCGCTGCCGCGGATGGAAAGAGATGGTGGGCCTGGGTGGACTTGAACCACCGACCTCACCCTTATCAGGGGTGCGCTCTAGCCACCTGAGCTACAGGCCCGGGCGAAATGCAACCATCGAATTCTAGCACGCGCGCCAGCGCTGTGCACACGCCGTACGCCCCGTAGAGTTTCCGAGTTCACAAAGAGGTGGCCGTGCATGCCCTGCGAGCCTACTGCACAAACCCCACATTCGGCGCAGGAGCGGGTTCCGGCGCATCCTTAATCGTGCCGAACTGCGCTTCGTAGCGCGCGATGTTTTCTCCCAGGGCGCGCCAGATTCTCTTGGCGTGGCCCGGGCTGACGATCATGCTGCCCAGCAGTTTTCCCTGTGTTCCGTTCGGGAAGATGTAGATGAAGTTGAGCGTAAACTCTTCCACATTATGATGAATCATCAACAGATTGCTGTACAGCCCCATCAACTCTTTTTCGTCTGCTTTGATCTGCACCTGACCTGGCGCCGGGTCTTGCCGTTGTTGGTCCATCGGATGTTCTTCTCCTGTGTTGCCTCCCGAAAATAACATAACCAGCGGCGTTCCGTTCCTCCCAGCCGGGGCGGGTTGTATGGAACGCAAAAGCCCCCTCGAACTCCGTTGACAGCAAGCTCTGTTAAGCGTAGTTTAGTAGGGGGATTTACTCTAGTTAACTTCGGACATGTCCTCCACGCTACCGCCACAACTTGAGCCTGGATCGAACCTCGTCGGCCCGGCCGAGCACTCCCTCTCCGCAGCAGCTTTGGCGCGCTCTCGTGCGGGAATCCAACCGACGCTCCCCGAGGCCTATCGGACGATCCCGGTAGCCCCTGGAAGCTCCTGGCTGAGAAAGGCGTTCGCATTTGCCGGCCCCGGTTATCTGGTCGCTGTCGGCTACATGGACCCGGGGAACTGGGCCACGGATCTGGGTGGCGGCTCGAAGTTCGGCTACACGCTCTTGAGTGTGGTCCTGCTCAGCAGCCTCATGGCCATGTTGCTCCAGGCGCTTTCGGCCAAGCTCGGCATCGTCATGGGACGCGATCTGGCGCAGGCCTGCCGCGAGTCTTACTCGCGCCGCACCACGTTCGTGTTGTGGGTTCTCTGCGAAATCGCCATCGCCGCCTGCGATCTTGCTGAAGTTCTCGGCTCCGCAGTCGCCCTGAAATTGCTCTTCGGGCTGCCCTTGCTCACCGGAGTCCTGATCACTGCGTTCGATGTGCTGATCGTTCTGGCGCTGCAGGGCCGCGGCTTCCGCCTGATCGAATCGTTTGTCATCACGCTCATCGCCACCATTGCGGTTTGCTTCGCCTACGAGATCTTCTTCGCCCAGCCGCTCTGGCACCAGTCGGTCCGCGGTTTTCTCCCCCGCGCGGAAATCCTGCGCGACCGCGAGATGCTTTACATTGCCATTGGCATCCTCGGCGCAACCGTGATGCCGCACAATCTCTATCTCCATTCGAGCATCGTGCAGACCCGCGCTTTTGGGTCCTCCTCCGCGAATAAACGCGAAGCGCTCCGCTTCGCCGTTTTCGATTCCACCCTCGCCCTTGCCTTCGCCTTCTTCGTCAACGCCGCGATCCTGGTTCTCGCTGCCGCCGCGTTTCATTCGCGGGGCATCACGCACGTCGCCGAAATCAAAGACGCCTATCAATTGCTGACTCCAGTGCTGGGCGCGGGCTTGGCCAGCACGCTCTTTGCACTGGCTCTGCTCGCCTCCGGGCAAAACTCGACGCTCACCGGCACGCTCGCCGGGCAAATCGTCATGGAGGGCTTTCTCGATTTGCGGTTGAGGCCCTGGGTGCGGCGTCTGATTACGCGCGCGCTGGCCATCATCCCTGCGGCTTTCGTCATCGGCTTCGCCGGAGAAGGAAAGGTGACGGCGCTGCTCATTCTCAGTCAGGTGATTCTGAGTTTTCAGTTGCCGTTCGCCGTAATCCCGCTCGTCCGCTTCACCAACGACCGCGGGAAGATGGGCGCCTTTGCGAATTCGCGGCTCACGGCAGTTCTTTCCTGGCTCGTCGCGGCCGCGATCCTGGCCTTCAACGCCGAGCTGGTCTGGCTATCCCTCCGCGCGCAGTAGCATTGAAGTTGGTTTTGTCGAGCCCTCGCAGTGTGGGAAAATTCGCATTCTCCTATGAGCGCGCGCCCGCCCAGAAGTCGCCGCCTGCCGAAGGTGGCCTTTGTTCTTGTTCTCGCAGCGATGGCTTTTGTGATTCTCTACGCCGTTTTCCAAAACTCGGATTGGAAAATACCAGAAGGCGCCAGATCCCTGAAAAATCCCGTCGTGACCTCGCCGGACGCTCTCGGGGCCGCGCGCGACCTCTATCGGGATGAGTGTGCCCACTGTCACGGCGACACGGGCAAAGGTGACGGTCCCGACGCGAACAAATACAAGCCGCCCACTGTCACGGCGACACAGGCAAAGGCGACGGACCCGACGCAAACAAATACAAGCCGGCCCCGGCGGACTTGACGGAAGCGAGACACATGCAGCCACAGAGCGACGGCGAGCTTTTCTACAAAATCACCGGCGGAAAGCGCCCCATGCCTGCCTTCAAAAAGCGCTTGACGGACGAGCAGCGTTGGCAGCTTGTGCTGATGCTTCGCGCGTTCATCGCAAAGGCAAACACATCTGGAGAGCCGTTCGACTCGCAGCGCAAGTAGCATCGAACACCACAAGGCATCTCGTCGGTGCGATGCAAGCCGCCGGCGCTCCCCACGCTGGTTCTATGCCGCACGGCTTTCTATCGCGCAAGCTCAGTAAGCAGGATGCTCTTCCCATTCGAGCGCGCGCTCGCTATTCTGGCGGCGCCGCGAATGATTCCCCGTCTTGCACTTCTATGCTGGTGTGTGCTGCTGCTCGGGGCCGCCGTGCCGCTCGCCATCGGCTGGACGCGTATCGTTCCGGCGGACGATCCCGAAGAGAGGGTGTCGCACGACCGCTTCGCCATTGTGCTTTTGGTCTTGGTGACCCTTAGCTTTGTTCTGCAACTCCCCGGCTTCTCGACTTTGACGATCGGACGATGGCTCGCAACGGCAATACCTCAGCCATTGGCGCGCCAGATTATTTCTTGGGGAGCGGTGTTCTTTGCGGTGATTCCGGGGCCGGCGGCAATGTATGCGATTCTCCGCCCCAATCCGCTGCGACGGCCGCTCATCGCCTCCGGAATTCTGGTCCCGGCCTTATGGTTGGTTGGACCCTACCTCGCCGCACGCTGGGCGGGTTCCTGACGGAAACGGCGCCGGGGACTTCCGGGCCACCCGGCGTTTTCTTCGTAGATGAGGAGTTCTCCGCCGCGCTAACTCTTAAGCCGTCGCAGTCTTCACCTGCTGCAGCGCGGCTGCCACTTCCTTCAGATCCGGGACCACCGGAATGTCGTAGTTTTTCATCCACGCCACTTTGCCGGCTTTGTTGACGATGACCACGGCGCGGCCCGTGATGCCCTTCTCGGGAAGATAGATGCCGTACTTTTCTGCCATCGCTCCGCGCGGTTGGAAGTCGGCGAGTAACGAATACTTGATGCCCATCTTCTCGGCAAAGGCCTTGTGCGACCACACACTGTCCACGCTCACGCCGAGCACTTCGGCATCGAGCGTCTCAAACTGTTTGATGTCATTGACGAAGCATGCGTGCTCGTTCGTGCAAGTCGGGCTCCAGTCCAGCGGATAGAACACCAGCACGACATTCCTTTTCCCTGCGAAGTCCGAAAGCTTCACTTCTTTCTTCTCCTGATTCTGCAGCGCAAAATCCGGTGCCGGCTGTCCCACTGCGATTGCCATGTTCCTTCCTCCTTTGCGGGATGTTCGCCTGCCATCATAGCGGACGCGGCTTCTGCTGACAAACCGGGCCTGCCCCGCGACCCCGCCCCGCTACTCGCTTCCGCGCGAGCCTGATCAGGGCGTATCTCCTTAACTTCCACAGCCGTCCGCGCTATTCTTGTGCTTATCCGGAGGACGCCGCCATGAATGCAGAAGCTGCGCGCCGCGCTCCGTCGATCGCTTCGCGATCACCTAATGCGTCGATCGCCTTGCGATCGCCCAATGTCATGATGAAACTCGGCGAACTGGTGAATCGTTATCACGCTCTTGCGGCGGAACACGGCGCGCCAGTCGCGCTGGCCGCGTTTGAGCTGTCGCAGGAAGAAACCGAGCGCCTCTTCAGCGGCTACGAAGAGGACTACCATATCGGACGCTTCTTCCGCTTTGACGAGATCGACGGCGCCCGCTATTCCATCAACGGCTTTCCCGCCACCCACGTCTCGATCAACGCCGAAATCGAATCCATACTCTGAACCGAATCGGTGCTTGGGAACTTCCATCCGGTTGTAAGCGTCATTGCAATCGAGTAGTATTCGTTACTTTCAATGGTTCAACGCTTTCTTCTGTTGTTCGCATTTCTGGCGGCCCCATCCGTCTGTCATTCTGCCGATTCTGTTTCCGTCCGTATTCGCCACTTTGGCATTGAAGGATCTTTTTCCGAACGCGGCGGCCCCACATGGGTCCAACTGGAACTGCATAATAGGACGGCACAGTCTCTCGATCTGCAGCTCATCGTTGCCGAACTGGATCTTGAAGATGAAGCCCGTCCACGCACGGGAATCTTCCGGGTACCGGTGCTCCTTGCCGCAGCGCAACAACGCATCCTCGATCTTCCTATTCCCATCGTCAAGCTTGATCGCGGCGTGCTCTTCATCGAAGCCAAAGACGCCAGCGGCCTGCCCCTCGCTCACGCCGCGCGTCTTGTGGGCAAACCCTCCGAAGGTAAGATTCTTGCTCTCCTGTGCGCCCATGCGGAACTCTGCCGCTCCATCCAGCAGGCCATTCTTTTGACCGGCACCGCCGAAGAGCAGACGAGGAAGTCTCAGTCTCTGCGCGTGCTTCTGCTGAGTGAACCGGCCCCTGTCTGGTGGGCGTATTCCGACGCCGATACGGTCGTCCTCGCGACGCCGCTCGCGCATCTTTCGGCACGCGGCCGGGATGCCCTCGAGGGTTACCTCCATCATGGCGGCAGACTTGTCCTCGTAGAAGATCAAGTTGCCAGTCCTCTTCAGCAGGGGGCAGCCAGCGCGTTCCCTTTCCTGACCCCTTATCGCCAGGGTCCGCCAACGGGCAAGGTCATCCCCGTGGGAGCAGGCAAACTCTTCCGCGTCAAATCCGTTTCGTCATCTGATTTCTCCGATTTTTTCCGAACTTTCGGATTCGGCGAATACACTCCCCCGGAGGTTCGCCAGTTGCGGGATCGTTTTCTCGGCCTTGCATTGCATTGGGCGGACGGAAACGACAAAGATTGGCTCGTGAAACGTCTTTCTACGAACTTTCATTTTCCACGTTTCTTTGTTTTGCTTTCGTGGATGGCCTCCTATCTTCTCCTCGTGGGCCTTTTCAACTTTGTCTTCCTGCGCAGGATCGGACGTCCGGAGTGGGGCTGGGTCACAATTCCCGTAATTGCCCTCTCGTTTTCCATCCTTCTCTACGTCGTGAGCGCGCGTCAGGCGCCCCGGTCGTTCGGCCTGGACGAGATTGCCGTTTATTCCATGGATGGTATCAGTCCAGTGGCGACCTCGAATGTCTCGGTTCGCATTTCTGCGCCAAAGCGTTCTGTTGCCGCTCCGGTTTTGCCCGGTGATCTGATTCACGTTGCGGAGCAAACGTTTTGGTTCGGCGAAGACGTTCATGTTAACCAGCCGTTTGATTTGTTCACCTCCGTGGTCCAGTTGGGCGATACCTGGGAAACAGAATTCCCGCTGCGCAAGTGGTCTTACCGCGATCTCGAGTTCGAGGGCGTTCGGCGTTTCGCCGGGGTCGTTGCAAGGGAGGGCTCCAAAACGCTCACGAACGGCACGGGCATCCGTTTCCAGCAAGCTCTCTTCGTCGATCACGACAGCGCGTATTCTCTTGGCCCGTTTGCTCCAGGTGCGTCCGTGGATCTCTCCCGCGTTCCCCAACACACCTATCAGCAGATGGTGGGTCGGTCGGCTCGCGCCGGAGAAGCTTACCCGGGACCCCCTTTCGAAATCCGGGATAAAACCCGAGAGGATCAGGAGCTTCGAGAGGCCCCCCTCGACGAAAAGCAGTTCGAGAAAGAATGGCAAGAGTTGTCGCAACAGACGTTCACGCTCACCGAGCTCATCCGTGGATGGCCACGCGATGCCGACTCCGTGTTCACCGAGACCAAAGCCGTTTTCTTTGGTCTGAGCACCGAAGCCAGCCCCGGTGCTCGTCTTCGCGGGATGTCGCCGCTGCGCAAAGCGTATTCGTTGGTCATAGTGACGTTTCGAGATTAGCCATGATCGAAACCGAAGCGCTCCGCAAGTCATACCAGCGTGTCCGCGGACTGGACGGCTTTTCGCTGCGCATCGAGCGTGGTGAGTTGGTCGGTCTGGTCGGACCCAACGGCGCGGGAAAGACCACCTTGATAAAAATTCTTTCCACACTTCTCCCGGCGGATGGGCTATCTGCCGGATGTGGCCGGCGTTTATCAGGATCTACGCGTCGGCGAATTCCTCGAGTTTTTTGCCGACGCCTTCCGGCTGAAGAATTCACTACGCCATGCTGCCATTGACCGCGCTCTCGAGCGCTCGGGTCTCGCGGAGCGCCGTGGCGACTTCGTCGAACATCTCTCGCTCGGCTGGAAACAGCGCCTGATTCTGGCAAAGACTCTCCTCCACGAGCCGAAGGTTCTGCTCCTCGACGAGCCCGCCACGGGGCTCGATCCTCTTGCACGCATCGCTCTCCGCGAACATCTCCGGCAGCTCCACGCCGAAGGCATCACCATCCTGATTTCCTCGCACATCCTTAGCGACCTTGAAAATATCTGCACGCGGGTCGTGTTCATCGCCGATGGCAAGAATGTCGGAGAACCGCAGCCCGTTGCACCCGCCCTGGATGTCACCAAAGGAACCGTCCTTTGCGAAATCGAATTCGCGGGGGCCGCAGAAGCTGTGACGCGCCTTGCAGCGGCCTTCCCAGGTGTGCGCATCATGGAAAGCAAGACAACTCTGCTCCGTGTGGAAGTAACCGGCAGTCTCCAAGAATCGTCGGCCTTTCTGAAGCGCTTGCTCGAAGCCGGTGTGGCCGTAGTGCGCTTTGACGCGCGTGGACCCGGCCTCGAAGAACGCTACCGGCGCACCTTTGGGGAGCGGCACTCATGAATCCGATGATTCGCAAAGAGCTGCGCCAGCGTCTCCGCGAGCGCCGCGCATGGCTGCTGCCTTCCCTCTACCTCCTCGTCCTCTCGGGCACGGTGGCCTTCGCGTATTACTTGGCCACCGAAAACCGTCCGGCCGCCTGGCGCGGTGGAGTACAGGGAGCGGATATCGGACAAGCCATTTTCATGACTTGCATCCTCACCCAGATAATCGTGCTTCTGCTCATGGCTCCGGTCTTCAGTGCTGGCGCGCTGACAATCGAGAAGGAACAGCGCACCCTTGCGGGCCTCCTGACGAGTCTCCTGACCCCGCCCCAGATCTGGTGGGGAAAATTCGTCGCTGCGCTCCTGTTTCTCCTTCTCCTGCTTTTCAGCGCGCTACCTCTTCTCGCAATGTCGTTTGCCTTCGGCGGAGTAGAACCTCTAGACGTAGTCAAGATGGTTGGTTCGACGATTCTGGTCCTTGCCGCCATCTGCGCCGTTGGTCTTTATTGCTCCGCGGTCTTCCGTCGGAGCGTTCACTCGACTGCTACCGCTTACAGCATCGTTCTCGTGCTTTCTGCGTTGACCGCGGTGATCTTCGGAATCCTTCTCTCGCGCGCAGAATCGCGAGCCCCTTTGATCCGCGGCGAAGGTCTGCCGGTCCATATCGAAGCTTGGCTCTGGCTGAATCCCCTTTTTCCCCTTCTCTCGCTGTTGGGTGAACCGGCAGAGCGGTACTTCCGCTCGCCCCTTTCTTCGTTGTTGCTTTACACCGCCCTAGGATGCCTCGCTGCGGCTTTTGCCATGCGCCGGATCCAGCGTTCTGGCGAGCAGGTTTGAGCTCTGGAGAAGACCGCAAGCGCCGCGAGGATCATTCCAAGCGTGTGTCGGGCCAATAGTGTTTGGTAAAGGCCGGTTGACAACGCTGAGCGGCGGCTAGTAGAGTCGCCGCGGTTTTCTCTCAGCAGCGATATTGGCGGAGAGAATATCTAAGCGCCAGCTTCCATGGACATTGCAAACCACGACATTCTGCTCGTCGGTGGAGGCGGGGCAGGCCTCCGAGCGGCTATCGCTGTTTCCGAGGTCAGTCCCAAACTCAGCGTGGCAGTTGTCTCGAAGGTCTATCCCATGCGCAGCCATACGGTTTCGGCCGAGGGAGGCGCTGCTGGTGTCGTCAAGACGGGGGACACTCTCGACGAGCATGCTTACGACACGATCTCTGGCGGCGATTGGTTGTGCGATCAGGACGCCGTCGAGATTTTCGTCAAGGAGGCGCCCGAGGAATTGCTCCGGCTGGAACACTGGGGCTGCCCCTGGAGCCGCGATCCGGATGGACACATCGCCGTGCGCGCTTTCGGCGGCATGAAGAAGATGCGCACGTGGTTCGCCGCCGACAAGACCGGCTTCCACATGCTGCACACTCTGTTTCAAACCACGCTCAAATACGATGCGATTGCCCGCTATGACGAGTGGTTCGTGACTAGGTTGCTCGTGGACGACGGCCGGGTTCAAGGCGTCGTGGCGATCGAACTGATATCCGGAAAGATCCAAGCGATCACCGCTCGTGCCGTAATCCTCTGCACCGGAGGGTGCGGACGCGTTTTTCCTTTTACCACCAATGCCAACATCAAGACCGGGGATGGCATGGCGCTGGCCTACGCTGCGGGCGCGCCTTTGAAGGACATGGAATTTGTCCAGTACCATCCGACGGGCCTGCCTTTTACGGGGATTCTGATCACGGAGGCCGCGCGCTCGGAAGGCGGCTACCTGCTCAACAAAGACGGCTATCGCTACCTGCAAGACTACAATCTGGGAACGCCTCAGCCAAAGCCGGTCTTGCGCTCGATGGAGCTAGGTCCGCGCGACCGCCTCTCTCAAGCCTTTGTCAAGGAGCAGGAAAAAGGCCGTACGATCGAGGGACCCTACGGGCCCGTTGTCCATTTGGATGTGCGCCATCTCGG
>WNGM01003652.1_pt1 | contig 12289 bp, 13 predicted proteins | sample 5400571 | NCBI WGS metagenome assembly WNGM01 (sample SAMN13153378, study PRJNA577476) | soil metagenome | isolation source: 100 cm soil or saprolite under Garry oak tree replicate 2 | place: USA:California | collected 2016-06-15
CACAGCTGTTGCGCTGCAAGACTTGATCCGATCGAGTCCTGAGCTGCACCCACTGCGTCGTGGCTGACGAGCCACCCCCAGAGAACGGGGGAAGACGCCGGCCTCGGCTGCGATCAAACCACGACACCTGGGTCTGCGCCACTGGGCGGCGCGGTCTGCGACGTCGCCGGTGTCGACTTCGCGGTCGTGATGTTCCCAGGAGACGGGCATTCGCTTGCCGGCGCGGGTCCGTGACCGGTGCGGTTGGGTTGCCCGGTGCGGTCGCGTTGCCCAGTTCGGCTGTGTGGCCGGTCGCCGTGGACGGGCTGTCCGGCCGGGCGCGCGAACGCGTCGGTACCGTCAACGACGATTCCGGCGATCGTCCCGGACGGCCTGGGCCGCAGACGGTTCGGGCGGACGTTGGTCGCGCTATCCGGGTCAGCGATCGGCAGCGTGGTCGCGCCGGACCGCCAGCAGCCCGGTAGGGCGCCGCCCTGCGGTGTGACGAAACCGGGCTTGCTGCGCCATATCTGAGCAGGCTCGGGTCCGGCCCCTTTTTCGTACTGTCCCGGCGGAACCGCTCATGATGAGCAGGCGGTCAACGACCGATGAGGGTACGGACCATATCCAGACAAGTCGCTCGAAGCGGGGTTGCTGGCGGCGTCGACGGTGGGGGTGCTGGTGGCCCGGACGACGCTGAGCCGGACGGGTTGCTCGACCTGTCGCCGGCGGTGCGTGCCGCCTGCGGCGGTGACGACGACGCGTTCTGCACCCTGTACAACGCCGTGCAGCCAGGGCTGCTGCGCTAGGACCCGCGGACAATCAGCCTGCGACCACCGGTAACCGGCCCGCTTGTCAGACACGGAGGCACCTCACCGGGTGACATGTTCGGGGACCTTCGGTCTATCTGGGTCGCCGGTTGGTCGTGGCATGATTACCGGCAGCCGTGGCGCCGGGGCCGCTGTCGGGGCTGGGGCCAGCATTCGGAGGGGCGGCGGGTGACGACGGCTCAACAGGACGAAGGGCCGGGCGCGGGGCCGACGGTGACCCGCATGCTTCTGGGTGCCCAGCTACGCCGGTTGCGGGAGACCAAGGGGGTCAGCCGGGAGGCTGCCGGGTACGCCATTCGCGGGTCCGAGTCGAAGATCAGCCGGATGGAGCTCGGCCGGGTCGGGTTCAAGGAACGCGACGTCATGGACCTGCTCACGCTCTACGGTGTGACCGATGAACGCGAGCGCGACGAGGCGTTGTCGCTGACCCGTAACGCCAATACGCCTGGCTGGTGGTATAGGTACAACGACCTGTTGCCCACCTGGTTCCAGTCGTACCTGGGGTTGGAGGCCGCGGCGACGCTCATCCGGACGTACGAGGTCCAGTTTGTTCCCGGACTGTTGCAGACCGAGGCGTACGCCCGCGCCACCATCCTCCTCGGCTATCCCGATGCGCGTCCCGAGGAGATCGGACGCCGGGTCGGGCTGCGGGTCGACCGTCGGCGCGTCCTGACCCGCGCCGACTCTCCTCAGCTCTGGGCGGTTGTCGACGAGGCCGCGCTGCGCCGGCCGATCGGGGGTCCGGCGGTCATGCGGGCCCAGATCGACGCGCTGATCGAGATCACGAACCTGCCCAGGGCCCGGCTCCAGGTGATCCCGTTCGACGTCGGTGGGCACGCCGCCGCTGGTGGCGCGTTCACCATCCTGCGTTTCGCCGATGAGGACATCCCGGATGTGGTTTACCTCGAGCAGCTCACCGGCGCGCTGTACCTGGGCAAGCGCGAGGACGTCGACCAGTACGCCAGCGTCATGGGGCGGCTGTTCATCGAGGCCGCCCCGCCTGCCCGTACCGCCGAGATCCTCGACCAGATCCTCCGCGACACCAACTGAGCCAAGCCCGATGCCGGTGGTCGGCCTCGGCCCCTTCATGAGGGTTTGACGGGCTGCGGTTGTCCGGTGAAGGCGTGCCCCGCTGAGCCGGGTAGTCCCGGTTCGTGAGGTCTCAGATCGCTGTGGATGCGGGGTACCTTCTCGGTGGTGTCGAACGGCGGTGTGCGTGTCGGAGGTGGCAGTCCAGCTGTTGGCTTCGTCGCGCGCTTGGGCGCGACATTGATAGTCTCCGGCGCCCGCAGCACAGTCCCGCCGGTCGACCCACACGCGGAACTCCCTCGCCGCGTCGCACATCCCGCCTAACCTGATCTTGACACCGCGGTACCGACCGATGCCGGCACCCACCGCTCTTCCTCGGCGGGCCGACCGGCACTACCACGAACGGGAACCCGGCACATCGACACCGAACCGACCTGCACCGCCTTTCGAGTTCGAAGGGTGTGGCATCGGCAGGCTCCTCGCCTTTCAGACCGTCCAACTGGCGCGGAGAGGTACCGCGATGATGGCCACGGGGGTTGGCCGTGACCCCGTGGGCGCAGTTGTGCACGGGAAGGGCGACGATCGTGGTGGGAATCCGATGGAGCGGCCCATTCGACCGTCCGTGTCGACGGCCAGTATCGACCGACAGTCTCGCGGGTGTGGACGACTGCTTGTGCCCGCTCGGCTATGGCTTGCGGCCGACGCCACAGAACTGTTCAATCTCGGCCGGGAGGTCGGATGGGGTCGGGTCGGGCCGCCATCCGGTGACCGAGACTACGCCCGGCTCCACGAGTTCCAGGCCTTCGAAGAGGCCGGCGATCTGTTCGGGGCTGCGCAGATGGTAGGTGGGGTTGGCGGACAGGTTCCAGATGCGGGCGGCCTCCACGACCTCCGGGCTGGTGTTGCTGCCGTCGTAGCAGGCCAGGTAGCTACCGGAGGGCAGGCCGCTGAGTAGCCGTAGCACGATCGATCGTGCCGTGTCGTCGTCGCTGATGTGCCCCAGGATGCCCATGAGCATGAGCGCGACCGGCCGGGTGAGGTCCAGGGTCCGGGATGCTTCTTGCAGGACCTTGTCCGGGTCGCGCAGGTCAGCGTCGACGTAGTCGGTGACGCCTTGTGGGCTGCTGGTCAGCAGGGCTCGAGCGTGCACCAGTACCAGGGGGTCGTTGTCGACGTAGACGATGCGGCTTTCCGGCGCGACCGCCTGGGCCACTTCGTGCGTGTTGTCGGCGGTCGGCAGTCCGGTGCCGATGTCGAGGAACTGGCGGATGCCGGCCTCACCGGCTAGATACCGCACGGCACGGACGAGGAATGCCCGGGAGGCGCGAGCGTTCGCCACAATCCGCGGGAAGGCCTCACGAATCTGGTCCCCGACCTGGCGGTCGACGGCGAAATTGTCCTTGCCGCCCAGCCAATAGTTCCAGATTCGGGCCGTCTGGGGAATGCCGGTGTCGAAGCCAGGTGCCTGCTGCTGACCGCCGGTGGCGGTCGAACTCTCGCTCACGGGTACACCTTTCGATTGCGGGTTTCGTTCGCGGCCGGACAGCTCTGGATCTGACGGGCAGGTCTGGAGGTGTGTCACAGCATAGTTGTCTGGGCAGGGCTGCGGTTACTCCCTCCGGAACGGTGGACCCCTGCTGCCCGGCTCAGCCGAGCCCGTTGGCCGCACCGGGTTCGCGGGAGTCAGGACCTCGGGTGTTGAGCCAGGTCCACAGTGTCTCCGCAGCGATGGGCGTGTCGGTGATCCTGTCGGCGATCTCCGGCACGGCGGCGGCGACCGCGTTGCCGATGGCCGCCGGCGGCCCGATCGTGCCCGCTTCGCCGGCGCCCTTCATGCCGCCGGGCGTGTGCGGCGACGGGGTCTGCAGCAGCGCGATATGAATGTCGGGGATCTCATGTGTCGACGGCAGCAGGTAGTCGGCCGTCGGCTGCCCGTCCGGGGAGTAGTTGATCTTTTCGGTCAGCGCCATGCCGATGCCCTGCGCGGCCCCGCCCCAAAGCTGGCCTTCCACGATCGTCGGGTTGACCAGCACGCCGGAGTCGTTGACGAGCCAGTAGGCCTCGACCTCCACCGCTCCGGTCTGCGGGTCGACCGCGACGGCCGCCGCGTGCGCGCCGTAGGCGAAGGTGAAGGCGGCCGGATGGTAGGTGGCCCGCTCTTCCGCGCCAGGCGAAGATCCTTCGGGCAGGTCCCACCCCCGCCACGCTGAGGTGGCGATCTCCCGTAGTGTCCTGCGCGCCTCGGGGGTGCCCTTCACCTGGACCGCTGGACCGACGATCTCCAGGTCGCCCGGGTCGACTTCGAGCTGGTGACTGGCGATCGCGAGGATCCGTTCGCGAAGCCGTGCGGCGGCCTGAGTGAGTGCTCCGCCGCTGACCGCCAGCGAGCGGCTGGCGACCGACCCGATCGACGAGTACGGCGTGGCCAGGGTGTCGCCCAGCACCACCCGGACCTGGTCCAGCGGTATCCCTACCTGGTCGGCGGCGATCTGGGCCAATGTTGTCTCGATGCCCTGTCCGATCCCGGCGACGCCGGCGACGACGACCACCGACGCGTCGGGTTCCATGCGTATGATCGCGGTCTCGAAGCCCCCGGCCTGTGTTCCCATGGCTTTCATGCTCATTGACGGTCCCATGCCGGTAGCCTGCACGTGGCAGGCGAAGCCTACGCCGCGTCGGCGCCCGTCGTCGCAATGCGGCGGTGTGACGAGCTGGCGGAGGATCCGCAGGGCGTGTGGGTAGTCGCCGGAGTCGTAGGGCTGCCAGGTGCGCGAGGAGTACGGCAGCTCGTCGGGGCCGATCATGTTCCGCAGCCGGATCTGCACGGGGTCGAGGGCGAGCCGGCGGGCGGCTTCGTCGATCAGCCGTTCCCTGGTCCAGGTCGCCTCCGGCTGGCCGAAGCCACGGTAGGAGCCGGTGGGCGTGGTGGTTGTGACCACGCCCCGTACCCGAGCCCCGGCCCGGTCCCAGCGGTAGGGCCCGGGCAGCATCGTGGCGGAGACGGCAAACGGCGCGACGCCGCTGTTGGAGGGGTGGCCGCCGACGTCGCCGATGATGTCCGCGTACAGCGCGACGAAGCGTCCCACGGCGTCGAGCGCCAGCCGGGCCCGGTGCACCGCGGCACGCGCCGGCAATGTGGCGAACAGGCGGTCGCCCGGGGATTCGGTCCAGCTCACCGGGCGGCCGAGCCGGACCGCGGCCAGACACACGAGCACCTCATCGGGGTACAGGTGTTCCTTGGCGCCGAACCCGCCTCCTGTCTCGTGGCTGATGACCCGTACCCGGTCGTGGCCGAGCCCGAGCGCGTCGGCGGCGTGGTCGCGCACGTGGTGCGGGGCCTGGGTGGATGTCCAGATCGTCAGCTCCTGCTCGGCGTAGGACGCGACGATCCCCCGGGGCTCCACGGGGTGCGGCGACGCCCTGCCGAACTCGAACGTCATCTCCACCAGGTGCTCCGCTCCGGCGATGGCCGCATCGCAGTCGCCGGCGGTGTCGCCAATCTCGAAATCGGCGACCACGTTGGTGCCCCATGCGGGGTAGAGGCGCGGGGCGCTGCCGTCCAGCGCGCTCTCTACCCCGATCACCGCGGGCAGCTCGTCGAACTGCAGGTCAATCAGCGCGGCGGCGTCCACGGCCACCGCCAACGACCGCGCCACCACGACCGCCACCGGCTGCCCGACATAGCGGATCGCCTCATCCAGCGCGAGGTAGGAGGTTGCGCGCTGCCCCGGCGCCACACTCACACACGGCAGCCGAACGCCCGCCGCGTCACCCGGGGTAATGACGTCCAGCACCCCAGCCACCGCCCGGACCGCCGCGAGCTCGCAGCGCACCAGCCGCCCGTGCGCGATCGGACTGCGGACAACGACCGCATGCACCATCCCCGGCAACCGCACCCGGCCGACGAACCGCCCCCGCCCAGCCAGCAACCGGGTGTCCTCACGACGAGGAACCCGCGCCCCAACATAGGAACCCCGCGACAGGCCTTCTCCCACCGGCCGAGTATGCCGCACCGCCTCGCTCAAAGGTGATCTTTATCGAGCATTCGACGTAACCCTGCGCGAGCTGACCACGGTCAGTGATCCAACCTCAGAGCGTGATGGCAAAGGGTGCGGTGGGTCGCTGACTTGATCATGTTTGTGTCGGTCGGGTCACGCCCGGCATGGCGGTGTGAGACGTGGGCGTGTCGCCCACCACTACCTGCGGATCCGGGTCTGAGCGTGTACTTGCTTGGCATCGTGCCATCCTTCCCGACCTGGGAGGTGTGCACGAAACAGCGGGGTGGTTCATACTGACGATCTTGTTGACTGCTGTCGGATTTCAGACTTCTACTCCGATGGGTCGAGTCGACATGGGCCGCCCCAGCGGCACTGGCAGCCGCCCTGGGACGGAGCCGAGTTTGGCTAGTTTACGAGCCGAATCGGGAGTCGCTGCGGCCCGCCCACACTTGTTTCGCGGTTTCGCGTGGGGGCCTAAACTGCGCCGAGGCGAGGTCCGCACGAAAAGTCGGCGTGGCACGAGCGTGTCTCGGTCGATGTCAGGGGTGGGACGAATGGATCAGGCGCCTGCGACCGGCGATCGGGAGGATGGTCAACCGGTGCCGAGGCGTCCGAGCGGACGCCCGAGGAAAGCGGCGCGCACATCGAACGAGCCGGGTGCGACATCGGTACCCGCACCCGCACCGCGACAGCTTCCCCCGGCGATCCACGGCTTTGTCGGGCGCGCCGAGCACCTCGCCGAGTTGACGCGGATGCTCGATGGTCACATCGACCGAAGCGGCACCGGACCAGACGACACCTACCCGGGCAGCGCTGCGATCTTGGCGATTGTCGGCCCGGCCGGGGTGGGCAAGACCGCGTCGGCGGTTCATTGGGCCCGCCAGGTCCAGGAGCGCTTCCCGGACGGCCAGCTGTATGTGAATCTTCGTGGCCACGACCATGAGCGGCCGACGACACCGGAGTATGCGCTGGATGAGTTTCTGCGGGCTCTGGGTGTGCCCGGGGAGAAGATCCCACTCGGGCTCGGCGCCCGGGCGGAGCTGTTTCGTTGCTCCCGGCGGTGCTGTGGGATTTCTTCAGCATGCACGGACACGTCACCGATTGGATTACCACGCACAGCTTGGGCCTTGCCGCGACCCAGCACCTGGGCGACAAGCCGGCGAAGCCTGGATGGAGAACAACCTCGGCAACGCGTACCGAGGGCTTGGCCACTTCGACGAGGCCCTGCGGCACTTCCACCACGCACTGGCCCATAGCGAGGTGATCGGCGATCGCCGGGGTGAAGGCTGGACCCGCTACAACATCGGCGACACCTACCGTGAGCTCGGCAGGCTCGAGGAAGCACTCAACCACCTGAGGCGGGCCCTCATCATCGGCCGCGAGGTCGGAGAACGGTGGAGCGAGGGCTACACGCTGAACATGATCGGCGACAGCTACCGGTGCCACTCACGCCCCTGCCCGTGGTGTTGGCCGAGGTGGCCCGGGTCCTCGCCCCTGGCGGGCGGCTGGTGGCCAGGGTCCCCGACCACGGCCCGCTGCGGCCGGCGACGTGCCGGTCATCGCCGCGCTGCTGGCCACGCTGGGCCGGGGGCTGGGGTATCCGAACGACCGGCTGCTGCGCCGGCTGCCGGCGCTGCTGGCGGCGGCGGGGCTGCGGCTGGTGGCCGACGAACGGCGCCGCTTCCCGTACCGGCTGGCCAGCGCCGCGGACGCGGAGGTGTTTCTCGCCTCGCTGTACCTGCCCGGCCTGTCGAGGCGGCGGTACCGGGCGGCGCGGGTGCTGCTGCGGGCGGCGGCCCGGGCCGGGCCGGGCGTGCCGGTGCCGGTGCGGCGGCTGGTGGCCGTCCGAACCTGAGCGGGCCTCGGCCAGCAGGGCTCAACGGGCGCTCGCCAGTAGCGCGTCGACGACGGCCGGTAGGTCCGGGCCACGGATGTCAGGGGCGGGGAACACCGCCGGCCAGTGCGGGCGGGAGCGCCACACCCAGGCCGGGCGCAGCCCGGCCGCGTGGGCGCCGGCGCAGTCCCACGGGTGGGCGGCGACCAGCACCAGCGACGCGGGGTCGACGCCGAGTTCGGCGGCGGCGTACCGGTACGGCTCGGGAGCGGGCTTCCAGCGGCGCACCGCATCGACGGACAGGTTGCGGCCGATGTAGCCGGCCAGCCCGGCCCGGTCCAGCATGGCCTGCACGGTCTGGACGCTGCCGTTGGTCAGTGTCGCGGTCGGGATACTGGCGGCGTGTAGGCGCCGCAGCCCGGCCTCGACGTCGGGATGCGGAGCAAGTTCCCGCATCGCCGCGATGACCGTGGCGGCCGCATGGTCGTCGACGCGGTCGTCGAGCCCCCGGAGAGTCTCGGCGGCGACCTCGGCGAAGGGCCGGAAGTCCCCGAGAGCGGTCAGCGCGAACCCGTCGCGCAGCAGACCGGCGAACCAGACCGGTACCAGCCGGGGGTCCAGGGCGGCTTCAGTGAACGCCGGGCGCAGCCGGTCGAGGGAGAACAGGGTCTCGTTGACGTCGAACACGACGCCACCGACTTCGGGTGCGCTCACCACTCCATCCTCACGCTGGCCGCTGTGCCGCGCCACCGCGGCCCGGCGGGCGTCGGGTCGCTGCGCTGTCGTAACTGTGCTGCCTTCACCGTTACGTAAGCGCGGTCACGGTCGCCGGCCGGGCGTAGGGCATACGGTCGTCTCATGTGGTTGCGGGCGATTCTCGGTGTCGTGTACACGGCGATGGCCGCCGGGCAGGTGGCGTCGTTCACGCGGATGCCCGCCATCGTGGGGGAGCTCGTGTGCGGGTTGTGGCTGCTGGCCCGGCCCCGCTCGCACGCGCTGGCGCCGGTGTGGGTCTACACCGCGGTGTCCGGGGTATGGCGGTACTGGGCCTGCAGGCCCAACTGCGGGGGCTGACCGTGACCAACTGCGGCTGCTTCGGCGTGTACCTGTCGCAACGGCTGTCCTGGTTCGTCGTCGCCCAGGACGCGCTGCTGCTCGTCTACGCCGCGCTGATGTTGCGCGCCGCCCGCCGGACCCGGACCGTGACCGCGCCGGCCCGGACCGCCGCGCTCCTGGCGCCGACGCGAGAAGAGGAGAGATCATGACCGTCCGTGCGGTGTGGAACGGCCGGGTCATCGCCGAGACCGACGATACGGTCGTGGTGGAGGGCAACCACTACTTCCCCGCCGGGTCGCTGCGCCGGGAGTTCTTCACCGCCAGCCGGTCACACACGCTCTGCCCATGGAAGGGCATCGCCAGCTACTACACCGTCACCGTGGACGGGGTGTCCAACCCGGACGCCGCCTGGTTCTACCCGCACCCCATCCCCCTGGCGAGGAAGGTGAAGAACCGGGTGGCGTTCTGGCGCGGCATCGACGTCCACATCGTCGCAGACCCGGCACGGGACGGGCAGATGCAACGATGAACGAGCCCGTCGACCACCGTGACCGCGTCGGCGTCGGCGGCCGGTACCGTCGCGGTGGCACCGGCCGGTAGCCGGGCGAGTGCCTCGACCAGGTCCAGCACGACACGGGTCACCATCGTGGCAGGATGCCCTGCTGCTTGACGGCCTCAAACAGCGAGGCGTACCCGTTCAGTTGCGGGCGTACCCAGGCGCGTAGCCCTTCCATTTCCAGGATCTGCTGTTCGGCCGGCTGGTCAAGCAGGCCCGGGCGGCCGAAATTTCACGCGTCGTCGACATGGTTTCCGAAATGCGGCCTGACGCGTTCGAGCCTGGCGTATTGGTTCCGCTGTTTTCGGTGACGCCCAAGGTGTTCGTACTGAAGGGCTGGGTTACCTCGCCGCTGGCGTCATCAGGTGGGCGGCGATGGGCGAAAGACTGCAATGTGGCAGAAAGCATGGCGGCGTCCTGTGGCACGGGCCAACTGGACATCTTCACACCGACGAGCCTCGCTGCCGCGTTGATGTAGACCATCTGACCGTGGATGCCTAGGCAGAGCAGGACTTCGCGGTCGGGGTAGGGCAGCCAGAACTGGTTGCGGTACATTCCGCCGGGCATGCGTGTGTCCGTGACGCTGGATGCGAACGCCTGCCGGGAGTCGGGATCGCCGGCGAAGCTGTCACCGATGAACGAGGCCGGTAGCACACGCTGGCCCGTCATGGACCGCCCCTCGTCGAGAAGCATTTGACCGAAGCGGGCCAGATCGCGCATCGTCGTGCTCATGCCCCCGTCGTGGAAGGCCGTGCCCGTGCTGTCGATCGATATCTCGCCGTCGTGTTCGACTCCGAGGCGGCTCCACAGTAAGTCGGCCATGAGCTCCGGCATGCGCACCCCGCTCGCCTGTTCGCACATCCAGCCCAGTACGTCGGTCTCGCAGGACCGATAGGCGAACGGGCCACCGTGCGGGCTGCCCTGCGTCAGGGTGACCAGGAAGTCGTACATCGAGGCAGGCGAACTGGGGTCTCGTCGCGGACTCCACCCGATGCACTGCTGCAAGCGGCGCACCTCGGCGTCGGGATCGAGGTAATTCTCGGAGAAGACGATCCCGGATCGCATGTCCAGCACATGACGAACCGTGGCCCCTGCGTACCCACTGAGCCCCAGGGCGGGCACGTAGGTGGTCAGCGGTGCCGCGGGATCGAGTACACCACGATCGACGAGGACACCAGCAACTGATCCAACCAGCGACTTCGTCACCGACATCAGTAGATGCAAGGCGTCCGGCGCCATGCCCGCCGGGTACTCCTCGGCGATCAACCGACCGTCGTGCATCACCATGAACCCGTCGGTGTACGTCGTCGCCACCACCGACCCAACCGTGGCGTTGCTAGCATCGAGGCGGGAAACGACTACGTCCGCGATCGGTCTTAGCTTGTTTTTAAACCTTATTGTTGCTTTTTAGATTGCTGTGTTGCGTTCTCGTGTTGGGTCTTGCCGACCGGTGGGTGCGCGGCGACCTGCCGGTTTCTGGAGCCGGGTGGGCGTCCCGGGCCTGGCCGGGTGGGTTTCGGCGCACTGGCCGGAAGGGGCATCTTCGCGCGCAGGTGGCGAAACCCGCGCCGGACCCGGGCTGGGGTCAGCCGCCCGGGTGTGGTGGCTTTGCGTTCCCAGGGGCGGCGTAGGTCGTCGGTCAGGTCGCGGGCCAGGCGCAGTTGGGTGTGCGCGACGACTACGAGCCAGGTCCAGCGGTCGGCCGCCCAGGGATCACGGATGCGGGGTCTGGTCCAGCCGAGGGTCTGCTTGAACAGACGGAACATGTGCTCGATGTCGAAGCGGCGTAGGTAGGCCTGCCAGAGCCGGTCAACGGCCGCCGGGTCCAGGTCGGTGGCGCAGGTCCACAGCCACACCGGTTTGGGGTGGCGGTCACCGGGCAGCCGGTCGACGACCAGCCGGATCAGGGTGCCTTCGATGACCGGCAGTTCGCCGTGGTGCTGCGCCCAGCCGGCCCGACGCTGCAACTGTTGATGCGCCCGATCCCAGGCGTCGGCGAACGCCTTGCCGTAGCGGGCGGTGTCGGTCACGGTGCACACCGCACTGGCCGGGTGGGTGGCCGGCTGGTCGAGATCCACCACCGGCCCATGCCGGGCAGACCGGCCGACCTGGCCCGGCGTACGAGCAGGTGCCGGCAGGTGGAACACCCGGTCGCTGCGCAGCCGGCCGACCACCTGCACCGGCAGGTCACCCAGTAGCCAGGCCAGTCGCACGATGTCGTAGCCGGCGTCGAACACGACCAGGACCGGTGGGTCACCCTCGCGCCACTGCCCGGCCTCGCGCAGCCGGCCGACGACCTCACGGACCTGGGCAGCGGTCACTTCGGTGACATCGTCAAGCGGCCCAACCCGTAGCACGTCCAGCACCGCCGTCCAACTGCTACGCCCGGGTTCCAGGGCCACCACGAACGAGTACGGCCACCCCGGGATCAACTGCGCCGCGCCCCGGCCCCGGCCGTGCACATGGCAGAACGAGCGGTCCGGGCAGGTCGCCGCGTCCGGGCGCAGCCACGGGCTCACGTCCACGGCCAGCACGATCCGGCCGTGCCCGTCCCGCGGCACTGGCAGCCCGGCCAACGCCCGCCGCAGCCGACCCACCTCCACCCGACCAGCGTTGACCGCGTCATACAACGCCCCATGACCACGGCGATGCTCCGCGGCCAGGGACAACCCGACCAAGCTGGTCACCGGCCCATCCGCGCACAGCACCGAGTCGGTCAGCTCGAACAGGGCATCGGGCCGCCGGGTCAGGCACCGGTAGAACTCCCGCCGAAACGCCGACAACTCCCCGAGCGTGCCTACCCGCCCAGCATCCTGCACACTGATCACCGCAGCCCTTGTGTGAGGTCACGTTTTCTTGGTCGAAGACATGATCACGCAAGGGCTGCACCCATGATCGACCAGGGTCACATCAACAGACCGCAGGTTAAACGACAAGCTCAGTTGCCGGCGGGAAAAGCTGGCTCGCCGGCCGGCAGGCGGATCGGGGGGCTGATCTCGATTTCCTG
>WNGM01003654.1_pt1 | contig 12289 bp, 12 predicted proteins | sample 5400571 | NCBI WGS metagenome assembly WNGM01 (sample SAMN13153378, study PRJNA577476) | soil metagenome | isolation source: 100 cm soil or saprolite under Garry oak tree replicate 2 | place: USA:California | collected 2016-06-15
CCCGATCACCCTGTCGCCGGCCCCTCTCCCAGGAGCGGATCAGGCGCCGCGCCGTCCTCGGCGGTCTCATCAACGAATACGAGCCAGCCGCGTAGACGCCCAGGTCAAGACCTGCGGCCGAGTTCTGGAACCCCACAGGGCGGCGATGATCAGCTCGCGGCTAGCCAGCACGAGGTCTGCGTTATGCCCGCCAGCGGTTTCGTTGTCTGCCGCGGCGTGCTGGGCGGCTTGCTGTTCGGCGGCGCCGACGCGGCCGGTGACTGCGGTGCAGAAGCCGAGCAGCCAGCTACGCCGCCACGCCCGGGCGCTGCTGGTCCATTCGGGCGGGCGGGTCGCGGTCAGTGCGTGGTGCATCTGCACCAGCAGCGAGGTGTAGAGCAGCTCGGCGCGCTCGATGTCGGAGGCATAACCGAAGACGTGGACCCGGGCGCCGTGGCCGGTTCCTGGCAGGACGCACTTGCATCGCATCGCAGCGGCGATGCCGCACAGCAGCCGGGCATGGATCGCGGCCCATGGGTTCGCGATGGTGATGATCCGGTCGGCGGGCTGGTCGGTCTCGGGCCGGGTAGCGGCGAGCAGTGCCCGGTCGATGCCGTACCTGGCCATCAGCTCGGCCGCTTTCGCGGTGAACGCCTCAGCCTCGGCCGGTGTGACACCGGCGGCCTCGGCCTTAGCGAGCAGCTTGCGGATACGGTCCAGCTGGCCGTTGTTGTCGTTCATGGAGATTCTCCTTCGGCTCGGAAAGCCAAAGGGGCGCGCACCGGCGTGAGGTAGGCTCGCGCGCCCGTTCTCTGGGATGAGCGGGGTTAGTGGTCGCGGCGGAAGTCGTCGTAGCAAGCGGCGACTTCCTCAGGTGTCATCGGCAGCCGCGCGACCGCAGGCGGGAGGCACGCGGCGAGGGCGTCGTGGAGCAGCAGAGCCATCGAGTAGCCCGGCTGGTCGGCGAGGGCCCGGTCCAGGGCGAGGTTGGCCAGGGCCCCGTCACCGGCTTGCCAGGCGGTGAACGCCAGCAGCGACGCCGCCGGAGCGGCATAGCCGGGCCGGGCCCGGCGGTTAGATCGGTCCACAGCCGCAGGTGGGCGGCCTTGTGGGCCGGGCCCAGCCGCGCCCACGCGTCGTCTCGGACGCGCAGGCTGGTCAGCGCCACGGCGAGCCGCGCGAACTCATCGGCCGAGCCGAGGGTGCCGCCGGCCCGGTAGGTGGTGATCGCGTGCCGCACAGCGGCCAGTCCGTCTGCGAGGAGCGCACGGGGACGAGGCGCGGCGGCCAGCCGGACGGCTTCCTGCTCGGCCCGGGCGGTTGCCTCGGTCATCGCGTCGCCTTCGGGACCGGTCAGTTGGGAGATGGTCGCCGCGAGGGCGCTCCGGCTGGGGGCGGCGGCGAGCCCGGCGCCAGCCAGGACACCGGCGGCCGGATGGTCACTGGTGCCGACAGGCAGCCCTTCGGCCGGGCAACACGACGGCTCGGTACACAGGTAGGACCAGCACCGGCCGTCCTGCACGCGCAGCACGTCGTGCACCCGGATGCCGGAGGCGGGCAGGACCTGGCGGGCGAGATCGGCGAGCGGCGTGACCAGGGTTCCGGGGCCGTAGCCGATGACGACGGCGTCGGCGAACTCGTTGCGGGTGAGCAGGACGGCGGCGTGGCGGACGATCTGAGCCGCGACCGCGTGGTCGGGAGGGTCGGGCAGGTCGAACCGGAACGCGAGCCGTACCCGGCCGTCGGGCTGGGACAGGGCAAGGATGACCAGGCTGGCCTGGGGATGGAACCCGAGGAGATACGGGACGACTGCAATCAGGGCGTCCGCGGCGCGGACCTGGACAAGGGCAGGTGACTTGGGCTGGGGGTTCACGGGAAGCTCCTTGGCTGCGGAAAGGCAGGTGCGGGCGAGCCCTTGTCGGACCCGCCCCGCACCTGCGGGGTTGGTCAGGACGTGAGGACGCCGGACAGCACCTGGGCCTCGGCCTGCTCATGCGCGGGAAGATCAGTGGGCTCGCCGTTAGCGGCGGCGGCGCGGGCGGCCTTGCGGGCGGCGTAACCGGTGCGCAGGCTGTCGAACGCCATCGACGCGGCGATCTCCCGGGCTCGCAGGGTGACCCGGGCGCGGGGCACGCCGGTACCGTTCGCGGTCCACGTCTCGGCGATCATGTCGTCGGCGATGACGGTGACCCGGTCGCCCTTGCGGACCGACTCTGCGGTCCTGGTCGCGAGCACGCCGTACGCGGTGACCTTGACCCACCGGGTCACGCTCTCGCCGCTGCCGCGGGCCGGGATCTCGACCGCGATGCGGAGCTCGACACCGTCGGAGCCGTCACGGGTGCGGAACGTACGGGGGTCGTCGCCGAGCCGGCCGGTGATGCTGATCTGGATCGGGTTCACGGGATGTGCCTCCTGATACTGGTGACCGGGAGGGCCGGCCGTCCTTGGTGGCGGCCTGGGACTGTGGTGCCCTTCCCGGCGGTCAGGTGCCCGCGACACGGAGGAAGGGGAAGGTCCAGCCGGGCGGCCCCGGGCGGGTCAAGATGTTTCCCGCGGGCCAAGGCGGCTAGCGGGTTGCGGCGGCCTGGCCGACGCAGCAGCCGGCGAAGCCGGCACGCTAACTGGCCCGCGACCGGGAAAAGATCTCTGGCCGCCCGGGCGAGCGCAGCGAGAGCCCGGCTTGCCGGACCCGACGACGCGGCGCAACCTGGCAGAGCCGGGAAGACAGGCGCCAGCAGACCAGGCAGCATCCAAGGCCTGCCCCTACCTCGTCGGCAGCAGGGGGCACCGATCCGCTCCCCGGCCAGACCGCCAAGGACGGCAGACCAACTGACCCTGGTGCACCCGGCACCGGCGTCGGCCATCAGGTGGTGGTAAATGACCGATCGCCTCGCGCCCCTTGCGGAACGCGGGCGACTGAAGCGCACAGACGACAACGCACAGCCTTGGTGATGGCCGCGTAGATCGAGAGGACAGTAACGAGCCACCGAAGACGCGTGCCGCAGCATGCCGCCTTTAGCCCAGACTGCATACGGGAGCGAGCGCTCGCGCCAGAGCGCAAGCCGGGAGTTCCACAGCCTTCGATAGTATGTTTGAATACGGGCGTGACGGAGGTACGTCTTCCTGCGATACCGGAGCATTGCCGGCTGGGGCATTCATGGGGACCGGGCCTGGTGGACGTCAGCTGGGAACCCTGCGACTGCCCGCCCGCCGAGGCAGCCCGGGGCGGTCACATCACGATCCGCTGCCTGGCTGACTTCGCACACGGCCAGTGCCCCTAGAAATGGAAAGCACCGCCGCACAAGCACGTGAACAAGGAACCACTCGGCCACCACAGACCCGGCTACCGCTGATGCGGATGGGCCTAGTCCACGGACAACTCCGACCGCATCGTGTCGGTGACACATCGCTCATCTGAGCATGCGGGTAGCTGACGTCGTCGTTTCAATCCGCAGGTATAAGGCTCGTTCGGTGCGCGAAATACGCACCGGCGGGCGGCTGCGAGCAGGTACCAGAACCGGCCGATCTGTACGGGCCCACAGCCGGCCTTGCCCGAGTTCGGTTGATGCCTGGCGCGGGTCGCTCAGTCGCCTTCGTACTCCGCGGTGACGTGGTCACCCCATTCGGTGTCGCCTTGGGTCAGGGACAGGTGGGTCATGAGGTGGTCAGGGGCGGCGCCGTGCCAGTGCCACTCGTTCCCGGCGATATTGACGACGTCGCCGGGACGGATCCTGATGACGGCAGCGCCGCGGGACTGGACCAGTCCTTCGCCTTCGGTGACGTAGAGCGTCTGGGCGATCGAGTGCGAGTGCCAGGCGGTGCGGGCGCCGGGCATAAAGTGCACGTTGCCGAGTGACAGCTGGTTGGGTTCGTGCCCGGACGCGATCGGGTCGATCCAGACTCCGCCGGTGAACCAGTTCGCCGGGCCCCGGTTGGCCGGCTTGACCGGCTGTACATGCATGTTTCGCCTCCCGTGTCGTCGGTGGTTCAGGGGCGCAGCAGGGTCTTGATGGCGCGGCGCTCGTCCATCGCGCGGTAGCCCTCGGCGGCTCTGCCGAGCGGCAGGGTGAGGTCGAATACCTTGCCGGGATCGATGGTCCGGTTGCAGATCAACTCGATGAGCTCGGGCAGGAAGCGGCGCACCGGGGCGGGACCGCCGTGCAGGTGGACGCCGGAGAAGAACAGCTCGTCCCCGGGCAGCGCCACGTCGTGCGCGACCCCCACGTACCCGACGTGGCCGCCGGGCCGGGTGGCGCGGATGGCCTGCATCATCGACTCCTGGGTGCCGACCGCCTCGATGACGCAGTGGGCGCCCAAGCCGTTGGTGAGCTCCTTGATACGCGCCACGCCCTCATCGCCGCGTTCGGTGACGATGTCGGTGGCGCCGAAGTCAAGCGCCAGCTTCTGCCGGGTCTCGTGCCGGCTCATCGCCATGATCCGCTCCGCGCCGAGCTGCCTGGCGGCGAGGACGGCGAGAAGACCGACCGCGCCGTCGCCGACCACCACGACGGTCTTGCCTGGCTGGACGTCGGCGGCGACCGCGGCGAACCAGCCGGTACCCAGCACGTCCGACGCCGCGAGCAGGCCGGGCACCAGGTCGTCGGAGGGCATGCCGGGGGCGGCGACGAGGGTGCCGTCGGCGAGCGGGATGCGCGCGAACTCGGCCTGGGTGCCGATGGCACCGATCAGCTCGGCGTGCACGCAGCGGGACTGGTAGCCCGCCTGGCAGATCTCGCAGGTGTTGTCACTGGCGAAGAACGAGCCGACGACAAACTGCCCGGGCTCAATGGTGTGTACGTCGCGGCCGGTCTCCTCGACGACGCCGACATACTCGTGGCCCATCGGGACCGGCCCGCTGACCGGCTCGACGCCCCGATAGGGCCACAGGTCCGAGCCGCATACGCAGGTAGCGGCGAGGCGGATGACCGCGTCGGTGGGCTTCTCGATCCTCGGGTCGTCGCGGTCCTCGACGCGGATGTCGCGCGGGGCGTAGAGCACGGCTCCTCGCATGGCGTTTCCTTTCGCTGGTGCTGTCAGTGGTGGCTCTGCCGGGTGGAGCCCAGGCGGTTGGTCAGCTGGTGCGGAAGACCTGCTTGGCGACGGCCATCGCGGAGAATGCCTTCGGCCACCCGGCGTAGAAGGCCAGGTGGGTGATGGCTTCGATGAGCTCCTCCTCGCTGGCGCCGTTGTCCTTGGCGTACTGCAGGTGGAAGGTGAGCTGGTCAGCGTTGCCGCCGGCGGTCAGTGCCGCGACCGTGATCAGGCTGCGGTCACGCGGCGACAGCTGCGGGCGCTTCCACGCGTCACCGAACAGCACGTTGTCGGTGAAGTGCACCAGCCCGGGCGCGAAGTCGCCGAACATCTTCTCGGCGCCCGACGGCTCGTTGTTCTCAGTAGTGGCGGCCATAGGTGTCCTTCCGTGGTTGGCGCTGCGGTGGTTCGCGCTGGGTTGAGGCGCAGGGTGGTGTCCCGCGTGCCGGAGGCGACCATCGGGTCGACGTAACTGCGGCCGTATCGGCCGTACTTGCTGCGGTAGGCCGCGTTGATCGCGTCCTCGTCGACGCCGGCGGGGTGTTCGAACGTGGCATCGCGTTCGGCACCTCCGGCGCGGATGCGGCCGTGCGGCCGGCGCCGCACCGCCTGGTACCAGGTCCCGTCCTGCCCCCGGCAGGAGCGGACGTACAGGCCGTCGCCGCCGCGGACGACCCAGATCGTCGTATCCGGGCGCAGCGCGCCGTCCGGTCGGAGCGCAGCGATGTCGAGGTCGCCGGCGGTGCCCGTCGCGTCGAGTTCCTCGCGGGTCCAGTTGGTCATCGTGATCACGCTTCCTGTGGCTCGGGGCCGGCGGCTGCCGTCGTTTTCCTGCCCGTGACTGCGTCTGATACGCGGACGTCACCGGGAGCAGCCCGGCGCGGTGCGTGCAGGCCGGCGGCGCCGGCCGCGGCGGCAAGCGCGGCGGCGGCGGCCACCAGCAGGCTGACGCGCACTCCGCGCTGGAACGTGCCCTGGTGGGCCAGCAGCGCGCCGAACACGGCCACGGCGAGCGCACCGCCGATCTGCCGGCCGGTGTTGAATACGCCGCTGGCGGTGCCAACGCGGTGGCTCGGGACGCTGTTGAGCAGCACGCCGGTCACCGGCGGCATCACCAGCGGCCCGGCGAGGCCGACCAGCACCATCAGCGCTGCCAGGAGCCACACCGGTGTCGCCGCCGGGACGGCGGCGAGCGCGACCAGCCCGACAGTCATCACGGCCAGCCCGCCGCCCACCAGCAGCCGGGCGCCGACGCGTTCGGCGATGCGCGCGCTGAACGGGGTGAGCGCCAGGCCGATCAGCATCATCGGCAAGAAAGCGACGCCGGCCCCGAGCGAGGACAGCCCGCGCTGCTGCTGCAGGTACAGGCTCATCACGAACGGCAGCCCGTAGTAGCCGACGATGAACGCGAATCCGACCGCGACCGCGATGGACACGTTGCGGGCGCGGAACAGCCCCAACGGCATCATCGGGTGCGCGCCGCGTGCCTGCGACAGCACGAACGCGGCAAGGGCGGCGGCCGCCACGATGAACGCGGTGACGACTCGCGGTTCGGTGACGCCCGCCGCGCCGGCCTCGATCGCGCCGTAGGTGAGCCCGCCCATTGCGAGCACCGCGCTCACCTGGCCGACCGGGTCGAACGCGGCCTTCCGGTGCGGTGAATGCCCGGTTCGGGCGAGCAGCAGCAGCGCGATCGCGCCGACCGGGACGTTGATATAGAAGATGGCGCGCCAGCTGACCAGGGTCAGCACCCCGCCGAGCACAGGCCCGCATGCGGAGGCGACCGAGCCTCCCATCGCCCACACCGCGACGGCGCGGGCTCGCCTGACCGAGTCGGGGTACGCATGCCCGATCAGCGCCATAGACGACGGCATGATCACAGCAGCGGCTGCGCCCTGCACCATCCTGGCCGCGATCAGCGCGCCGATCGCCGGCGCCAGCCCGCACGCGGCCGACGCGAGGGCGAACAGCCCGACGCCGGCGCCGAATGCGCGGCGGGCGCCGGCGCGGTCCGAGAGCGCCCCCGCGGACAGCAGCAGCGCCGCGAACAGCAGCGTGCAGCCGTCGACCACCCACTGCAGCCCGGTGATACCGCCACCGAGGTCCGCACGGATCGAGGGCAAGGCGACGTTGACGACGACCGCGTCCAGCGTGACCACAAAGAACCCCAGCACCGCCGCCGCCAGCGCCGCGACGGCATGGCGTGACCGGCGCGGCGGGGTAATCAACGGCGCGGGCAGGCCAAGAGTCGTCATCACGGTGTCTCCAGCTGGTGTCGCGGCTGCAACTGCGCCCGTCGCCGACGCTTCGCAGCGACACGTCCACGACATCAGGGATCGCCGGCCGCAGGGAGGCCCAGCTGATAGGGGTACTGGCAGGGCCACCCTCCCGCTGCAGCGATAGGTAGCCTCGGCCAGGTGAGCACCGCCAACGACGCCCGCCGTGAGCTCGGCCAGTTCCTGACGACCCGCCGAGCGAAGATCACTCCCCGGCAGGCAGGGTTGCCGAACTACGGCGGCCGCCGCCGCGTTCCAGGCTTGCGGCGCGAAGAGGTCGCCCTCCTCGCCGGCATCTCGATCGAGTACTACACGCGCATCGAGCGCGGCAGCGTCCGCGGCGCCTCCGACGAGGTACTCCACGCGCTCGCGCGGGCGCTGCAACTCGACGACGTCGAACGCGCGCACCTGCTCGACCTCGTGGACGCCGCGAACGCCGGTCACCGCGGCAGCCGCCGTGGGCCCGCCCGCGATCAGGTCCGGCCAAGCGTGCAGCGGCTGCTCGACTCCATGACCGGTGTCGCCGCATTCATCCGCAACGCGCGGCTCGACATCTTGTCAGCCAACCAGCTCGGATCCGCGCTGTACTCACCGGCGTTCCTCGACCCGGCCCGGCCAGTCAACCTCGCCAGGTTCGTCTTCCTCGACCGCCGCTCCACCGAGTTCTACGGCGACTGGGACCGCATCGCTCACGACGCCGTCGGCAGCCTCCGGGCCGAGGCCGGCCGTAACCCGGACAAGGAGCTCACCGACCTCATCGGCGAGCTCGCAACCCGCAGCGACGAGTTCCGGGTGCACTGGGCAGGTCACGACGTCCGGTATTACCGCAGCGGGACACAGCCGTTCCGCCACCCCCTCGTCGGGAACCTCACCCTCGACTACGACGCTCTCGAGGTCCCGGCCGATCCCGGACAGACGATAGTCGCCTACTCCGCCCCGACCGGGTCTGCTGCGCGGCAAGCCCTTGACCAGCTGGCGAGCTGGACGGCAGCGCCTGACGACGCCGCACCGATCACGTCGGACCAACTCGACTGACTGCCACGCACTCTTTGCCGCGATGCGGGTCGCCGGACCCAGCGACCATCGACGCGCAGAACCGGCCAATCGGTGCGCAGACGCCCGTGCCGCAGACACAGTTGTAGCGACGCTCGTAGTCGGCAGGGAGGATGTGTGTCACTTCAAGCGGACCTTCGGCCTGACCCCCCTCGCCTACCGCATGGCGGCCAGAGACTGACGCGCGCAGAGGCTCACGTGCGCCGGATCATGTGCCACTCGTCGCCCTGGTCAGCGCGGAACGAGCTTGATGGTGGAGGAGCGGGCCTGCGCGTTGATGACGTGGTCGACGAAGTCGGCGGGGTAGCGGCTGTACTTGGCCCGGTACTCGTCGTCGATCGCGTCGTTCAGGCCGGCGTCGGCGCGGGCGTCAGCGTCGACGAACGTGACGTCCTTGTCGACGCCGCCGGATCGGATGTGGCCCTCGTGACGGGCCCGGGTGCCGCGGTGCCAGCCGTCGCGGCCCTTGACAGCCCGGACGTACACGTCGTCGCCATGGCGCACGACCCACATCGTGACCGGGTCACGCAGCGTGCCGTCGCGGCGCATGGACTGGAGCTCCAGCTCGTCAGTGCTGCCGATCCTGCTCAGCTCGCCGGTCGTCCAGTTCGTCACGGCGGTTACCTCCTTGTGTGGCGCGGGTGCAGGTCATTCGATGAACTCGCGGTGCGTCAGGCGTACCTCGTCGATGTCGAGCCTGGCCTGCAGCTGGCGGAGCACGATGTCGTCGATGCGGCGTTCGTCGCGGAGCCTGACGACGGTGGCCCGCTTGCGTGCGAGCAACGCGAGCCGCAGCGCGTCGTAGTCATCCTCGAGGCGCAGCGTTGAGGTGTCGCCGCGGCCGGCATGCAAGACCAGCAGGTGCGTCTCATACTCAGCGCGGAGCCGGTCAATAATCGGGGTCGGCGTGCCCAGGTCGGCGGCGGCCCGCGGCAGGGCGGCGAACGCCTCCTCGACGGCCGTGGTCTCCGCGAGCTGACGCTCTTCATCGACGGAGGTGTCAGGGGGCAGCCGCGCCCAGCGGACCACCTTCGGCAGCACCAGCGCCTGCAGCAAGGTCATGACGATGACGCCTGAGGTCACGAAGATGATCAGGTTGCGGTCGGGGAACGGCCGACCCGAATGGAGTGCGGCAGGAACCGAGAGCGCGACGGCCAGCGACACCGCGCCGCGGAATCCGGCGAGCCCGCTCACCACGCGGGAGCGGTTGCTCACTCGGCGCAGTCGCTGCTGCGGCCGGCGGTCGATCAGGCGGATGAGGTAGACGGCGACGTACAGGAACGCCAGGCGGACGATAACGAGCATGGCCGAGATCACGGCGATCAGCAGCAGGGCACCGACGAGATCGGCGCCGGTCAGCTTGCGGGCCGCGGCCTGCAGTTCGAGCCCGACGAGGATGAACAGCGCGCTGTTGAGCAGGAACATGGCGAGCGACCAGAACGCCTCGGTCTGCCTGCGCTGATCGGCGTGCCCGATGCGCGGGCCGGCCCAGCTCATGATCAGGCCGCAGACCACGACCCCGGCAAGCCCGGCCAGCAGGTAGGCGGTGAACGGAAACAGCAGGATGGCGACGTTCTCCAGCACCGGGTCGGCCAGGCGGCGGCGCACCTGGATCCCCAGCCACGCCGTGGCCAGCCCGGCGAGGATCCCGCCGCCGTAGGAGAGCAGCAATAGCCCTCCCACGTGCGGCGCGCTCAGATGCTCCTCGCCGACCGTGATGCCGACGGCCAGGCCGTAGATGACCAGGGCGGTGCCGTCATTGATCAGGCTCTCGGCGCGCAGCGTCGTCACCGAGCGGCGTGGCAGCGCCCTGGCCAGCACCCCAACGGCCGTGGCGTCGGTCGGCGCGACCGCCGCCCCCAGCACCCATGCCGGGCCCCACGGCATCCCCAGGGCGTGCGCCGCCGCCGCGACCGCCGCGGCCGTCACGAAGACCAGCACGGTGCTCACCATCACGATCCCGCGCAGGTTACGACGGATCTCGCGCAGCGATGTGGTCAGGCTCTCCCAGTAGAGCAAGACGGGCAGGAACAGGAACAGCACGACCTCCGGCGGCAGATACACCCGGCGCAGCGCGGGGATGAACCCCAGCACGAACCCGCTGCCGAGCAGGACAACAGGCGGGGCGATGCAGTAGCGCCGGCTGACCAGATGACCCACCAGCACGGCCACCCCAAGGACGACGACCACTTCGAGAACTGGCACGGCAAGCCTCCCGGAAGAGAGCCACAACGCCCCCGGCGGCCTCTGCAGACCCGGTCCAGGGGCCCATGAGCGCCTTGAGGACGACCTGGCGGCCGGCCATGCCACGGTAGCCACCCGGGACATCGCCCAGGCTAATCGTGCGGTCGAAAACGCTGCCAGGCTCGCTTGGGCCATCGAGCATGTCAGGCATCGGGTGCTCCAGGCACGGCCGGTGTCGCGCCGCCGGTGCGCGTGACGTTGGGCATAAGCCTGTCGTATCCAATCGGCCCATCGGCCCATCGGCGCATTGCGGAACCCCTGCCCCGCTGATCCTGCCGCCTCGCGTACCACGCCGAAGGCGGTCTCCACCACTTGCACAGTGCCGACGCAGTCCAGCACCGCTCGCGCGCTGTCGCCGCCGGTAAGCTCTCCGACTCGATCGAACGCCTCCGGAGCCGCGATCGGAGAGGAGTAGCACCCGTCAAGCATTGGCCCGGTGCGGTGATCGGCGAATCTTGATGAGCTCATAGACCGGGCTGGCGGCGGGTTCGCCAGCGCGGAGTGCAACGGGGGCGCGGTCGTGCTGGGCCTGCTTGCTGACCTGCCGAGGAGGGGATTACTGGTCGCTCACTGAAATGCGGCGAATCGCTGCAGGCCGCCCAGCTCGCCGTACTGCCGGAAACCACGCACCTGATCACCCCCGTCGCCGTGCAGACGATGATCGACTCTCTCGGGCGCCTCTGAAGTCCGGATGCGCTGGGCACCAAGATCAGGCCGGTCAGAACGGATTCGTCGCCTCGGACAGCCTGTCGCCCGACGGCTCCAGAACCGGCTGATCTGCGCGCAGCATCCCTCACCCGCCCACGAACTGCATGCGCGACCGAAGCGGCGATCCAGGACGGGCAGGCGTTGCTATTGCAGTCACTGACTGTGAGCGCAGTCCCGACCGAGCACAGTATTGGGACTCACCCACCGCAGCGGGGCGCCGGAACCCAAGGCGCGGCGGCGCTCGCGGTCACCGGACCACCGTTATCTCGCTGGACTCAGCCCTGTGCTCGCCGCTTCGCGTTGTACTGGTTAAGGGCCGCAACGAGGGCATGCCCGGCGGCCTCCACGACATCCGTGGACGACGCCCGGACCGCAACCCTGCGGCCCGGCAGCTCCACCTCGAGCTCGACCTCTCCGACCGCCTCGCTGCCCGGGCCGACTGAGTAAGCCCGGAACGCGACGACCCGCGCCTCCACGCCGGTCGCCCGCGAGATCGATTGGCACACCGCGTCGATGAGCCCGGTGCCAGAACCCTCAGCATGCACCTCTTGCCCAGCCCGGGAGAGCTTCACGTTGGCGCGCGGCCCGTCCTGCGTACCCCCGGAGTACGTTATGTCGTCGAGCTGCCAGCTGGTGGACGGCTCCGTCATCCGATGCCCCTCGATGTCCAGCGAAGCCAGGCTCGGTACAGTCCTCGAAAGCATAATGCGCCCGGCGCCATGAGCCGGAGCCTAACCTGTCCGACCTGCGAACGGGCCCGCCAAGCAGATCTCCGCCGCCGAACACAGCCGCTGAGAGCCTGGGCCGCGGCCACGCGATGATCCGCTCGACACTGTGCCGCTCGAATACTCGATTGAGTGGCTGACCTGCGCAATCGCCAGCAGGCTTGGGGTGGTGATGGTTGGCTGGCCAGGTGCTACTCAAGATCGTCTACCTGCTGGTTCGCCAGGTACTCGGCTTGGCTGTCCCGATGTTCCGCGGGGACGGGGCGAAGGAAG
>WNGM01003657.1_pt1 | contig 12283 bp, 8 predicted proteins | sample 5400571 | NCBI WGS metagenome assembly WNGM01 (sample SAMN13153378, study PRJNA577476) | soil metagenome | isolation source: 100 cm soil or saprolite under Garry oak tree replicate 2 | place: USA:California | collected 2016-06-15
GCGGTGCGTTTGCTGGCGATGGAAATCGATTACGGACCGTTCGAGCGCGAGGTCGCGTTGCCAGCCGAAGTGGAGATCGATCAAGCCAGTGCCGAACAACGCAATGGATTGCTCTGGATTTCGCTGCCGCTAAAACAATGATAAATGAAGAACAAATCGCCGTGCCGGCCGAACTGGAAATGAAATCCAGCATCGGTCCGACAATTGCCGCGGACGTGACCGACGAAAGCCGTGTCCCACAGATTCCGGAGGAATTGTCGATCTTGCCGGTGCGGGGGTTCGTTGTTTTTCCGGGAGCGATCGTGCCGCTCAATGTCCGGCGACCAGCGTCGATTCAATTGCTCGACGAAACATTGCCGCGCACAAAAGTGATCGGTCTTTTGACGCAGCGCGACGAGGCAAAGGAAGACCCGGAACCTCAGGATCTTTACCACGTCGGCACCGCGGCGCTGGTGCTCAAAATGATTCGCCAGGCCGACGATCATTTGCTCATCATCGCCCAGGGCCTCAGCCGATTTAAGTTGCGCAAAATCGTCGCGACTTCGCCGTTCATTCGCGCGGAAGCCGACCTGGTGAAATCCATTTCGCCACCCGAGAGCAAGGAATGGAAAGCGACGTTTCGAAATCTGCGCGATTCGGCTGCGAGATTGTTTGAGCTGACGCCGGAAGCGCCAGAGCAAGCGCGCTTGATGATTCTGAACATCGCCACTCCGGAACAACTCGCGGATTTTCTGGCGCCGAATTTGAATGCCGATGTCGCGCAAAAGCAGGCATTGCTCGAAGAAGCCGACGTCGAGAAACGAGTGCACGCAGTCCAGAAGCACATCTCGGCGCAACTCGAGATCGCGCAGATCCAGGAAAAATTGCAGAAGGACGTGGCATCTCAATTTTCCGATGCGCAACGTCGCGCCTATTTGCGTTCGCAGATCAAGGCGATCCAGCACGAGCTCGGTGAAACCGAAACCGGTAGCGAAGAGCAAATGGAACAATTGCGGCAGCGACTCGAGGAGGCCAAGCCGCCGCCCGAAGTGATGAAGCAAGCCGAGCGCGAATTGAAGCGGCTCGATTTCATTCCGCCGGCCAGTCCCGAATTTTCCGTCATCGTCAGTTACATCGAGATCGTCGCCGACCTTCCCTGGAACAAATCAAGCCAGGACAATCTCGATCTCGATCAAGCCCAGCAAATTCTCGATCGCGACCATTACGATCTGGAGAAAGTGAAAAAGCGGCTGATCGAATATCTGGCCGTGCGCAAACTGAATCCAACCGGACACGGCCCGATCTTGTGTTTCCTCGGGCCGCCCGGCGTCGGCAAAACAAGTCTCGGGCAATCGATCGCCGACGCGCTTGGACGCAAATTTGTCCGGATCAGTCTGGGTGGAATGCGGGACGAAGCGGAAATTCGCGGACATCGGCGAACCTACATCGGCTCAATGCCGGGACGCATTATTCAGGAGCTGCGCCGCGCTGGAACACGCAATCCGGTTTTCATGCTCGACGAGATCGACAAAATCGGCGCCGATTTTCGCGGCGATCCGGCGAGCGCCCTGCTCGAAGTTCTCGATCCGCGACAAAACAACACTTTTGTCGATCGCTACCTCGATGTGCCGTTCGATTTGTCGCAAATCATCTTCATCGCGACGGCGAATTACATCGAGGGCGTGCCCGAACCGATGCGCGACCGGATGGAAGTGATTTCGCTGCCGGGTTACACCGAGCGCGAAAAACTTGAGATCGCGAAACGCTATTTGGTCCGGAGGCAGATGGAAGAAAATGGATTGAAGCCGGAACAGTGCGAGTGGCAGGACGACGCGCTTCGGCAAATCATCAACGATTACACCCACGAAGCCGGCGTGCGGGAACTCGAGCGCCAGATCGGAGCGATTTGCCGTGGAATCGCCTCGCGCGTTGCCCGCGGCAAGACCGAGCGCATGACGGTCACGCCGCAATTAGTCGCGCAAATGCTGGGACCCGCCAAGTACGTCCGCGAAACGAAATTGAAAACGAGCAAACCGGGTGTAGTCACCGGCCTCGCTTACACACCGGCCGGTGGCGAAGTGTTGCACATTGAAGCGACTCGTTATCCGGGCAAGGGAAACGTCACCCTCACCGGTCACATTGGCGAAGTGATGAAAGAATCGGTCCAAGCCGCACTCAGCCTTCTCCGCAGCCGTGACGGCGAGATCGGCGTAAAACCGGAAGACTTTCGGGACATGGACATTCACGTGCACGTTCCCGCCGGCGCGGTGCCGAAAGATGGACCGTCCGCCGGCATCGCTATGTTCACCGCGCTTGCTTCGCTCTTCACCAATACGCCGGTGCGACCGGACGTCGCGATGACAGGCGAAATCACTTTGCGGGGGTTGGTTTTGCCAATCGGCGGACTCAAAGAAAAAAGTCTGGCCGCGATGCGCGCCGGCATCTCCACCGTGATCATTCCGAAACTGAACGAAAAAGATCTGATCGATGTTCCGGAAGAGGCGAAACAAAAACTGAAATTCGTTCCGGTCGAAAATGTCGATGAAGTCCTCGCCGTCGCGTTGGAAAAGGATGGCGCCGCAAAACGAGCGAGCGCGGATGGAGCAGACGGAAAAGGGCAAGACTAATTCAGCGTCCTTCGGCGTCCGCGCGTTGCTCGATTTGCAGCAGGGTCGGCTCTGAATTGCGAATCCAATCGCGAGTGGCATTGATATCGCCCCGGTTCACCGGCATCGCCCGACGCACTTCCTCGGGCCGAGCGACGATTTCGTCGCCCACTTTTACCGGTTCGGCTTTTGGCGCCTTCCAATGGCGGCCGAACTTGCGGAGCGCGTAGTACATTGTTCCTGCTTCCACCGCGCTCACTCCGCTGCATCGCATCGCGTGGTAAAACATCCGGTCGCAAACTTCGTGAGGGCGGTTCTTCTGGTCGTAAGCGACGTCATGCAACACCGAAGCGTTCCGATATTTGCCTTCAAACGGCCCGCCCATGAGCGACCAGAGCGATCGAGGAATCGATGCGCCGTCTACAACTGATCCAGCTGGCGCGATCCAAACGACGCCCTCCGGATCAGAATAGCGAAGTTCGCTTAGCAAAGTCATGGTGCGCCCGTCGTTTTCCCAACGCGCTTCGACATACCCGCTGTAATGCCCCCATTTGTTCGGCTGTTTTTCGGCGAAACGAACCCAGGCGGGTTTTTTGTCTGAAGCGCAGCCAATCAGGGCCGCGATCATAATGGAAGATCCAATCCACCTCACGAATTTTGAATTCACGATCATAAATCTGACTCAGCGCGCGACCGGATGCACTTCTTGCACTCCCTTCGCCGGCTTCGGACCCATCGGCGTGATTGGTTCGCCTTCAGTTTGTTTCCGATAGGGCTGAAGATAAAACATCATGAACACGCCGACGACAACAAGGAGCGAGCCAATCCATTTCAAGAGCCAACCGGGGTCGCGCAAAATTTGGACGCTGCTTTGTTGGAGATTATCCGGGTTCCAGGATGCTTGCGAAATTTTGTAGGTTAATCCGGTCCAAGTTCGCAACCAGCCGCTCGGATAACTGAACGGATGATTCATCCAACAGGAACCGGCGGCGCTTTGGCCGTCTGAATTCGTTACACGCAATGTGCTCTTGAATCCAGCAGGGCTGTCGCTGCCTTCGTTCCGTTTCACTTCGAAGTCGAGCAGCTCGAGCCCAATCGGCAGCCCAAGCGTTTTCCAACCGTAGGCAATCATCGTTTCGTTCGGCGAAGTGGGCACCGTGACCTGCCAGCCGGCTGGCACCCATTGCTCCAATGTCTCGCCATTTTGTTCCACCCGAACACGCACGCCGTCGGGCAGTTCGGCCGCCCCCGATGCCGATGTTGCGGTCTCCGACTTCGCCGGCCTGAAATCCATCCATTGCTCGGCGTGCGGCAAAGTCTTGTCCACCACGAGTTGCCAATCCGCCCAGCCGGTAATGAGCGGCTTGTCCAGGTCGATCTTGCCGGATGATTTACCGTTCTTGCGCGAGAGCAATTCGTAGGAGAGAGCGCCGTCGTTTGCAACAAACAGGCTCAGATGATTCGGCGCTGCTTCGCCAGCGGATGGCATTGTGGGCGGACCGCCCGTCGTCGGCATTTCGCCTGTGCCATGTGGATTCTTCGTTTCCGATGCCGTTTGGGGAACGCCTTTGCCGCGAATCGTAATCAGGACCGCCGGATTGTTCGGTTGATCGCTGATCGAATTCGGTTTGCCATTCTCGATCCGAAAGTCGGCCCAGTAATTGTCGATCTTAAGTGTGAAGGGCGTTTTCTCGATTTTCGTTTCGCGGCCAACATTCTCCGCAACATCAAAACTTGTTTCTTTTCCACTCAACGAAATCAGGACACGGCCTTTGTTTCCATTCTCTGGTGGTTCGAGCCAGACCTTTGCGCCGGTGCTGCCGCCTTTGTTGACGTGACCGATCTGTTCGTCCGGCGCTTTGCTGAAAGCGAAAATCGATTCCTCGAGATCAACCGCTTCATTCTTGGCGCCGGGGAGAACGCCAGTCCGGCTCGGACCGGCCACTACCGAAGAAGCGGCGCCGCGTTTAAGTTCGATGTTCGCCAGTCCCATCGAAAAACTTCCATGCTGCGGATCGTCCGCCAGTAACCAGGTTTCGAGGCGCTGGTTCATCATCGCCGTTTCGATTTTGAAATGCACCGCTGGCGCGCCGCCGTCTTTGAGTCGCCTCGGATTGAGTTTGCCTTCGATTGCCGGAGCGTAATCGACGATTTGCAAACGCGCGCCGCTTGCGAGCTGGCCGAGATTTCTTGGATGCTCCGGATCAGGCGGATGGTGCAGAAATTCCGCGGGATAACCTTTGATGATCCCGTCGAGATCATGGACGCGAAGCTGATGCTGATCGACCAGCAATCGGTTCGTCGGCGCTTCGTCTTTGAAGAGCGTGATTGTGCCTTCGACGCCAAAGATCCGGCCGATGAGCGACCCAATCAGAAGCGTGATGATGCCGAGATGAGTAATAAGAAACGCGGTGTGATATTTTTTCCAGGGCCAACGCGAGAACGCGGACGCGGTCAAATTCGCGCCGAGTAAAACGAGCCAAGCGTTGAACCAGGGCGCACCGTAGACATAAGTGCGCGCGACTTTGGCGTCGAAACTCGATTCGTAGAGCGTACCGACGATTGCGCCGGCGATGAGCACGGCCAAAAGCACAACGGCGAGCTTGAGCGATGAGAAAAACTCGAAGATCGTGTTCTGCTGCCACGCGGGCTGGTCGGGTCGATTCAGTTTGGCCATGCGAAGATCGACATCTTCCGCGAGGAGACGCGCCCCTTCAACTGATACGAATGGTAGCTACAGTTTGGTCCGCAACGCCCGGAGATGCTCGGCGAACGCGGCGACATCGAAATCGTAGTGTCGCTGGACGTCTGAGCGTAACGCACTCAACTCTTTCTCGATTTTTGGTGAGAGATCGAGCGCGAGCGCAAGGCGCTCGAGCGCGAGTGTGAGCCGGAGAGCGCGATAAAAAACATTTTGGCGCGATGTGTTACTCGATCGGAATTCCGAATCGCTGGCCGCAAGCGTTTGCAAGATTGCCATTAGCGAATCGCTAGTAGGGCTCCATTTTGCGGCACGTTCCGCGATTTCGTCAGCGCTCTGTTGGATCCCTGGGAACGCGCTGAATTTATTCAAGTCATTTCCGAAACCGGTTTTGTCGAGCAGCCAAACCAACGCATTTTCTTGATCGAGCAGTTGAGATCGCTCATCTGGGGGAGACTTGATGAGGGCCCAGGTTATTTCGCGGAGCGCGATCGCCTGGCCTGTCAGCCAACTGCGCGGCCCACTCGCCGGATCTTCGTCGCGCCAGTGCTTTGGTTCGTTGACCGATTGACTATCGAGCTCAAACACGAGTTCGGGGTGACCCGCTTTCAAAATGTCAGCGTCGACATTTTGGTGGCAGGCCACGCACGCGTTCGCGCGCACATAGAGATTTCGCAAGTCATGCATGCCGGCGGCCACGCGCGTTGCGTAAGTCCAATCGCTGCGGGTATGTCCGCGCAGCCACGGTTCGGCCGCGCCGTGGCAATTTTCACACGACACGCCTTCATCGGGGCGTGCGCTCGATGTAAGCCGACTTGGAGCAACAGGTTGAAAAGGAGAATGACAAACGGTGCAGCGTGCGCTCGACTGCGGTTGCGAGACGCCGACCGCTTCACCGATCCGAGCCGAACGCGCATCCAGGAGAATGGCATACGCGCGCGTGTGAAAATCTTTTTGCGACCAGGTGATATATTGGCTGCGTTTTTCGCCGGCGCCGCCGTGACAACTGGAAGATCGACATCCAACCGCGCCGACGAACTTGGCGCCGGCTTCAGGAGTTTGAGATGGTTCTTTAGCCGAAACGCTAACGACGGCGATTGCCAAAAACGCAATGAAGCGCAGCACGCCGCGAGATTAGCACTCTGATTTCAGAAACAGTAAGAGATTTCTCGGTCCCAGCCGGACCAGCCTTTTCGCTCGAAATGACAAAACTCAATCGGTCCAGGATTTCCAGCGTTTGCGGATCGGCTTGGTGTAGCGATCGAGATCGATATTCTTCACGCCCTCCCTGATTGAATCCGTGGAGCCTTCGAGACTCTCTTTCATTCCGTGGAAGAGCGGCCAGAGAAACGGCAGCGAAAGCACGCTCCAGTTGATCCGCCCGAGCGGCGTTTTCACTTCCACTTCTTTTTCGGTGCGCGATGTGTAATGAATGGCCAGACCGATGGCGAGTCCGGCCACGAGGGCGCCAAGAATCATCGGCACCGGATTTTCGCGAAGAAACAGCTCGGTCCGTTCCCGACTCGTTCTCCCGCCAATTTGTTCCCGGCGACGAGGAGGAGGCTCCAAGACGCTGGGCGGGCGGCGGCGGCGTTTTCGTGCCGACGCCTTTTGCTCAGCGCCGAGAGGCTCGTCATTCACAAAATCGTCTTCGATCGGATCCATCATCAAATGATTCGCAACTGCCACGACGACCGCGCTGGTCGGACATCACGGCGCGAGCCGGTCTATCGACCAAGAACCACTCGATTGCAACGTGTAACGAAATCGATCGTGCAAACGGTCCGGGCGTCCCTGCCAAAACTCCATCCGGTCGGGTTTGAGACGAAATCCACCCCAGTGCGGCGGAAGTGGAATCTGTCCTTCGGCGAAACGTTGTTTCATTTCTTCGAGACGAGCATCGAGAACTCGCCGCGCATCAATCACCGCGCTTTGGTGCGAAGTCCACGCTCCAAGTTGTGCGCCGAAAGGCCGGGTGTGGAAATATTCCTCGGATTCTTCGCGCGAAGTTTTTTCCACTTTCCCCTCGATTCGGATCTGACGCTCCACTTCCATCCAATACATCACCAGCGCGGCATTTGGATTTTTCTCAAGCTGCCGGCCTTTGTCGCTGGAATAATTCGTGAAGAAAACAAAGCCGCCCTCGTCAAAATCCTTGAGTAACACCACGCGGGCGGACGGTTTATTGTCTAGGCACGTGGCCAGAGTCATCGCGTTGGCATCGTGAATCCCGGCTTTGATGGCTGCGGCAAACCAGGCGTGAAACTGTTTGATCGGGTCGGGGTCGAGATCGGCCCGCCGCAATCCGCCTCCGATGTATTCGTGGCGAAAACCGGCGTAATCGAGAGAAATTTTGTCCATACGCAAGCAGCGATCGCTTACGATATTTCGGGACGGCGACGATGTCGATCTTAGGTTGGTCGTTAAGCCGCCGTGGCCCTGATTCGATCGGTTTCTTCCCCGCCGATCGAGTCTTGTGATGAAAGTTCCCATCCGACGATGGCGCGTTTCCGAACCCGACCGCCGCCGTAATTTCCCAGCGCTCCAGTCTCACGAATGACGCGGTGGCACGGGATGACGAAGGAGATCGGGTTGGCACCGACCGCACTGCCGACGGCGCGGGCAGCCCGGGGCTGACCGATTGCGGCGGAAAGACGCCCGTAGGTCGTGAGCGACCCGGTTGGCACCCTCAAGAGCGCACGCCAAACTCGCAGCTGGAACGGTGTCCCGCGGACGAATGCCCGCAAGGGCCGACGGGATTGATTTTCCCGCGGTTGTGCAAAAATTTTGCCCGATAATTCTTCGGCACGTTGATCGGCGCGATTCAATTTTGCGTTCGGCCATTGCGACGTTAGAAGATCTCGCGCGCTATTGCGGCCGCGGCCGTCGACAAAAGAGAGATGGCAAATTCCGCGCTTCGTTTCGGCGATGAGCGCTTGGCCGAATGGGGTCTCGCCAAAACCGTACTCGATCTGCATTCCGGCGCCGCCGTTTTTCATTTCACCGGGCGAAGCGGCCTCAAGTGTCACGCAAAGATCGTGTAATCGTCCTGGTCCGGACAAACCGGCGTCGAGCGCGACGTCGAAAACATTGTCGCCATTTCGCAAAAGGTATTTCACATGCTCGAGAGTCAGGCATTGCAAAAAATCCTTCGGAGTGACGCCGGCCCAAGCTGAAAAGAGCCGGTGAAAATGAAACGGACTCAGACCGGCAGCGGACGCGAGTTGGTTGAGATCAGGCTGCTCAGTATGATGTCGATCCAAGAACCGGATCACGTTTGCGACTCGTTCGTAATCATTCATACCGACAGTTTGCCATCGCTTACATTCGATGCCCACCCGCTTCTTGCTGCGATTTAGTAGAATATTTTTCCGACATGCGAAAATCAACCGGTCCGGACAAGGCGGCCCAACTCGCGGACGAGCGCCGCGTTCGCCTCGTCGTCGTCTTGATAACCCAAAACGATGATTTCCAGAATCTGCGCGCCGATGTCGCGCCGGCCTTGCAGGGCCGCGCGAATTCGTCCCCGGACCGACCAATCTTCGGCCACGGCCGCGGCCGCACTTTCGTAGGACGACCGCGCATCCCAATAGCAATAAAAGACGTGCAGCGGAGAACCGCGATCATCGAACCGATAGGAGCGGATCGGCATGTTCACTCCGTTGACGGCGATCATGCGCAGGCCGTTGTCGCGTTCCATCGTTCGGCCGCTTGCCGGAAGACAAATGTCCGGGCGATGGACTTTGACGAAGCGCGCCGCAGTCCGGCCCGGCAACCATTTGAAGAAATACATGATCCACTGGTGACCATCATCGCCTTCCCAAGCGGCGCCGCCGCCTTCGTTGTAGCGAAGCAACAATTCGGCTTCGGGCGCAATCGCCACCGGCTTGTAATTGTTTTCCGATTCCGGCCAGTGCACGGCCCAACGCGAACTGGCTGCGATTTGGTGGGCCCGATACCAAATCTGCACCGACACCTCGACAAGAAGCAGCCAGATCGCCAAGCCGATTAACAGACCCGAACTGAAATGAGTCGGCGCATTCTGAGAGGACGGCGGCAACGGAATTTGTGGTCTGTTTCCACGCCGCAACATGATAAGACTCACCAGCCAAAGGCCAAACAAGCAAACGATCAAAATGGTTAGGCCGGCGGGGTCATGCCACGCTTCGATGCCGGTAGCGCCCCGCTTTGTTCCAACCCAAACGAGAATGGCCGTGCGGACCACGTTGCAAACAAACGCCAGCCCTGCGCCGATAGTGACCAGAGCGATCCGGCGGATTGCGCTGAAAAAATAAAGTTCGCCAAGAAAGAGAGAGATCATCAGCGTGGCCTGCAGCGACCGAACGCCACTGCAGGCTTCTTCAATTCCAATGAAGCCGGTGCCGACTTCGATGACGTTCCCGTGTTGAAGAGCCGGAACAGCGGCCAACTGCAAGAAGGTGACGTTGATGGCGGTCACAATCCGCATCAGATCTTGAATAACGACCTGCTCGATCCGAACCGGCCACGGCACCGCTACCAGAAAAAACAGGACCGGAAAGGAAAAATGCCCTAGCCAAGCGCGCCCGCCGATCAAGTAGAGAAACGAAAGCGAGAGGGTAACGACAGCGAAGGCAAGGACCCAACTTAATAATCGCCAATCAGGGTTCGCTTCGGCGATAAACCGAACCGGAAGAAAAAGAGCGGCAGAAAAAAATATGACAGCGATTGCAAACATAGTCGCCGCCGGCGCTGCGGGAGTGGGTCGATTGCGCCAGCGTCTCCAGAACAGATAGAGCGCGAGGAATGGAACGGTCAGACCGTAATTGTACTGGGGATTAAGCCACCACTCGGCTCGAATTTGGTTGATCAGCTCAAACCAAAGGAGAGCGAAAACAATGATCGCGATCAGCCAACCCGTCTTTTTGGACTTCGTCGCCGAAACAGGCGCTGCTTGCGCAATGGCCTCATCCATTTGCGGCATAGCGTAGCCGCGCGCCAGCGACTTGCGAGCCTCTGAGCGAGACGGGACGTGGGTTACCCGCGGCGGAACACCATGTGCTCTTGGGCCAGACTGGGCCGAGTTGCGCACCGATTCGCCTTTCGGAAATTCTCCATCTAATCTCTAACGCGTTTGGAAAAGTCAGTTGAAAGAACACAACGAACAGTCATCAGACTTTTGTTCGGCATTCTTTTCAGTCTGATTTTTTTGATCGCTGCGATCTGGGGCGGCCACGATCTTTACGTCCGCTGGCAGGAAAAGCGATTGGTGCGCCGGGCCATGTTCGACATCGAACACGGCAATGAACGCGACGCCAGTCTGGCCGCGCGCAGCATTTTGGAAATGAAACCGTCGAGCGCGCGCGCCGCCCGAATTATGGCGCAATTGGCCGAGCGCGGGGGCGAACGTTCTGCGTTGGACTGGAGGCGGAAAGTGATGCAGTTGGATCCACATTCAGTCGACGACGCGCTGGCACTAGTTCGGTGCGCCGTCCAATTCAGCGACATCCCCGCCGCCGAACGCACTTTGGCCGCAGTGGATGAGAATTCGCGAAATACCGCGTCTTATCACGAGGCTTCTGCTCTGGTGGCGCAGTTCAAACACCAGGATGAAAAAGCGGAAACCGAATGGAACGAGGCGCTGCGTTTGCGCCCGGACGACAACTCCTTCCAGCTGCAACTCGGAATGCTACGGCTGCGAGCGAACGAACCGGAACGGCGCGCTGCCGGCGAAGCAACGTTAACAGCTTTGTGTTCCGACTCCGCCGAGCGCAGGGCCGCAACTCGCGCACTGATCAATGCGGGCATGACACGACGCGATGATCCGCGCAAGTTGCTGGAGCTCGCGCGCGAATTGCAAGCGTATCCTGAAGCGACATGGAACGACCGATTTGTCTATCTCGATTTTCTCCATGGCCTGCAAGATCCTCAATTCAGCGCTTACCTGACCGAACTGGAAAAAACTGCGCCGAATAAAGCTTCATCGCTGGCGGCGCTGCTTTCGTGGATGGCTACGAACAATTTGAGTTTGCTCGCTCTGGACTATTCCAAGAGTTTGTCGGCCGAATCGCTCCGAAACTGGCCGGTACCCCTCGCGATTGCGAATGTCTACGTCCGGTTGCGCGAATGGCAGAATTTGGAAGCAGTCACGGCCAAGGCAAATTGGGGACGGTTCGAGTTTCTGCGGCATGCCTACCTGGCCCGCGCCTTACGCGAACAGGACAAGCCGGCCGCGGCCGAACACGAATGGAGTGCTGCGGTTAAGGACGCAACCAGTAGCGAATCGCTGGTTTTATTGATTCAACCGGTTTCGGAATGGGGCTGGGAAAATGAAACTACCGATTTGCTTTGGGCGCTTTCCAAGCACCCCGAGAAACAGAAGGACGCTTTCGTGGCGCTCTATCAGCATTACGCAAAAACTACGGACACGCAGGGACTTTACCGCGTCCTTGTTCGTCTGTCGGAACTGGATTCGACGAACCTCAATGTCCAAAACAATCTCGCACAGGTTTCATTGCTCTTAAATGCTAATCGGGAAGAGGCGCGGCGGTCGGCGGCGGATGTTTATCACAAGTCGCCGACGAACCCTGCTTATATGACAACCTACGCCTACTCGCTCTTAACGCAGGGCAACGCGAAGGAGGCGCTGCGAATTATGAGCTCGTTGAGCGAAGAGCAATTGAGCGATCCGACAATCAGCACCTACTACGGCGTCTTCCTCGCCGCCAATGGCGATGAAAAAGCGCGGACTTATTTAGACGTCGGCAAACAGGCAAATCTGCTCCCGGAAGAAAAAGCCTTAATCGACAAGGCCTACACCAGTTTGAATTCGCGCAGCCGAACCCGTTAGCGCGCGGCTGGTTGCGACGAAAAATCAACGACCGCGGCGATGTTTGGCGCGGCCTAAGCTTGAAGCGGAGATTGCCTATGAGATTTTTCCTTTGGCGGGAAATCTGCTCCCAAACATCGGTCTTCTAATCGAGTCGGTATGCTTCGTTTTTTCATTCGCCCTTCAGCA
>WNGM01003659.1_pt1 | contig 12283 bp, 10 predicted proteins | sample 5400571 | NCBI WGS metagenome assembly WNGM01 (sample SAMN13153378, study PRJNA577476) | soil metagenome | isolation source: 100 cm soil or saprolite under Garry oak tree replicate 2 | place: USA:California | collected 2016-06-15
TCCTTTTTGTGCGGCGACAAGATCGTTGGATCGATTCCTACTTCAATCAGATGGTGAAGGTGAACGAGATCCACGAAGACATCAGCACATTCGTCGGCCGTCTTTGCGACACGGACGGCGAACGGTTGTGCCGTCCCGACTGGTTCGCTCATTACGAGGCGTGGCGCGCTGCTTTCGGAAATTGCAAGATCGTGTTCTATGATGAAGCCGCCTCCGATGTGTTCGGCGCCTTCATCGCTGCTGCCGGGCTTGAACCTATTCCCGATTTGATCGACATCGACCGCGCTCAGGTGTCGCTCAATGTTTACGAGCTGGCCTATCTGCTCGATCTGAAAACGCCAATTGATTACTCGGATTTTCTGCGTCGCCGAGCAGCGAGTGAAAAAGCTTCACCGCGTCTCGGGCTTCACGAAACTCGCAGTCTTCTGAGCGACGTAGATCTCGCGCGACTGCGCAATCGCTTCGAAGTATCCAACCATCGGTTGATGGCGGCATTCGGGCGCCCGGAAACTGCGTCGCCGCTGCGATTGGATATCAGGACCGAGTCCGGCTCTTACTGCGATCTGCACCAGCTTTACGCGTCTCAATCGTACCTTTGTTTTCGAAAATTGGCGGACGCTATTTACGCGCGGCGCAATTGGCGTGACCGTTTCCGGTCGCTTTTCAAATCAGGCGCCCGTCGATGAAGACTAGGCCCAACATCTTATTTATCATGTGCGACCAGCTCCGCGCCGACGCCTTGGGCTGCACTGGAAACTGGGTCAAAACTCCAAATATCGATCGGATCGCGAACGAGGGCGTTCGATTTTCGAATTGCATAACTAATTCGCCGGTCTGCCTTCCAGCACGGGTCTCACTCGCGACCGGGCGTTATCCTCATAACACCGGCGTCTGGGATAATTGCCCATTCGAATTGCCGGAAGGAACCCCGACTTGGATGGCTGCAATCCGCAATGCGGGCTACCGAACGAGCTTGTTCGGAAAAGCAGCCTTGCATCGGCGCGGGCCGGACATCCGCAACTTTGAGCACGTTCTGAATTCTTACGGCCTCGACGATGTCGATGAAATCAGGGGACCGCGCGCCAGCGTCGACACCATTTGTCATATGACGGCGCGTTGGGAGTCGTTAGGCCTGCTCGAGGCGTTTCGGAAAGATATCAATGAACGCGTTGGAAAAAATAAGACGCTGGTTCGGCCATCGCCACTTCCGTTGGCGGAGTATTACGATGTTTACGTCGGCCGGCAGGCGAAAAATTACCTTCACAATTACAAACGACCGCAACCGTGGCTTTGCTGGGTCAGTTTCGGCGGACCCCATGAGCCGTGGGACACACCGGAGCCTTACGCCAGTATCTACCGCCCGGACGACATGCCGGACCCGGTCAAACGACCTCGAGTTCGAGATCACGGTCCCAAGGGAGAACTAGATCAAAAGTTCGCTGAATCGCCAGGCAGGATCGGCAATGCGCGAGAGCTGCGCGCCAGTTACGCAGGAAAAGTGACCTTGATCGACGATCAGATCGGAAAAATTCTCAAGGAGATTGAAACCCGAGGAGAATGGGACAGGACTATCATCTTGTTCACTTCCGACCACGGGGAGATGAACGGCGATTACGATTTGATCCATAAATCGAATTTTTTGAATCCCGCGGTGCGCATTCCGTTGATCGTGCGAAAGCCGGAACTGAAAGGATCGTCGCTCGCTGGAAAAATAATCGAATCTCCAGTCGAATTGTTTGACGCGGGCCCGACTTTGACCGACTTCGCCGGAGCAAAAATCAGTTATACCCACTTCGCGCAGTCATTGGCTCCCCTCTTTCAAGATCCAAACATCGAGCGCCGGCAGTTTGCCATTTCAGAATTCGCACTCGAAATGATGTATCTCGATCGCGACTGGAAACTGATGCTGAACCGCGATGGCGAGCCGTATCGCTTGTTCGATGTCAAAAAAGATCCTCGTGAAATGGACGACCTGATCGGTCAGAAACAGTCCGAAGCAGTAATCGCGGAACTTAAGAGCAAGCTTCTCGACCGAAGAAAGCAAACAGAGAACGTGTGAGCCCATCGAATGCGCTACGCGCCGCGCGCATTCCACCATTTCGACAAACGCGATTCCGGAATTTCGGGAATCGCGCTTCCCGCCTTATCGTAATGCGAAGTGTCGTTGAATAAAGTTAAGCGCGCCCGCGTGGCATCGCGAAAATCGACAATGTTCAGTGCAGCCGGTTTCTGATCGAGATTGTCGCGATAACGGCGCGGATCGAACCCGAGCAGCGAGCTCAGTAGCAGCCGAATAGTCGCCTTATGCGACACCACCAGAATATTTTCGCCCGGATGATCTCGGACGAGCTCGATCAGCGCCGGAAGTGCCCGGGCGGTCACGGCCAAACCACTTTCGCCGCCGAGCGGCGCAAAAGTGTACGGGTCCTTTTCCCATTCGGCCGCTTCCTCGGGAAACTTCTCTTCCACTTCGCGACGCGTCATTTGCTCCCAGCGTCCGTGGTTAATTTCACGAAACCCGTCACGCGTCTGAACCTCGAGTTTGTGCGGCGCCGCCAGGATGCTTGCCGTTTCAACGGTGCGGCCCAAGGGCGACGCATAGATAGCCATGATTTTTTCGTGACTGAGACGATCGGCCAGACGGCGGGTTTGCTCGCGGCCTTCGTCGGACAGCGCTACGTCCGTCGCGCCGGCAAAGCGATCTTCAGCGCTCAATACGGTCGCGCCATGGCGCACCATGAAGACTCGCGTTACCGCCTGCTTCATATTTGCTGACCGTCATGGCGTAAATTCCGCGAAAAGGCAATCCTGCCGGTTAGAGGTCGATCTTGCGAGAGCGGCGTCGAGTGGCTAGCGCTCGATCTCCGGCAGCGCTGGCGTAAGCGCGTAAAAGATGATTGGAATCAGGGCAGCGGTAACCGCCGAAGCCACCGCAGAAATATTTATGATCCAAACCACAGCGGCGTTAGTGGGATGATACGATAATCCAATAATCGCGAGTGCCAGCAGGGCGCCCAAGGCCGCGCTTTCGCAAACAATGAATCGACGGAATTTCATCTTCTGCCGCTGGTTCGACAAAGCGGTCTCGCGGGTTTGCGCAAGCATCGCGATCTCGCGGGTTTGCGCAAGCATCGCGAAAAAGTCTGCTCGCGGATTGGAAACTGCGACCGGGCGCGGCTTTGCCGGCACCGATTGCATCTGCGCCGGCGCAATCGGTTCCAGCAGGGGCCCCGGAGCGAAATTCTGAACCACGCTCGCTTGAGGCGGTGGCATGACGCGCGCCGAACGCGCGACTCTGGTCGGATTCATTGAAATTAAGTTTCGCGCCGCCATAATTGGCGCCACAGACGCAGTGCCGTTTTCTGAAGTCAGCGAAGGATGATCCATTGCCGGCGCGCGTGTGTTCCAGCAAACTTTTGGTTTCAAAGTTGGCGGAAGCGGCATTTTCCTGGCTGGTGCGTCTGGGATCCGTCGCGGTGGCGCGCTCACTCGACGCAGCGCGGGATTCGGCGCCGCAACAGGCATTTTGCTGCGGATCGGTTCAGGATTTATCTGCGGAGCTGTGGGCGGCCGCACTTCCGGATCAGGAAGTGGCACAACTGCAGACCTTTTTCGCCTTGTCTCGAGCGGAACCGGTTCGGCCGCCTCATTCTTCGGTTTGCGTGAAGGAACAACCGTACGCGTAAAATGATCGGGGAAACTGTACGATTCGCTCGGGATGAGAGACATGGCCTGCAGGTGGGAGCCAAATCCTTTTATCGATTCCAATTTTTCCCGTCAATCCAAACCTGAGCGCAGCCCACATGAGATTGCCATGTTTTGAAGCTACCTTGGCGCGTGACCACGGATGCCACATCCCGCGCGATCATTCATCTCGACATGGACTGCTTTTACGCGGCGATCGAAGTGCGCGACCGGCCGGCTTTGCGTGGAAAACCGGTTGGGGTCGGTGGCGCGCGCGATCGCCGCGGCGTCCTGACCACATGCAATTACGAAGCGCGCAAATTTGGCGTGCACTCGGCAATGCCAACCTTCATGGCACTGCAACGTTGTCCGAATTTGATCGTGTTGCCCACGCGCTTCGATGTTTATCGGCGCGAAGCCGCCGTCGTCCGGGAAATCCTGCACCGCTTCAGTCCATTGGTGGAGCCACTTTCGCTCGATGAAGCTTATCTCGACGTGACCGCGCATCCGGGCGCGCCCGGACCGCTTGCCCAGGTGATTCGCGATTTGATTTTTCAAAAAACGAAACTGACTTCGTCGGCCGGCATCGGGCCAAACAAGTTGATCGCAAAAATCGCCAGCGCGATGCGAAAACCCAATGGGCAGTTGGAAGTGGCTGCGGCCGAAGTCCCGGGTTTCATGCAAGATTTACCTGTGCGCGAGATCTGGGGCATCGGCGAAAAAACCGAACGGAGATTGGAGGAACTGGGCGTGAAAACGTGCGGAGAACTTCAGCGTTTCTCACGTCCGGACCTGGTCGATCTTTTCGGCAAATTTGGGAGCGAGCTCTTCGATCTTTGTCGCGGAATTGACGATCGACCGGTCGAACCGGACCGGCCGCGGAAATCGCTCAGCACCGAAGAAACTTTTCCGAGCGATCTCGAGACGCTGGAACAATGCGAGGAGCGCCTGGCCGAACTTTATCAGGAGCTCATGGCCGATCTGGCCCAAAAAGAAACCAGTCGGCGGGTGAACAAGATTTTCGTGAAACTGAAATTTGCCGATTTCAGCCGGACCACGGCGGAACGCGCTGGTTTGGAGCCCTCTCTCGCTGGATTCCGCGCTTTGCTGACGGAAGCTTTTGCGCGCACCGGCAAAAAAGTACGTCTGATCGGAGTTGGAGTGCGTTTCGCCGAAACTCCTGCAGCGGAACTGCAGATGGCATTGTTGTAGGGCAAAGGCGCCCTGGCACGCCGTAGCTTTAATGCCAGTCCGGCCCGGATCGAAGGCGGCCAGTCTAGCTCATTGCCAGCCGCGCCAGAATTAGCGCAACAATTCCGCCGGCACACAGGGCGACGACCGCTAGCTCTCGCTTGGTTAGAAGCGGCTCGGATCTTTTCCCATTTGGAATTGTCACCTCGCCATTGTTCTCGATCACGCCCATCACGTCATCGCACAGCTTTCGAATGTCCGCCGGCATCGCGTCTTCATTGGCAAACTGTTCCCCGTTAAACACGAACCTTTTCTTCACCGCGCCGTCGTGCAGCGCTTTTTCGTAAGCGATGCGGACCTCAGGCGGCAATTCTGCCGGGCTGGAATATTCTTGCCCGTTGTAACGAATCTTGCTTTTCAGGTAATGTTCACCGCCGGACCAAAATCATAGCATTTCATTTGCCATCGCTCCCTCAGGCCATCGTTCTTGTGGTAAATTAGTCCCAGTGACCAGTGCCGCCGCTCAACACAGAATCCGCGCTTCCGGCTGCGATGTGCGCTTCGACAATCTCACCCGCCAGCTTTACGCCACCGACGCTTCGATTTACCAAATCGAGCCCCTCGGTGTCGCCTTCCCAACCAGCGCGCAAGAAGCGAGCGCCGTTATCAGAGCCGCCGCCGAGGATAACATTTCCGTCACACCGCGCGGCGCCGGCACAAGCCTGGTCGGGAACGCGGTTGGCGAAGGATTAATCGTCGATTTCTCGCGCCACAATCGCAAGATCGATGATCTCAAAATCGACAATCGCAGCGTCCGCGTCGGCGCCGGTGTCGTGCTCGATCAGCTGAATGCGTTTCTCAATCCGCACGGATTTTGTTTCGGCCCCGACGTCGCGACCAGCTCGCGCGCCACCATCGGCGGCATGATCGCAAACAATTCTTCCGGTGCGCACGTTCCGGTTTACGGCACGACTGCCGATCATGTTCTTTCGACCGAAATTGTTTTGGCGGACGGCCGGGTAGTCACTGTTGGTTCGCAACACCAATCATTGCGCGACGAACGAAGCAAGATTGACAATCTCGTGCGCGCGCACACCGCCGAAATGTCTGACCGCTGGCCTCCCGGATTACTTAAGCGCTGGCCCGGTTATGGCATCGAGCGATTTTCGCGCGCTCCAAACAACTTGAATGAAATTCTGGCCGGGAGCGAAGGGACACTCGCCGCGATTTTTTCGGCGGAGCTCAGAATCTCGCCACTGCCAAGCAAGAAAGGGCTCGCTCTCATCTTTTTCGCATCCGTCAGCGACGCGATGCAAGCGACCGTCGCATTGATCGATCTCAAGCCGGCCGCGATCGAGCACATCGATCGCCCGTTGCTCGATCAGACAAAAGGACAACTCCATTTCCAAGCCGCGCGCGATTTGCTCGAGCTCGACACTCAACCGTGCGAAGCAATTTTGATCGTCGAATTCTACGAAGACGTCACCGAGCGATTGTCGATCTTGCAGTCGCGAAATCTCGGCCTGCGCACGAAAATCTGCCGCGATGCAGACGAAATGAATTTGGTTTGGTCGGTGCGCAAGGCCGGCCTGTCGCTTCTGACCGGTTGCGTCGGTCCGGCGAAACCGGTCGCCTTCATTGAGGACGCCGCAGTTCGTCCCGCCCAATTACCCGATTACGTCCGCGGTTTGCAATCGATCATGAAATCGCTCGGACTGGAAGCGAGTTACTACGGACACGCCGCGAGCGGTTTGCTTCATGTCCGTCCCGTTCTCGATCTCCACAGCGCGGACGATTTGCGAAAATTCCGCCTCGTCGCCGATCAAACTTCCGCGCTGGTGCGCCAATTCAAAGGTTCGCTCTCAGCCGAGCACGGAGTCGGCATCGCGCGCGCGGAGTACATGCGAGAACAACTCGGCGATTCGCTCCTGAATATCATGCGCGAGATCAAGCGCACGTTCGACCCTAAAAACATTTTCAATCCCGGAAAAATTTTTGGGTTCGCCTACAAAATCGACAATCACCTCCGCGACAACTTCGTTAAACCGATCGAGCTGCCATTCGAGCCGCGGCTCGCCTTTGCGTTCAAGGACCGATCCTTCATCGGTAATCTCGAGCAATGCAACGGGTGTGGTGGTTGCCGCAAAGATACACCGATCATGTGCCCGACATTCATCGCGACTGGCGACGAAGTTATGTCGACGCGCGGTCGCGCCAATATTATCCGGCGCTCGCTCGAGCTGCGCGGAAACGGACACGACCCGTTGAAGTCGGCGGAACTGGACGCCGCGCTCAGCAATTGTCTCTCCTGCAAAGGCTGCACGCCCGAATGTCCATCGAACGTGAATCTTGCGTTGCTCAAAGCAGAAATGCTTTATGCGCGACACCGGCGCGACGGTTTGCCGCTCCGGGAGCGTCTTTTCAGCAATGTCGATTTGTTAGGCCGAATCGGTTGCACCATTCCATGGCTGGCAAACGCAACTCTCGACCATGCGCCCATCCGCGGTTTGATGGAGAAAGCGCTCGGAATTTCAGCAAAGCGTTCACTTCCGCATTACGCGCAAACGCGTTTCGACCGCTGGTTCGCCGGGAATTCACAACGAAACGGAGCGGATCATCCGCTCGGTAAAGTGATTCTGTGGGACGACACCTTTGTTCGTTACCACGAGCCGGACATTGGGATCGCAGCCTTGAAAGTGCTCGAAGCGCTCGGCTTCGAGGTTGAACTACTGCAAAACCGTAAATGTTGCGGCCGGCCGGCGTTCAGTCAGGGCAATCTCGATGCTGCGGCGAAAGCCGGCCGCCACAATGTTAATCTCTTGATGTCTTCTCAACCTCTCAACGATGCCAGTCCGGCTTGGACCTCAACGTCTCAACAATCGGCTCCGCCGATTATTTTCCTCGAACCATCGTGCTGGTCGATGTTCGTGGAAGATTATCGCGAACTGAAGATCGACAATGCAGAGAAGATTGCGGAACGCTGCTTCCTCTTCGAAAAATTCGTCGACGATTTGCTCGAACAAAATCCAGACGCGGTTTTGTTTCAACATCGTGAAACGAACGTCGCGATTCATCCCCATTGTCACGCCAAGTCGCTGATGAATCCGGCCTTCATGGCGCGGCTCGTAGAACGATTACCCGGACGCAAAGCAGCTTTGCTCGATACTGGATGCTGCGGAATGGCCGGCGCGTTCGGCGCGCTCGCCGAAAAATACGAATTATCACGCCAAGTTGCAGCCGATTTACTGCGCAAGATCGACAATCAACAAGCCGACGTCGTTATTGCATCCGGCACGAGTTGCCGGCATCAAATTGTCGATCTCAGCAGCATCCGGCCAAAGCACATGGCCGAGCTGCTCGCGGAAGCGATCGCGTGATCTGTCATCCTGATCCCGCGGTCGCGGGAGAAGGATCTCTCAAAAGTTGATTGATCACGCAAAGGACTAAGCGTGATCCAAACTTCGTAGGTGAGATTGCTCCCCGTTCGGCTTCGCGCTGGCGCGCTTCGCTCAGGGCTTCGGCTATTTTTGCAGGACAGCGGAGCCTGCCCTGAGGTCGTCGAAGGGCTCGGGATGACCCAGTCATGATTTCGGTGGCGGCGGCGGGCTGCCACCAGGCTTCGCGGCCTCGCCTGGTTTCGGTGGCGGTGCGCCCGCGGGCGCACCGCCGGGAAGCTCATCGTTCTCTGGGACCGCTAACACATCAGGCTCAGTGTACGAATTGGGATGGTTCGCCAATTCTTTGCGCAAACCCGCGATTTGTTCGGCAGTTACAGGACTGGCGCTATTCCCCCACTCGCTCCGTTCGTAAGTCAGAACGTCGGCAATTTTTTGATCGGTCAATGTTTTGTCCCACGGTTGCATAACGGCACTGCCGAATTTCTGCCCCTTCACCGTGACCGGACCCTGCAAACCTTTGAGAACGATCATCGCCGGTCGCTTCGAACCGCCAGTCGTAAATTCCGAGCCGGCCAGCGGCGGATATTGTCCGGGAACACCGAGACCGTTCGCTTGGTGGCAAGTCTGGCAGTTGGCCGCGAAAATCTTTTTGCCGCGGTCGCGCGGCGAAAGTTCAGCCTGCTGTTGTTGTCCTTGCGGACCGCCACCTTTTTTGGCGGGCGGCGGTCCGCCGAGCGGATCGAGTCCGTCACCGGAAAAATTTCCAGAGTAGCGGCCGAGGTAAGCGCCGCCGGTGAAAATCGCGATCCCGTAAACAGCGATCAACCAGATCGAAAGCGGCTCGAGGCCGACGCGCGGTTCGCGTTTCTCGCGCTGAATCGCGGCGTGCACTTCCTGAACGTCGGACGTTTCGCCATAATCCATCCCCTGGCGGGTGAGCGATGTGGAAGGTGGAGTTTGGTCGTTCATTTCTTCGGTGGCGCAGGCGGGGGTGATCCGGCTGGCGCTGCCGGAGGCGAGCCCGCTGGCGGGGCCGCACCGCCCGGTGCTGTCTTAACTTCCTTGAGCGGATGCGATTGATCGAGCGACATCAAATAAGCAACGAGACATTTGGCCTCGTAGGTTGGAACAACTTCCCAGCCTGGCGGCGGCGCGTCTCGGCCCTCGAGTTGCAATGCGTCGGCCGAGCGCTCGCCACTGATCGGATGTTTCTCGTAAAGAAATTTGTAAGCCGGCATGTTTGAATCCCGGTTGTCCGGGCTCATGCTGCGCGGGGAATAAAGATGTCGATGATGCCAGGCCTCGGAATAAGCCGGCGGTAAGCCGGTTGGATTCGGCGAAGCCGAGGCGGCCGGTGACGGATTCGCAGCGGCAGCAGGTGGAGCTGGAGGAGAACCGGCCGGCGGCGCAGGAGAAGTCGCCGGTGCAGCCGGCGGGGGACCACTGGTTCCCGGTTTAGGCGCGCTCACATTCGGAGGCGGTGATTGCGCCGATGCAGGTTGCGCTGGCGCAGAGGAAGCTGCCGGCGCCGGCGGCCCCGGTTTAGATGGAGGAACGTTTGCCGGCGGTGATTGTGCAGGCGCAGGCGAAGTTGCAGCAACGTTTGCGGCCGGCGCCGCTGCCGGCTTTTCTTCTTCAGTTGGCGCAGCTTTGCCAATATTCGCAACATCGGGACCCATTCGTTCCTGTCCAAGCACTACCGGGCGATCAAAAATATAATCGCGCGGGGCGCTGCGGCGTTCGGCCCATTTCGGACCAGGCGACGGCCCGGCGTCGCGGACACGATCGATATCCGCGGAGTCGTAATCGGGACGAATTTGCTGGCTGTGGCAATAAATGCACCCGTTTGCCGCGTAAATCCGCCGGCCGCGATCGGCCATGCCCGATTTCGGAGTGGGGTAAGCGTCTGTTCCCTCTTCATCCGTCTGCGGATTGAGCGCGCCAATTTGCCAATTCGGAATCACCGTTAGGCCGACCCACGAGAACGCGAATGTTCCAAACAGGCCGATGAAAAGCGGGACGAGTCCTTTCATAAGTGCTCCTCCGATCCTTCAGCTTCGACCGGATTCAAGAAGGTCGGCACCGTCGAAGTGCGGCCAAGACCAAACAACATCAGCCCGAAATGGAATGCGAAAATAAAATGCGAAACTGTCAGCAAAAGCGCTGCAACCGTCCGGCCGCGCACATAGGGCAACACGCTAGCCACACTTTCGATGAACGTCATCGACGTGTCGTTTTGATCAGCGCCCTGAGTCAATCCGCCGACCAACAGCATTAACGACATCAATCCAACGCCGTAAGCCGAAGCCCAAAAATGGAGCTTGATCAGTGTGGCGTAACGCCATTCGCGACCAACCAGCCGCGGCACGATGTAATACATCGAACCGAACATGATCATTGTGAAAAACGCGTACAGACCCATGTGCGAATAAGCGATGCTAGCCTCCGTAAAATGCAGATAGCGCGCGGTTGAGCGAAGCGAGATCAGGATCCCGAGAACGCTGAATACCGTGTACGACATCGCGCCGAACACGGTGAAGCGCAGCGTTGGGCTGTAACGCATCACCGGAAAATATCCCTGCATCGTCATGTGGTGATTGAGCCCGACGGTCGCGACTGGAATGATGGTCAGGATCGTGGCCGCGATGCTCGCGGTAATCATCCACGCCGGAAATGGCCCGTCGACCAGACGCTGCATCCCGGTCCAGCTCGAAAAAAGCGCGTAGGTCCAAAATCCAATGGTGGCGAGATGGTAACTGTAAACGGGGCGACCGATTACTTTCGGGATCATGTAGTAAGCGGTCCCGAGAGCGATCGCGCCGAACCAGAGGAAGAGGAGATTATTCGCGTACCACCAGCTGACCGCCGCCTGCATCACGCCCTGGACCGGGACCACGAAGAGCATTGCTTGCGCGGCAGCGTAGAGCCATGGAAACCAGAGAAACGCGGCGAGCAAATACCATTGCGTGATATAAATCTGATCCCCGCGGCGAAAACGGAACATCAACACTGCCCACGAAATAATCAGCGCGTAAGCGACAAAAAGGACGACCGCGGCATAAGGCGGAAACTCGAGCCAGTCGTAGCCGGTGCTGTAGCCCATGAGAATTCCGATTACGCCAATCACTACACCGATGTTCCAAAACCAAATGCCAGTGACGATGATCAGCGGGTGCCGCAACGTCGTCCGACAGAGTCGCGCCATCAGCCAGATCGCCGTTCCCATCGCGACCATCGACGCCCACCCGTAAACCATCACGTTCATGTGGACCGGCCGGAGACGGCCCCAGGTCAGAAAGCTTACGTCCGAAAACCAATCCGGTGAATGCAGTTTGAACGAAACGAATCCGGCCAGCAGCGTTCCGATTAACAACCAAACCATCGCCGATGCGTAAAACATCAGCACCGGCACGCGCGTAGACGCATCGATCCGCGCACGCTCGAGCTGTTCGGCGTCGCCGGCGGCTGCCGAAATGGTCGGTTCTTTTAAAGGGATGTCAGCGGCTGGAGTCATTCGTTAGGCAAGATCGACATGTTCACTGTTGTCCTGGAGTGGTTGAAGGTGATGCCGTCGGCACCGCGCCGGATGCTTTCGGTGAAGCGGATGCGCCGGGTTGGGTTGATGGTTGCACCGCCGGCGGGTTTACGGCGGCGGCGGGTTGTCCACGCGCTTGCGAATTTGGACCTGTGACTGAAGTTGGTTTCGGCGTTCCGCTTGCTTGCGGCGAAACAGACGGTGCAGGCGATGCCGAGGCTACACCCCCTGGCGCAGCAGATGATTCCGGCGCCGTGATCGCGTATGCCGACGTGGGTTTCTTGTTTGCCAGATCGGCAACGGTTAATTCCATCGCGCGATCGATTGGCAATCGCACCGTGCCTTTGTTTTTATCGACCCAGGCGTAACTGGTCAGCGCCTTGGCATCTTCATCGCGCGCGTCCTTTAGTTTTTTCACGCGCTCCTCAGCCCGCATGCGTTCGTAAGTATCGCTGCGTGGTCCCGGGCCGATCAC
>WNGM01007557.1_pt1 | contig 12280 bp, 16 predicted proteins | sample 5400571 | NCBI WGS metagenome assembly WNGM01 (sample SAMN13153378, study PRJNA577476) | soil metagenome | isolation source: 100 cm soil or saprolite under Garry oak tree replicate 2 | place: USA:California | collected 2016-06-15
CGGGGCCGGGGGCGTGGCCCTCGACGAAGTCCTCCGGAACTCCGTCGAGCTCGCCCGCGGAATCGACGGTGATCGAGCGGACGTCCTCGCGGATGATCCGGTCGAAGTCCTGGCCGATCGCCGTGATCGCATCCCGCAACGCCTGGACCCGGGCCCGCGTCGCCTCGTCTCGATCGACGCCGGAAAGCCGGAAGTCCCGCAGGATCTTCTCGAGCGCGTACCGGGTCTCGTCGTCCTCGCCGGACGCGTCGAGCGCGGTGAACGCATCGTAGAGGGGCCGGTTAAGGCTCAGCTCCGTCGCGAAGCGCTGGGCCTCCTGGTACCAGTGGTCCGCGAGCTTGCGGACGTCGGGATCGGGGTGGACCTCGAACAGGAAAACTGTCTGGGAGAGGACCTCCTGCAACGCGAGCATCAGGCCGTCGTACGGGACGAGGAGGTTCGGGATCGTCCGCGGTCCCGCAGTCGAGACGATTTCGCCCAGACGGGTGCGGCACTCCGCGAGCCCCTTGTCCGCGAGTCGAGCGAGCGACTCGCCATCCCGCGCGAAGAGGTATCGGGGTTCCGTCAGAGGGCTGTCGTCCTTCCGGGCCGTACGTTTCCGGCGGGTCCCGCCCTTCGAGGCCATGAGGCCTCCCGCAATCGGCCCGCCACTAAGAACCTTCCCCCGGACACGAAATCCTCTTCCGACGAAGCGTCGATGGCGAGCGGCCATGCCGGAGCCGGTCTTGTCGGCGCGCGACTTGTGGAAGTCGTACGACGGCCGCGCCGACGTGCTGCGGGGCGTGTCCCTCGACGTCGGCCGGGAGGAGGCCGTCCTGGTGTGGGGACCGAACGGGAGCGGGAAGACGACGCTCCTCTCGATCCTCGGCGGGCTCGACGTGCCGACGCGCGGCTCCGTGTCGATCGCGGGCCGCGAGATCTCCCGCCTCCGGGAGTCGGAGCTGTCGAAGGTCCGGTTGCACGAGATCGGCTTCGTGTTCCAGACGCACAACCTGATCGACGATCTGACCGTCGAAGAGAACGTCGCCCTGCCGCTGCGCCTCGCGCGACGACCCGCGGACCAACGCGTCGCCGACCTGCTCGACGCGTTCGACCTCGCGCGCCTCGCGACCCGACGCCCGAACGAGATCTCCGTCGGCGAATCGCAGCGGGTGGCCGTCGCCCGCGCGCTCGCGAACGGACCGAAGGCGCTCCTGGCGGACGAGCCGACCGCGTCGCTCGATGCGAAAGGCACCGCCGCGGTCCTGGAAGCGTTCGCCCTCGCGCAGACGTCGTACCATGCGTCGATCGTCCTCGCGAGCCACGACCCCGGGGTGCGCGCGGTGCCCGCGGCGACGTACCGCCTCGAGTCCGGCATCCTCTCCCGCGAGGGGTGAGGGCAAAGCCTTTATCGTGGCCGGAGTTTGCGACGCGCGACGGGATGCGTCCCATGGACGATGCACGCCAACGGATGCAGCGCCTCGTGGGTCGTGCGTGGGACGAGGCGAGGAGTCCCCTCTATCGCAACGCGTTTTACATCATGCTCGCCTCGCTGATCGGGAGCCTGCTCGGCTTCGTCTTCCTGTATGTCGTGTACCAGACGTACGACCTCACCGACGCCGGCTATGCGGCGACGATGGTGAACACCGTCACGTTCCTCGTTGGGATCGGATCGCTCGGGATGCCGATCGCCCTCGTGCGGTTCCTCCCGGAATCCGACAATCCATCCGCGCTCGTGAACACCTCGCTCTCGATCTCCGGGGTCCTCAGCGCCGGGCTCGCCCTCGTCTTCGTAGCGAGCCTCGGCTTCTGGTCGCCGAACCTCCTCGTAATCTTCGGGCATCCGGTGTACCTCCTGATCATCCCGCTCACCGCGTTGGGGTACGCCTTCGGGCCGGTGCTCGACCAGACGGCGATCGCGCTGCGCCGCGCGGACCTCTTCGCGATCCGCGTCGTGCTGCTCTCCGTGATCAAGGTGCCGCTTCCGATCCTCTTCGTCGCGGCCTTCGCCTCGGTCCTGGGCGGGACGCTCGGCGTGTACATGTCGTGGTCCCTCAGTTACGCCATCTCCGTCATCGTCGTGGCACTCATCCTCCTGCCGCGCGCCATCCCGGGCTACCGCCCGCGTCCCCGCCTCAGCCGCCGCCGTCTCCGGCCCATGTTCCGGTTCAGCGTGGGGAACTGGCTCGCGGGGCTCATTGGGAGCGCGGGCAGCCTCCTGCTGACCCTGCTGATCATCAACACGCTGCCGAAGGCCACCGCCTCCACGGCGACGGCCGTGTACTACGCCGTGACCGTCATGGCCGGCATTCTCTTGGTCATCCCGCAAGCCACGATGACCTCGCTGTACGCCGAGGCGTCCCAGCGGAACGCGAACCGACGCCGGGACGAACGACGGGCCATCGCGCTCTCGATCGCCCTCCTCATTCCCGCCATCGTCGGGATGTGGGTCTTCGCCGACGTCCTGCTGCGGCTGTTCGAGAAACCGACATTGGCGGACCTCGGCGCCCAGCCGCTGCGGATCCTGAGCCTCTCCTCCATCCCGGTGTTCCTGAACAGCGTCTTCGGGACGCGCGTGCGCGTGCGCAAGGAGATCATCCCGCTGATCGTGTCGGCGGCCATCGGATCGGCCGTCACCCTCGGCTTCGGGTACGTCTTGCTCGAGTCGTCCGGGCTCGTCGGCCTCGCGATCGCGGTGGTCATCGGCCAAGCCGCATCGACGCCGTACCTGCTCGTCGTCGCCGGGAGGCCGATGGAGGAAGAGCCGATGCTCGCGCCGACGCCGCGGCCCTGAGGAGATCATGGAGACCGCGACGGCGCCCGCAACCGCGACCGCCGGCACGACCCGGTGGACGATCCTGCTCGGCTATCTCGCCGCCGTCGTGGTGGCGGAGATTTCCATCGCGATCCCCTCGGGCCCCACCGGCGCCGAGCGGCCGTACCAGCCGATCGGTCTGGGCATCCACATCCTCCTCGTCTTCACGCTGATGTTCGGGTCCGTCGTGATGGAGGCGCGCGATCGGACGATGGCGATGTTGCTCGTGGCCGCGAGCCTCGCGTCCCTCGTCCGCGTCTTTTCGCTCGCCGTGCCGCGGTACAACTTCCTGAACCTGCCGGGCTCGAACGCGGAGACGAACGCGTTGAACACGATCCCGTGGCTCGCCCTCGTGAGCATCCCGCTCCTCGTGTCGATCGCCTCGGTGGCGTACGTGCAACGACTCCGACCGAAAGACCTCGGACTTCTCTTCCGGGAGTGGTCGGACATCCCGATCCAGACGGCGATCGCGGTGACGGGCATCCCGCTCGGCCTGGTCGAGTTCGAGATCCTGCGGCCCGGCCCGTGGATCCCGGAGCTGGCCTTTGTCCCGCTCGTCGTTGGAGGGCTCGTGATCTTCCTCGCGACGGGCCTCTCGGAGGAGCTGATCTTCCGCGGGCTCCTGCTGAAGCGCGCGATCGAGGGCCTCGGGGACGCCGGCGGCCTGCTCTTTGTGACGGCGATATTCGCGTCGCTGCACATCTTCTTCCTCAGTGCGATCGACATGGTGTTCGTCTTCTCCGTCGGGCTGTTCTACGGATTCGTCGTGCTGAAGACGAAGAACCTCTGGGGCGCGATCTTCAGCCACAGCCTCGGGAACGTCATCCTGTACCTCGTGGCGCCGTTCGTCTTCCGATAGGGTCCGTCCGCACGGCGGCGGGCCGTGCCGCCGTCTGAAGGCACTTATTTCGGTCCGGGCATCCCCGCGACATGGCCGAGGAGACGAAACCGCTTCGATTCAAGCATGGACTCTCGTTCCTGGCGACGCTCGCTTTCGTTGGGGGATTCTTCGGGGCGAGGATCTTTCACATCCTCCTCCCCAACGTCATGATCTTCACCCAGGGCGGAATCCACTTCCATCACTTCTGGTATGGATTGGCGATGATGGGCGTCTCCGGCTGGCTGGGGATCGTGGACACCGACGTCAAGTTCGCTCGCGTCTACGCGGTCGTATTCGGCGTCGGCGCAGGGTTCGTCGGCGACGAAGTCGGGCTCCTGTTGACCTTCGACGACTACTATTCGGAACTCACTCTCGATTTCTTCGTCGCGGCAATCGCCTTCGTCATCCTCGTCGTCCTCCTCCTCCGGTATCGGGACCTAATCGTGCGGGAGGTCCTCCGGCTGAGCCGGCACGAGCGAATCGAGTACATCGGGGTTTTCCTCGTCGGATTCTCCCTGATCTTCGTGGCGGTCGACCGGTTTGACCTCGGCGCCCCTCTCATCGCGATCGGCCTCGGGCTCTTTGCGTGGGGGTTCACACGCAAGCGGGCAACGGTCGTGAAGGCGGCGCCGTGACCGGGGAACACTTCCGACAAGAGCTCGGCGCGTGATGCGACGAGCGAAAATCCGTCGGTTCCGGGCCTACAAGACTTCGAGGACCTTCACCGCGACGATGAAGGTGAACACGACCAGGAGCGGAGTGATCGGCACGAGGAGCGTGCGCGAGAGCAGTTTCGACTTAGGGCTGCCCGTCTCCTCCGCGTGCGCCGAGGTCAGCTCGCGCATGATCAGGAAGAGGATGAGGGACGCGACCGCGGCGGCGCCGAAGCTGCCGGCGAGGAACGTGGACGTGACCGTCACGACGGTAGTAATCATCCCTGCCACCGTGTCTTGTAATCTGGTCGAACATGTCTCAACGTATTTAAAGCCATCCCCAACGCGTCTCGTCTATGGCAATCGGACCGAAAATCCGTCATTCGGACCTGGCCCTCACCGCTTCCGCCGCTCGTCGCGGCCGCTCGAGAGCGCGTACACCGTCGCGGCGATGTACCCGCCGATCCCGAGCCAGCTGTACCCGATGCCTAGGATGAGGGCGGTGTTGAGCTGGAACTGGTACTGCGCGAAGCCGTCCGAGCCGGGGAGCATCAGGCCCGAGATGCCGAGGATGATCGCGGCGACCAGCCCGGGTCCGAGCACGAACCGCCCGAGCTGCTTCGACCGTTGGACGAGCCGCTCCCGCTGCGCCGCGCTGGCCGAGTCCCGCGGACCGGCCGTGGCGGGCGCCTCGCTGACGCCCATGTCCATCGCGGCCGCGTCCTGCGCGGTCGTCTGCTCGATCTCGCTGAGGCTCTCGAGCAACTCGTCGATGTCCCGATCCACGTGGTCCCTGACGGCCGTCGTCTCGGGCAGCGGCGGAGGCAGCCCCTCGGAACCGGGATTCCGCGAGGCGGACCGCCGGTCGAGCTCGTGGATTTGGCGGGTGAAGGAACGCCGCACGGATACGCCGAGGCCGCCCAGGCCGACGAGGAAGATCGCCGCGACGAGCATGTAGGTCGTGTACACCCAGCGCGTGATGTCCTTCTCGAACCAGAGTCCCTGACTCTGCGCGTAGCCCCAGGCGATGAAGGCGATGACGAGGAAATACACCCCAAATCCCGCCGCGAGCGAGCGCGGTCGGAGGCCTTTCGCCATTCACTTCCCCCTCGTGCCTGCGGAGCGGATATACCTCATCCCCTCCTTTTTGTTTTTGATAATTAAAACGTCCCGCCCCGGCGACGTGCCAAAGGTATTTCCCTTATCCGTGCGGTCCGGTACGCGGAGGAGGCCGGTTCCCATCGACGGCCCCGTTCGGAGGGACCTTTCATGAAGGCGTTCCAGACGCAGGAGGGCCGCTTCGCGATGCGCGAAGCGCTGTTCCTCGGGATCGCGGCGCTCGGGGCGTGGCTCTTCCTGAATCACGAATTGCTGGAGGGCGGGCGCCCGCCCGCATGGAGCCTCTCGGAGTTCATCGTCTCCACGATCGTCGTGTACCTCTTCCTCCGGACGATCGTGGTCATCGTGGAGATGCGCGCGCCTCGCTCGCACGCGGAACTCGTGCGCTGCCCGGAGTGCGGGCAATGGCTCGACGATCCCACCGCCGCGGGCCGCGCGGCACACCACCGGGTCGAGATGATGCCGAAGCCGTCGGAGCGAGAGATCGTCTCTGCGGTCGCGCTGCGCAAGGCATTTGACGCCGCCCGCGTGGCCACGCAAGCCTCGCGCGATGCCGATCGGATGCAAGGGCCGCCGACGCCCTCCGTCCCTCTGGAGAACATCTCGAGCAAAGACCTCGTCGCCGCAATCGACGATCCGGATTTGCTCGAGCGGCTCCGGCACGGACCGAATCCGCCCGCCGATCCGCGGCTCAAGCGCTGAGCCCGACGAACACGAGCAGTTCCTCGAGGATCCGGTAGGTGAATCCCCAGATGAGCCGCCCGTCGTACGTGAACGAGGGCACGCTCAGCTCGCCGAGGATCGTGTGGACGACCGACTTGCCGTGCGTTGCCGGGAGGTCGCCGAGCGGACACCAGAACGTCGACGTCATCTCGGGGCCCGGGTTCGCTTCGATCGGGCCGGATGCGAGGGCGACGTAGGGAACGACGAGCATCTCCGGCTTGTTCCCTGGGGCCCGCGGGGCCATGTGGCCGAGGACCTCGGCGTGGCCATCGATCTCGATCCCGACCTCCTCGCGCGTCTCGCGCAGCGCGGTCGCGAGCATCGTGCCGTCCTCCGTGTGATGTCGCCCGCCCGGGAGGCCGATCTGCCCGGACCAGGGATCGCCTTCACGCTTCCGACGTTCACCGAGGAGGACCTCGAGCCCGCGAGAACCCGGTCGCAAGATGATCATCACGGCCGCTGCGGGCTTCGCCTTCAGCTCCGCCTCCGCGAGCTCGAGGGGGAGCAGAAACTTCCGCAGCCGCTGGAGGGAGGCTTCTCTCAACGGAACGTGCGCATGTCCCTCCCCATATTTTGGGGTTCGCCCATGCCGCCCGCCGGTGCCCGGCCTCACGGCAGTCGCGTGAAGCCCGCCTGATCGAAGTTTCGGTCGAACGTGATCGAAGAGGATCATCGGTCCGGTCCGTAGAGGTAGTGGTCTACCCGCTCGGACCCATCGGTAATGCGCCCCTTCTTCCGAGCGAGGGGGAAGGCGCGGAAGATCGGATCGCTCGGGTCCACCTTATCCGATAGGATCGTTTGCCGAATCGCCTCCCGAGCCACCTCTTTGATTGTCTTCTTCCGGGCGGCCGCGTACGCGGCGAGGAGACCGTATTCCGTCTCGGAGAGCTGTGTCTGGACGACTTTCACGCATGTCACATGTAAGATGTGGGGTTTAGGATTTACGATGCCTTCCTCCGCCAAAGCGGCTCGGCCCGCGACCGGGACGTAGCTCCTGGCTCAGGCGTCATTCCAGACGTCATCCTCTGGGTTTTCCCAGAGTTCCGCCAGGTTCTTCTCTGCGGCCCGCAACAGCGGGTAGAACCGGTCCCGAAGGAGCTTCTCGACGTCGGCCTTTTTCCGGAGGACGATTGCGTCTCCCTCCTCGAGGAGCACCAAGTCCGTATCGCGCTCGAGGCCGTGCCTTTTCCGGACATCTTCGGGAATGACGACCTGACCTTTGCTGGACACGCGGACCGTGTGCATGTGGAAGTAAGTCGCGCCTTGCGTCATAAGTCCATCGTGGAGTAGGGCGAATTCGCCGGCCAGAGCCCGGCATCGCTTCTCTCGTGGGTTCTCGGAACTGGATTGCACTTTCAATCGCCAGTCGGCGCCCGCGCTGATCTTGCGGTCTCAAAATCCAAAAATCGGCGTCACACACCGGTCTCAGCAAATGTGCGACCACTGAGTACCGACGGTGAGCGAGTTCATCCCAGTTGCCGCCTCGGAGACGGCCCGAAGGGAACGACTAAGTACGGTCAACCCGATCCAGCCGCGGGGTGGAGGGGACTCGACTGACCGGAGAGACGGAGACCGACCTCGTCCGCTGCGTCGCCGGGCGAGGAGCGATGCGATCGAAGCGCGACCGCGTCGGACTGGCGAATCTGCAAGTGGAATTCGCGTCCTACCCGTTGCCGCGGGTTAGGGCCGCCGGCGCGGGGGAATCCCGATGAGAGCGGCGGTCATCGCCCTCGCCGTCGTCGGGGCGATCCTCCTGCTAGGCGGCATCGCCGCCCTCACATCCTCCTTCCAGCCGCTCACCGATTCGGCCACGATCACGATCCCCTCCGGCGCGCAGTGGTACTACGCGTACGACTTCTCCCTCCTGGCAAACGGCCACGTGAGCGGGAGCTTCCAGGAACGCACGGGCGGCTCGGTCGACGTCTACGTGCTCACGGACGCGCAGTACAAGGTGTACGACGGAGGCGGGTCGCCGCAACCGCTGTTCTCCACCGCCGGAAGCAGCGGCCAGCTCGACGTCGCGTTGCCGGGCTCGGACACGTTCCACCTGGTGTTCGACCACGGGGCCGGGTACGACGCGGTCCAGCAGGACGTCGACGTGGTCATCACGGTGAGCGGGATCGGGCCACCCACCTACGTCATCGCAGGGGTCGTCGCCCTCGGGATCGGGACGGTGCTCATCGCAATCGCGGCGTGGAAGGAGCGCCGGGACAAACGCGCGCCGCGTTCCACTCGCACCGCTGCACGCCCCGGAGGATGCCTCTCCGCCACCCGCGCCATCGACCGCGGCGGTGCCACCAACACCGACCGGGCCGGTAACTCCTCCGGCGGGTCCGAGCTCCGTCGGCCGCTCGTGTCCCAGCTGCGAATCGAACATCCCGTTCGACGCGACCTATTGCCCGAACTGCGGAAACCAGGTGACGTAGCCCCACCGAAAGGCATGTGAACTCCCGGAGGGCGATCGCCTTCCACTACGTGTCGATCGAACCGCCCGTGTTCGAGGCGTCGTGGTCGCTCTTCGGCGCGGCGAGCGGGGGCTCCGCCTCGTTCCTTGCAGAGCCCGGTCGAACCATCCCGGGATGCCCGAGACCGCGCCGCCGCCTCAGAAGTCGAAGCCTCCCTCTCGCAGAGCGAGGACGAGCTCTTTCGTGGTCCAGCAGGGGACGAGGGCCTGGCGCCGCAGGTGCACATCGTCGGACCAGATCCCGTCGCAAGGGACGGCGCGCGCCGCGGCGACGTAGGCGGCGTCCCGAGGGTCGATCCCCTGCATCACTTCCTTGGCCTCGTTCCAGAAGGGCCTGAGGAACTCCTCGGAGACCGGATTGACGCAGCCGCGTAGCAACCGAAGCAATTCGGACGATTGCCGCGAAGACAGGCCTGCCCTGCTCCGCAGGGAGGGCAGGTGCGGCTCGAGTTCCTCGAACAGGAGGGCGGGAGCGGAGAACTCGACGATGGAGAGGGTCAGAATGCGTCGCGCCGTGGAGTCTCTCAGGAAGGCGGCAACCAGGATGTTCGCGTCGACGATGAGCCGGGACGGGACCGGCAGCGATTCATCTCCTGGCGGCTTTCCGGGCTTTCTCCATGCGACGTCGCAGCCCTTCGTTGACGAGATGCGCGAGCTCGTCGACATCCCGCGCGGAGAGGGTGCTGCGCTTCGCGATCGCCTCCATTCGTTCTAGGTCACGAACGCGTTGCGAGAGGATCCGCCGAACCACCTCGCTCCACTTGACTTCCGGGTGGGCTTTCATCTTGCGGTGTAGCTCGGGGGGGATCGTCAGGGTGATATTGGGCACGGATTGAATTATGTGCGCGCACATAATCAACTTTTCGGGGGGGCATCCGAACCCGGCAGCTTAGCCCCATCGATTCATCTGCGGGTCAACACTCGTCGCGAGCCTCGGGTCCGCGAGGAGGTCCTCCGTCCCGCCGTTCGCGAAGGCCTTCGGCGCCGTCCGAGGGCCGCAGTCGTGGTGGATGACGAGCGGCGAGAGGTAGAACGGCACGAGCCGGAGGAGGTTGTAGTACAACCCGACCGGGTTGATTAGCAGCAAGCCGACGCTCAGGAAGCCGATCAACGCGACCGTGCCCCGTCCCATGTGCAGGACCTCGCGCATCGTCGAGGCCTGAGGTATGAAGGGCCGAAACCTCCTAGGGGGTCCGGGCCAGACCGAGGACACCCGGGTCACGGTCGAAAGCGAAGGTGGTCTCGATTCCTTCTCGGTCCGCAAGGACCTTTGTGGTGCAGTCGGTGTACGAGACTCGGGAAGAGGCGAAGCGAGGTGTACTGGAATCGGTACGGCAACTCTCGCCGCAAGATCATGCCGAACTTATCGGCGGCTCTTTCATGGTATCAATCGTTCGTGATGGCCCGGGCGATGAATGCGCCCGAATCAATGAAGAGCTTCAGGCCTTCCGCCTCCGGTGGAGGACATCGTTCACCCTCGAGGCGTCGGTTCCTCTGCGAGCCTTTTCGCCCCAGCGGGGATCGAAGATCGGATCCCTGGAAAGGTCCCCTTCTTGCGCGGACCACGCGCGGAGTGCTTCCCGCGTCGCTTCCTTGAGGGTGAGCCCTTTCGCCCTCGCCGTCTTCACAACGAACTCGTACAGGGATGCGTCGATCTCGGTTTGCACGACCTTCTTTTCGACGGCCATCAGGAGGCACCATGGCGAATAACGTATCTGGATGTTGTGATTGCATGTACTGTCTGCATGTGGCATCCGGGCGACGGCTGACCCGATGGAACCGGTCGACGGACTCGGAGATCGGGCGGTCACGACGCGGGATAGAGGACGCCGGTCTTCGGAATCAGCTTGTTCTCGACGGGGTCCACGGCAAATCCGAGAATCTCCAGGGTCGTGAGCCCTACGAGGTTCCGGTCGCCCAGGATCACGGGGACTCGGAAGCTCTGGCCCTCAATCTCGAGGAGGGCGAGGCCGACCGGGAACTCGATCGTGCCTCCGACGACCGCGAACCGGGTGCGTCGCTCGGGCGGGATGCCCAGGCCGTCCGCGATCGTTCGGTCCACCATGGAGTGGGTCGCGCCGGTGTCCACGAGCACCCGCTCGAGTTCCAGGGAGCCCCGCGGGCCATGAACGCGCACCCGTGCGTAGACCTCGCCCACGCGCGTGGTCATCGAGTTCCTCGGTATGAACGGACCGGCTACATGCACGTTACGGTCGGAAGGGCGGACGCGCAATCGAGACCAAGGCCGGTATGGCAGGGAGGAGGCCGCCGCATGCCCCGCTCGCTGCAATCTTCTCTTGAGGGCTGCCGCCAGCACGTTGCATGGCCGGAAATCCATACACATGCTCGGAAATCCGACCAATGGCTGAATCTCCGGCGTCCCAAACCGTTTGAAGACGCCGCCGCATGCCTTCCCCTGATGGAATCCCCGGATGAGGAGTCGAGGGTAGCGGCGGAGGCGATGCATTGGCGCACGCCGGAAGGGCTCCTCGTCGTGGCGTCGGCGCTGCTCCTCGCGGCGAACGTGCTGCTGATCCTCGCCGTGTTCCTGAACTTCCTCGGCGTCCGGCTCGGGTGGGACGCCGGCAAGACGGTCTGGGTCGCGCTCACGGCGGACCTCGTCGGGGTGGCACTCCTGGGTTGCGTCTTCTTCCTGACGGCGGCTCGGGTGGAAGGGCGCGCTCGGCTCTATCGGAGGATCGAGGCGTCGCTCCTGGTGGCGTGGGTCGGGATCACCGCGTTCTGGCGCTTCGCCTTGCCCGCGGCGATCGGCACGGACCTCCAGGACCTCTTCGTGACGCTCATCGCCTCGCAAGGGGCGTTGCCCGGCTGGGTGACCCGATCCGCCCCCGTCGTGGTCGAGCTGCTCACCCTCTGGATCATCTGCGCGGCGCTCTTCCTCGCGGCCCACGTCGTCATCCTCTTGGATTCCCGTGCCGCCTCGCCCGACGACTGGGCGCGCGGACTCCCGGTCTACGCGTGGGTCGTCGCCGCCGGCGTCTCCCTGGCCGCGACGATCCTGATTGTCCGGTCCCTCGCCGCCGTGCTGGAGGGCGCTCCGATTGCGGTGAACGTCGGCGCGTGGCTGATCGCGAAGATGATCGTCGCCCCGAACCTCTTCATCTCGGGGTACGCATCGAGCCTGCAACTCGGACGCTCGGCCATAAGTGCCCTCTCTCCGGTGGCGGAAGACTAGGCTAGCCCGGCCTCAGGCGCAGACCGCGACCCATTGCCCGCCCGAAGGGAAGGCGACGATCGTGGAGGGGATCGTGCACGTCTTCGCGAGGGTGTAAGTGAACGGTCCTGCCGTGCTAGATGCGTAGACTTCGACCCAGGAGACGTTCGGCTGCACCGAGAACTCCTGCCCCGCGGTGAGCGTCGTGAGGTCGCCGGAGAGGGGACCGTTGAACGGGACGGTCATCGTGGCGCCTGCCGCGACGTTGATGGGAAGGCGGCCGGGAGGCGTCGAAATCGTGAGGGAGATCGGGGAGCCGGTGATGGAGACCAAGGTCGCTCCGAGGGCCGACACGCTGATCCCGAACGTGTGGGTGTTCGTGATCGTCATCGTGCCGACGACCGTGCCGGTCGGACTTGAGAGATGGACGACCTGCGAGATACGGGCGACGATCGAGAGTCCGGAGTCCTGA
>WNGM01011307.1_pt1 | contig 12278 bp, 6 predicted proteins | sample 5400571 | NCBI WGS metagenome assembly WNGM01 (sample SAMN13153378, study PRJNA577476) | soil metagenome | isolation source: 100 cm soil or saprolite under Garry oak tree replicate 2 | place: USA:California | collected 2016-06-15
ACGGCGCAATGTCCGCCGCGAAGATGCTCGAGCTCCTCGCTCATGAAGGCAAGAGACTATCCTCCCTGACGGCCGCGCTCCCGCAATACCATCTGAAGAAGACGAATGTCTCCGTCCCGGTCGAGCGACGGGACGCGGTCCTCTCGTCGTTGGTCGAACTCACGAAGGGCCGGAAGGTCGATACGACGGACGGCGTGAAGATCGTCGAAGCGGACGGCGCCGTCCTCGTGCGGCCATCGGGCACCGAGCCGATCTTTCGCGTGTACGCGGAGGGCCGCACCCAGGAACGAGCAGAAGCGCTCGCGAAGGAGGGCGCGGACCTCATCGAGAAAGCGCTAGGCCGTCGGTAGCGGGCCGGCGGCGACCAGGATGACGTACGCAAGCACCGCCCCGAACGTGGTCGAGACCAGGTTCACGGTCTTCTTGTCCATGACGCCGCGGCGTTCCAGCGTGGCGCCAAGCACGCTGTCGAACTGACAGCCGAGGAATCCGATGGCCATGGGGATCAACAGGTACCAAGGCGCCTGCGGCATCGTTGGAATGACCGTCAGGTTCCACAGCCGAGAAAGATACGACAGGACGACCCAGCCAGCGATCGATGTGTAGGCCGCGGCTCCGAACGCACACAGCTGGCCGAGCCGCGACACCCCTCCGTCGGTACCGGGCGGGACGGTCTCACCGGTCGTAATGAGGACCGTCTTCCGGGAGAGCACCCCAATCTCGCTCGCAAGGGTGTCCGCGCCCGCGACGGACAGGGCGGAGAGGAAGATGACGCCGCTGATGATCTTCGGGAAACCCGCGGGCATCGTGAGGGAGATCGCCGCGACCGCCATCGGGGCGAATCCGTTTGCGAGGACGTTCGTCGACTTCCGTTCACCGCGGACGCCTTCCTGGACGCCGAGGGCCTCTTTTAAGGCGAACCGATATCGGGTCGCCAGGAAGCTCGAGAGGAGGAAGAACAGCAGGAGGAACAGCCACGTCACATCGCCGAAGATCCCGATGACCATCCCGACGACGAACGCCGCCAGGCTGCCGTCCCACGTCAGGACGTCGCGCCGGTATGCGAGGGCGCTCAGGGCCCCCGTCAGGACCGTACTCATGAGGACCGACGACACGAAATCGAGCGGCATTGGCGCGGGCAAATCGAGGTCCGGTTATAGCCTTTCCGACTCGATTCTCGAAGCGCGGCTACCAGGAGTCGAGGGAGCGTTGCTTTTGTTCTAGTCTCGCGGATCCGAACTTCTCCAACGCCGCGTTGATCCGGTCGGGCGAGAAGTCATGTTCGTCGCAGAGCATGTGGCGCACCCCGTCGGCATCCGGATCGCGGAATCGGAGTTCGACGTTCGGAAGGACATTTGGTTTCAGGAAGATTTCGCGGACCTCTTCCTTCGATTCAATGTCGACGGCGAGTTCCTCGAGGGCCGGCTCGAGGGACCCATGTTTCTTGATGAGCGCAAGGGCCTTCTTCGGCCCGATCCCCTTGACGCCTTCATTGAAGTCGGTGCCGATCAATAGGCCCATGTCGACGAGCTGTTCGCGCGTGATGCCGAGCTTCGCCAACGTGGCGTCCAGCGAGATTTCCTCCGGTTGGACGTCGACGTAGACCTCCTTTCGAGGCAGCTTTCGACGGCCGGTGATCGCGAGGTTCTTCACGAGCCGCGGCGATCCGAACAGGAGGGAGTCGAAGTCTTGCGAGGCGGCCGCATGCGCGACGCCGGTCCGGGCCATCGCGCTCGCTTGCGCCTCCCCTTCCGCGGGCGCCTGGATCCAGGGAATGCCGAGCAGGTCCAGGAGTCGCTTCGACTGGTCGACCATCTCGCCCGTGAGCCGCGAGGTTTGCATCGCCTTCCGCGAGGTTTGCATCGCCTTCGTGCGCGCCGTCGCGAGATCCCCGATCTCGACGGCCTCCCGCCACTCTCGCTCCGCGCGACGTTTGATTTCTCCGCGGGCGACGATCGTACGCGCCTTGAGCCGCGGCGGTTCTCCGTCGAAGACGAACGCGGGCTTGATTCCCGCCGCGACGAAGTTGGAAGCGCGATAGATGATCCCGGACAGATGCGACGTCACGCGGCCCTCGTGGTCCATCAGGGGCGTCCCGTCCGGCTGCCGGATGATGGCGAGGAATTGATACAACGTGTTGAACGCGTCGATCGCGAGGACCTTGCCCGAGAAATCCTCCAGCGTCCGAGGTTCCGACGTGACGATGTCCGCGAGGTTGATGCCCATCCGGTCGGCAGAAGGCGAGCGATTCTAAAGCGTTTGCTCGGAGGGAACGACGTTCGGGGAGCGGGGACCCTTGTCGCCGACGGCCGGATGCCGAGCGTTTCCGGGTCCATTTGGCGGCCTCAGGACCGAGCCTCAGGCTCAACGCGGCGGGATGGACCTTCTTCCCGGTTAGCCTTCACTGCGTCTGACACATACTGTTTCCTTTCGAACACAACCGAACCGTCGATTTATCATGCGATTGACTCGGTCTCCGGCGGCATGTCGCGGATGGGAAGAACCTCGGCGACGGCACTCTTTGTGTTGGCGATCGCGACCTTGGCGTTGGTCCCTCATGTATCGGCCTCGATCACGGTGCGTGACTTGGGCACCCTCCCCGGCTACACCCTGAGCGAGGGATTTGGCATCAACGCGGCGGGGCGGATCGTGGGCACGAGCGGCGACGGTGAGGCGCAGTCTCGCCCCTTCCTGTGGGACGACGGCGTTATGACGAACCTCGGGACGCTCGGCGGCAGCCGCGGCACGGCGCACGGAATCAGCGACACGGGCCTCGTCGTCGGGGAGAGCGAGGACGTCTCCCACGTCATGCATGCGTTCCTGTGGCAAACAGGAGTCATGTCGGATCTCGGTCCGGGCGTCGCGTTCGCGGTCAACGATCACGGGCAGGCCGTGGGCTGCGGATTCCCGACCTCTCCCTCGCCCCCGTGTCACGCGGTACTCTGGCAAGACGGGCGGATGGAAGACCTCGGCACGCTCGCGGGCCGTTCCGGCTCCGCCTACGGCATCAATGACGCCGGCCAGGTCGTGGGCAGCAGTCTCGCGTCGGACGGTTTCATGCACGCGTTCCTCTGGCAGGGCGGGACGATGGCCGATCTCGGAGGCCTTCCTGGCTTCCAGTTCAGCGTCGCCTGGGACATCAACGACGCGGGCCAGGTCGTCGGCAGCAGCACCGGCGCTGACGGCATCACCCACGCCGTCCTGTGGGCAGACGGCGGTGTCCGGGACCTCGGGAACGTGGGCGGTCGGTCTACGACGGCGTTCGCCATCAACGATGCAGGGCAGGTCGTCGGGATCAGCATCTCCATCGACGGTCAGATCCACGGGTTCCTGTGGCAGGATGGCGTGATGACCGCGCTCCCGACCCCGGATGGTGGCAGCGGCGCGGCGTCCGACATCAACGACGCCGGTCAAGCCGTCGGTGGCCGATACCTCTACGCGCCCGCCGCGACGCCCGCCGCACCGTCGCCCGGAGTGGCGTTCTTCATCGCCGCCGTCGGGCTGGCCGGAGCGGCCTTCGCGTTCTACCACGCGCGCCGGACCTTGCGAGCGCGCAACAGTCCGAACCGGCGGTGAAGATCGAACCGAGTCTGTCTTGAGACCGGCCGGGGGGACGCCCGGATACGCCTCGAGGGGCTCTGGACGAATCCCCTGTACTTCTGCAAGGCTTGCGCGAGATCGACGCGTCGGGACTACATCTCGGCGGCCCGGATCCCGAGGAGGAACGTCTCCTGGCCCAAGCCCGCCTCGATGACGTATGCGTTTGCGTCCGGCTCCGTCACGAATTGGAGGTCGAGCGCGTTCGAATCGCGCAAGATCATGTCCTTCCACGGTTGCAGCATGGCGCGGAACGGCTTGCCGGCGACGAGTTCGATTTCGACAATCCGGTCATCGGCGAGACGCATGTCCTTCCGGGCCTCTCGGACCAGGTTCGCGATTTCCTTCGCGTACCCTTCCGCGATCAGTTCCTTCGACATGCGCGTATCGAGATAGACGACCCCGCCCTCGAACGGCTCCTCGACGACGTAATCCGGGATCGACTCCACGAACGACACCATCGAAGGATCGATTCGAACTTTCTGGCCTTCGATTCCGACCGAGTACTCACCCCGGTCGAGACCCGCCTTGATCTTCCAGGCATCTTGCGAGCGCAGCAGGATCTCGATCTTCCGGGCCCACAGTTTGTACGCCGCGCTGACCGAATCCATGTGGACCTGGACGTCGATCTTCATGCCGCGCCACAGGTCATCCGGCGCGATGAGGTCGAGCTCCTTCGCCCCGATCTGCCCGACGATGACCTTGCGGAAGGCGCTCACGGCATCATAGCCGATCTGTTCCGCGGTCTTGACCGCGATCCGCGAGACCGGCCAGTACCGTTCGATCCCCGCGCGATGCTTCGCCTGGAAGGCCGCCTCGAGTGTGAGTCGCAGGAATTCCACGTACGCGTTCACCTGTTCATCGGAGATCTGGAGGGTGCCGGCCTCCTTCGACGCGATGATCGTCTGGCGGATCTGGCGGGAGATCTCCTCGGTCGGGCCCACGGTGGCATCCGAGATCTGACGGAGGACGACCATCCCCTGTCCGTAGCCTTCGCGCTCGATCGCGGACCGAGCCCACGTCAGGAAGTCCGCCTGCCCCTCTCCCGCGAGCAGGCCCCGCTCCACGAGCATCGGGATCTTGCTGACCGGGCTGTCTTCGAGGGGGCCGAGGGACACGCCTTCGACGTCCGTCGCGAAGAGGATCTTCCGCACGGCGTCGCGGATGCCGGGCAGCTCCGCGGGGTCGCCGCTCCACTCCTCGAGCCGCGGACCGTACGCGTCGTGGATATCTTTGAGGACCTGCATGACGTACAGCGGCAGGATCGCGGGCTCCTTCCCGCGCAACGTGACCGCGAGGAACGCCTGCGGACCGCGCGCCGCGAGGACCGTCGTCCCGCCGAACGAGGCCGTCTGGATGCTCTTTCCGCCGTTCGGGAACGCTCGGTTCACGAATTCCTTGACCTTCGCCTCGAGGTTCGCCGCGCGGGACACCTCCTCCGGGGGCACGTACGTCCGGGTCTCATGGCACACCAGCGCGCCCGTCGAATGGAAGAGCAAGCCGTCATCGATCAGATAGCCGCTCTCCGGTTCGACGCGGACGACCGCCGTGTCGGTCGTTTGATGCTTGCCGTCGTCGAGAGGCCTCGTGTAGTGGACCTCGAAATCGAAGTCCATCGTCCCGGCTTCCTTCGGCTTCAGGCCGAACTCGAGGGAGACTCTCTGGTTCGGCTCGATCTTGTCGACCGTCCGGAGTCCCACGACCTCGACGGGTCCGCTGACGATCGGCGTGACGTGCTCGGCCGGCCAGTTCCCCTTGTTCGTGATGTTCATCTCGAACCGGTTCCAGCGGTTCGCTTGGAGCCCCGCGTGCGTCGTCTCGAGGAACAGCCGCGGGTAGCGGTCCCTCAGGAGTCCTTCGACCTTCGCCTTCGCAGTCACCTCGGCCCGCTCGATGAGGCCCTCGGCCCCTTTCAGGTCCTCGAGGCGCATCGCCTCTTCCGCCTTCAGCAAGAGCGCCTCGACGTCGGAGAGGTCCGCGTGGACGGAGTTCGCCGCCGCCACCGTGTTCTGGATCCGTTCCATCTCGGCTCGCGCCCTGTCGAGGACCGTGCGCCGCCGCTGGCGCGAGAGCGATTCTTTCGCCCGCCGCAGGTATTCGTCCATCTGCCGCGGGTTCTTCTTCTGGATCGCGCCCTCGATCTTCGTGAGGTACGACTCCGCCTCCCGGACATCCAGGTTCTGGCTCTTCGCGATCGAGATGTCGTTGATCAGGGACGCGAGCTCGACCTCGACTTTCTTCGCGGCGATCGACTTCATCTCGCTGACCGTGTCGCGGGCCGCCGTCAGGATCTCGCCCATCCGGTCCCGCAGTTGGGTCTTGACCAGATCCGCTTGGGTCTTCGCCTGTTCGATGAACTGCCATGCGAGCTGGATGTCCGTCTCCAGGGTGGACTGTGCCTTCGCGAGGAGCTCGTTCGCCTCGGTCGCCTGGGCCGTGCCGAGGGCGGCGATCGCCATGGCCGTCAAGGTCACGGGGCTCTCCCGGAGCGCGCCCAGTTCGGCGTTCGGGTCCTTCGCGACGAGGACGAGCTTCTTGATCATCTCGTCGATGCCTTCGAGCTGGTGCAGGAGGCCCGTCCACTTCTCGAGGACGTTCCCGTATCGGTCCTCGACCTCTTTCAGGACCTGGAGCATGTACAGCGGGAGCAGCTTCGGCTCCTGGCCGACGACGACCGTGGCGAGGAACGTATGCGGCGAGCGCTCGATCAGGATCTTCGAGTCCCCGAAGTCGAGGCGTTTCATGCCAACGCGCGTGCGCGTCTTGAACGAGTCTTTCACGAAGTCTTGCACGACCGTGAGCATGCCGGAGAAGATGTCCTCATCGATCTCCTCGCGGAACTTGCGGCTATAGTGCGAGATGAGTCGTCCGTCGGAATGGATCAGGAAGACGTCCTCGACGAGGTACGTCGACTCGGGTTCGACCTTGATCTCCTTCGTGTCGCGGACCTCATAGCGGTTCTCGTCGAAGAGCCGCTTGTACGTGATCCCAACGGCGACGGGGACCGAGCCCGTGCCTTTCGGCCGCACACCGACCCGGACTGGGACGACCTCACCCACGCCGATCTCCGCGATTGGGGCGACGCCCTTCGCCTCGATGTCGCCGGAGAACTCGATTTGCACGTTCCGCGCCGGCAGTTTCCCGCGGTTCTCGACCTCGACGACGTACTGGTTCCACTCCCCCGCCTGAAGGCCCGTGGACGGCAGGCGCAGCGCCAGGTTCGGGTACTTGTTCTTGATGAAATTCTGGATTTGGATGCCGACCGAGACCTCGGCCTGTTTGATCAGGATGTCCGCCATCGCGATGTCGCCCGCACGGAGCGCCGCTTCCGCCTGCTCGAGTGAGCCCGCCGCATCGCCCAGCTCCGCCCCGAGGCGTTTCGCGTTCGCCATCATCGTCGAGACGGCGTGGACCCGGGTCTCATACTTCTCGAGGAAGTGGGACTTGCGGGATTCCTCCAGGGATGCGCGGGCATCGGTGAGTCCGCGCTCGAAGCCGTCGACGTTGCCGTCCTCGATCGCCTTCCGGGCTCCCTCCAAGTGCGTCCGCGCAGCCTCCGCCGGGACTCCGAGGCGCTCCGACTGCGTGACGAGCTCCTGGAGGCTCTGGATCTCGTTCATCGACCTCCTGACGATTTGATGCCGTTTCGCATCCAAGAGTCGCTCCTGCAAGTCGCCCTTGAGCCGGTACACTTCCTCGAGATCGTCCGCAGCGGCCGCATCCTCGGCGTGCGCGCGGTATTCGTCGAGTTCCTCCTCGTGGAGGCCGAGGGACACGCCTTCCTCGATCATCGGTGAGAACGACCTCACGATGGACCCCAGATGCGTCCTCCGAGCCAAGTCGACTTCTTCGGAGATCCGCTTCGCGTATCCGCCGACCTCGTGCAGTTCTCCGGCGTCGATCATCGCCTCCGCCCGCGCGAGGATTTCCGAGGCCGTCCGGACGTCTGCGCCGAACTTTGCGTGGGCCTCGACCTTCGCCCGGAGCTCCGTCAAGCTGTCCCGTGCGACCCGCGTTTCCTTGTCGCGCCGGGTGTCATCGAGGATGTCTTCGATGACCTTCTTGTACTCGATCGCCTCGACGAAGCGTCCGTCGTTGATCGCTTCGCGCGCGTTCAGCAACACGACCTCCGCACGGCCCGGATCGAGGCCGGTGGAGCGCACGTCGGCGACCTCGCGTTCGACGTACGACACGAGGTCCTTCGCGGCCGCCTCCAGTCCGTCGTTCAAGCGGGCGGCCATCTCCTTCGTTTCCGTGAGCTCCCGAGAGATGTCCTCGAAGCGTCCTTCTTCGAGGGCGGCCTCCGCCCGGTCGAGCGCCGATTCCGCGCCGACGATCGAGATGTCCGCGCGCGCGAGATCCGAAATCGTCTTGCGGATCGTCGCGAGCTCGGCCCGCGCAGCCTCCTGCGCTCTCCGACGGGCCTCCGCCTCTCGACCCTTCAGATCCCGGAGCCCTTCCGCGACCTCCTTCTCGGCGGCCCGCGCATGCTCGAGCGCATCTGCGTACTCCCCTCGCTCGAACGCGCCTTCCGCCGTGTCGAGCAGGGCGACGGCCTTCTCGACCTCAAGCCCGGCGTCCCGCCCTTCGTGAATCTTGCGTTCCGCGCGGCCGATTAGGTTCCTCGAGGCGGCGACGAGCTCGTCCATGAGTTCCTTCGCGGGCGCGTCGAGGTCGGTTAGGATCGCATCGACGTCGTCGAAGTTCTGGTCCTCGAGGGCGCGTTCTGCCGCTTTCAGACTCTCCTCGGCGCCCGTGATGTCGATGTCCGCCTTTCGCAGGTCCATGATGAGTTTCTTGACCGTGATGAATTTCGTCGCGGCGCTCCGCGCCTTCTCCAAGCCGCGCCGCTGTGCCTCTTGATGTCGGGCCTGGCGTCTCTCCGAGAGAAGCCGATCGATCTCGCCCGTCGCCTGAACGACCTCGCCCGGTTGGCTGGCTTGAACCGCGGCTTGTGCTCGCTCGAGGAGGCCCGCGAACTCCAGCGCCTCGACGCCTTCGCGGTTGGCCTGATCGACCGCCTTCCGGGCTCGCTCCAGGGCGACCTTCGCCTGACTGTTCAACGTGACCTTGACGCCTTTCACGATCCCCTCCGCCGACGCGACGAATCGTTCCGCCTCGTCGAGGGACCCTCGGTCGATCGCTTGCTCCGCCGCCGCGAGCGTATCGAGCGCATGCGCCAGATCGACGTTGTGCGCGAGGAGGTCTTGGACCTCGGCCCGCACGGACTCCATCCGGCGGTGGATTTCCTCCGTCCGTTCGAGCTTCGACCGCGTCGCGTCGGCATCGGACTTTCGCTTCGAGTCCGCGGCGGCAACCGCGAATTCTTCGACCTCGGAGATGCAGGCTTTGCCGGCGTAGATCGTGTCGCCGTAGCGGGCTTCTGAGTACGACGTCTCGGCGTCTCGCAACATCTGGGCCGCTGCGTCGACTTGGATGCCATCCGCCTTCGCCCGGGCGACCTCGCCTCGGGCTTGCCCGAGCACCTCGGCGGCGGAGCTCCGCATGAGCTCTCGCGTCGCGAAGATGTCGTGCTCGACGTTATCGAGGAGAGCGTCCGCATGGAAGAACCGGCGTTCCTGGATGCCGATCGCGGCGTCCGCGAGTTTCCCCTCCAGCCCGACCGTGTCGTTCTGTCCGCCCTGTCGGAGCGCGACGATGTCGTCTCGCGCCTGGAGCACGCGCACGTTCAGCTTTGACTCCGTCTCTGCGTCGGCATCGGCCATGCGCTTGTCGATTAGGGCCTGCATGTCGAGTTTCTTGCCGAGGGAGACCGCGTCGTCGACGTCTTTCAGGAGCTGCCGAGCGAGCGCGGGATCGAGACCCCGGGACGCGTTGAGCAAGATGATTTGCAGGGATTGCTCCATGATCGCGCGGAAATGGGAGTCCCGCGCGCTTTCGGCGGCGTGACGGGCCCGGCCGACGAGGCGCCTCGCCGCTTGCAGGTCTCTCGCCTCGACCGCTTTCGTGAGATCGACGAGGATCTGCTCGAAGTCCGCGGCGTCGGCCCCCAGATCCCTCAAATCCTCCGCGTCGACTTGGAGGCTCGCGAACGCGTCCCGGACCGTCTGGAGGAGGGACGCCTCCCGCACCGCGTCGTGGGCGTCCTTCGCCAGCGCTCGGACCTTGCCGTACTCTTTCGCCGCCAGCGCCTTGCCGGCGTCGTCGAGGATCGCCTCGGCGTGGCTCACGTCGACCCCTCTCCGGCGCTCCCGCGCGGCTTCGCGGGCCGACTCCCGCAGGCCCACGTCGGCGACCGCATAGCGTCGCGCCTCCTGCAAGCTGCCGCGGGCCCTCTGGGCCAGGAGGGGGACGTCCGCGTACACGCCCCGTCGGAGCGCGTCCCGCGCCTGGGTCAGGACCTTGCGGGCCTCGGCGATGTTCACGCCGTCCCGACGGGCGGCCTCGACGTCCGCCGCGGCGCGGTCCAGGATTGTCTCTGCGCGCGCGTACTTGCGCTGCGCGTCCGCTTTCTCGATCGCCTTCGAAGCGAGCGGTCGAATTCGATGGTACTCTCGCAGGGCGAGCGCGTTCCGGGCTTCGTCGAGGTGGTCCTCCGCGTCCTCGACGTTCCCGCCGCGCTCTTTCGCGTATTGCACGCGGGTTTGGGCTTTTTCGACGATTCCCTGGAGGACCCGCTCCCGTCGCTGGTCGAGCGTTCGGATGGAGATTCGCCGAAGCAGGCGTTCCGCCGCGACGAAGTCGTTCCGGCCCGCGAGGGCCCGGGCCTGCTCGATATTCCGCTGGAACGCCAACGTTTCAATGCCGGCCTTCTTCGCCCCATCGAGGACCGCGTCCGCATAGGCGAGCGCATCCACGACCCGCGCCTTTCGCCTCGCGATCTCGAGGACCCTCCGAGAGGCACGTGCAAGATCCAAAGCCCGTCCGAGGTCCCCGGCGGCCTCCGTCTGCTCCGCCCGCTCGAGGAGGCTCCGCGCGAACGACGGGTCGGCCGGATCGCGGCTCGAGGCCACGAGGTCCCTCCGGGCCGCCGCGATCGCGTGTTTCGTGATGTCGGGGGCCGCCCGCGCGGTCAAGCTCCGATCGAACGGCTGCCCGCAGATGTCGCAGGCGAACCGACCGTCCGGTACGTCCGACTCGCAGAGGGGGCAGCGGGCCATGTGGCTCCAACCGAGGGGTCGCCCTCCGCAACGGGAGGAATGACAGCGTTGGATGTCGGGTCAGCCGGTATAAATGAAGCGTCCTCGATATCTCACCTGATAACCGTATGGCCCGGACCGGTTCCGCGCCCGTTCCCGAAAAGCTTCAGTAGCCGCGCGGTGTTCGGACGACGTCGGCGGTCCCGCGAAGGACGCACAGGGAGGTGTCTCGTTTTGGCGGCGCGGCGGGGTCGGTCGCTCGTCGGCATGGCGGTCGTGGACGGGGACGGCATCGAGGTCGGCTACGTCTCCGGGGAAGAGACGAACACCCTCGTCCTCGGGGAAGGCTCCGGAGGCCGGATGCGCCTCGGCCGTCGGTACGTGAGCGGGGTGGTGGACCGCGTGACCCTGCGAGGCCCTGCGGCGGAGATCTTCGCGGGCCTGAACGTGGTGGATTCGGACGGGGAGTTCGTGGGCATCGTACGCGACACGAACGAGGCGGACGACGTCCTCGATTCGTTCATCGTCGAGGATGAGTCCGGGGAGATGGTGAACGTCCTGCTCGAGGACGTGCGGACGATCGACGAATGGGTCGAGCTATCCGTCGCGGGCGACTCGCTTTACGAAAAGAGCTAGGATTCGTCCTCCGAGGTTGGCGTGAGCAGGATGCCGGTCCCGAGCCACACGAGCAGGCCGATCGTGACCAGGATGCCGCCGTAAGTCGTGATGAGGTTGACCGCCAGGAGCGCCACGGGCAGCAGCGTCCCGATCACGAATCCGAGACGGACCATCGCAAGCGCCTCGATGCCCTCTTGCTCCTAAAGGTTTGCGAGCCTCGGATCGATTGCGAGGCGAAGCGTGTCCTAGACGCGCTTCGAACCGGCGCGCCCCTTCTCGGCCGCGCGACGGATGGCGAGTAGGTTCTCGCGGATCCGGTCCGGGAAGATACCGCTCCCCGAGACCAAGATGTCGGCGCCCGCCTCGGCGACGATCGGGGCCGTGTCGACCTTGATCCCGCCATCCACTTGGATCTCCGTCGTTAGGCCTTCCTTGTCGATGTACCGTCGGGCCTCGCGGATCTTCGGGACGACGTTCGCTCGGAAGGCTTGGCCGGAGAATCCGGGGTCGACGGTCATGATGAGGAGCATGTCTGCGTGCTCGAGGTAGGGGGCCGCCTTTTCAAACGGTGTCGCGGGATTGAGGACGACCCCAGGACGGACCCCGGCATCGCGGATCGTCCGAATCGTCGCGCGGATATCGTGGTCGCTCTCGACGTGAACCGTGAGATCGTCCACTCCAGCATCGGCGAAGGGCTTCACGAATTCTTGCGGGTGCGTCACCATCAGGTGAGCGTCGAACGGAACCTGCGTCAGCGGCCGAATCGACTTCACGATGGCCGGCCCCATTGTCAGGTTGGGCACAAAATGGCCATCCATCACGTCGATGTGGAGCATGTCCGCGCCAGCTTCGGCGGCTTCGCGCACCTGGACCCCCAAGCGATCGAACCGGGCGGACAAGATCGAGGGAGCAATCTTGATGGCCATCCGGCTGCGCAATGAATGCGCGTGGAATAAGATTTCC
>WNGM01003670.1_pt1 | contig 12269 bp, 14 predicted proteins | sample 5400571 | NCBI WGS metagenome assembly WNGM01 (sample SAMN13153378, study PRJNA577476) | soil metagenome | isolation source: 100 cm soil or saprolite under Garry oak tree replicate 2 | place: USA:California | collected 2016-06-15
TCGAATGATCGATCGTTAGCGATCGCCTCGACGAACTGATCGGTAAGTAGCGGGTAGGACCATCGTCCTATAGTCGGATCGCACATGCTTCGGAGAAGCTGAGCTTACGAATGCACATGGTTAATTCAGCGATCGCAACCATTCACTCTTTTTGGAAGACGATTCCGAGTGCGCCTCATCTGCGCTACTGTGCGACGCATCGCCTGATCGCGTGGCAGCCGCACCGCGTGCTGGACGATCGGCTTCTGGCCCGGATCGATACGTGGCTTCTCGCGACCGAAGAAGTTTCACCGCCATGTAAGCGCTTCATTGATTTCAGTCGTTTGACTAACGTCGCGCTCCCGATCGGACATGCCTTCACCGTCGCCCCGGCGACTGCCGATAAATCTGCCGCCGATGCGCCGGTAAAATGCGCACTTTTTTGCGATAAGCCGATCGGGTTTGCCATTGCGCGTCTCTACGAAACGCTGACGACGACTTCATCGATCGAGGCTCGCGCCTTTCGCGATCGGGCCGCGGCCGCGAAATGGCTCGCCGTTCCGGCGCACATTCTGAATCTCGGGCACGAGTCGGCGCCTCACCGTTGGAAGACAGTTCGGTCAATCCATGAACGGCACTTCACGATTTGAGCTGACGACCCCGGTGCTGCGTCGCTTTTCCGCGATCGAGCTCCTAGTCGCCCTGGTGGCGTTGTTCGTTTCGTTTCCATTCGTTGAACGATTTCCTTCCGGCGCCCTCATTGAATCGATTCTACTCACCCTCGTACTTGTCTCCGCGGTATTCGCGATTGAGGGAAGGCGACGCATTTTTGCAATTCCTAAGTCTGGCGCGTCCAGACCGCGAGATGTCCAAAAGCGACCGGCTTTCCATCGTAAAAACGACCGGTAGGTGCGAAGCCGTTTGGACACGGAAAAGATTCAAATCCCGAAAAAATACTCAAATATTCCGCGAAGGTACACTGCAGCCACGCATTTTGCGCCCGGCGGGGGTCGAACCCACAACCTTTAGCTCCGGAGGCTAACGCTCTATCCAGTTGAGCTACGGGCGCGGCAAGTGCCGATTATAATTCGTTGGATCGACAATCACAAACCCGCACGAACTTGCTTTTTGCCGGGCTTGGAGCAAACTGAACGCCCGCCTCCGCCAACCAGCCTTCGCATAAAGCCACGGCGGGTCGAGAGGCTACGGCGGGCAGGCCCCTTGGAATCCCGATTTTATGAATCGCATTATCGATCTCATCGAAAAAGAGCAGCAGAAGGACGACGCCAACAGTTTCAAGGTTGGCGACAGCATTCGGGTCCACACCCGTGTCGTCGAGGGGGATAAGGAGCGGATTCAAATTTTTGCGGGCATCGTGATCGGACGCAAAGGCCGGGGTTTAAATGAAACCTTCACCGTGCGCCGCATTTCGTATGGCGAAGGGGTCGAACGGGTTTTCCCGCTCAACTCACCGCGCATCGCAAAGATCGAAATCGAGACCGAAGGCAAAGCCCGCCGCGCGAAATTGAATTATCTCCGGCGGCGCAAAGGCAAAGAAGCGACCACAGTTCGGGAATAAAAACTCAATAGCTGAAAGTCCGAGCCGGACTGGCGTTTTTCAGCTTTTCCGCGTTTCAGTTTTTCAGTATTTTCCGCCGATGTATCGGCGCTGCGGATTTCGTTACGAAAAGAAACTGCGCACCGCCGGCGTCATTCGAATCGCGGGAATCGATGAGGCCGGTCGCGGTGCCCTAGCCGGACCCGTTGTGGCCGCAGCGGCGGTCTTGCCGGAAAAATTTCGCCACCGAAAACTAAATGATTCGAAACAACTCGCTCCGGAACTGCGCGAGACAATTTACGATGAGTTGGTTTCGAATACCGAGATCACTTGGGCAGTTGGCATTGTCGACCACATTGAAATCGATCGGATCAATATTTTGCGCGCAACGCATGAGGCGATGCGCATGGCTCTCGCGGCGCTCGCAATGCCGCCAGATCACGTCCTGATCGACGGTCTTCCGGTTTTTCCATTCCCATTTCCGCAGACGGCCATCATCGACGGCGACTGCTACAGTTTGAGCATTGCCGCCGCCAGCGTGATCGCCAAGGTCACACGCGACCGGATGATGCGTGACTTCTGCGCCCAATTTCCGGAATATTGCTTCGCCCAGCACAAGGGCTACACCACCGAACTCCACCTCACCAGACTTCATGAATTTGGACCCTGTCCGATCCATCGCCGCTCTTTCGAGCCGGTGGCGCAACCGCTTCTCGCGCTCGAAGGAATTGCCTGAACATCTCCGTCGCGGCGTGCGCGGCGAGAAGTTGGCTTGCCGATTCTTGCGGAATCACGGCTACAAAATTCTTTACCGCAATTTTCGCGACCCGACCGGGGGCGAGATCGACATCGTCTGCCGCGACAGAGAAACACTCGTCTTTGTCGAAGTAAAAACGCGCGGTGGCGAAGATTTTGGCCGCCCGATCGAAGCAGTCAATCGACAAAAGCAATTACGGGTCTCGAAAGGCGGTCTTGCCTGGCTGCGTTTGCTCGACAATCCGGATCTCGATTTTCGTTTTGATGTCGTGGAAGTTTTATTGCCGGATGAGGGCGATCCGCGGCTTGAGTTAATTCAAAACGCGTTCGAATTAGCTCAGCCTTACATCTACTAGCGAGCGCGGCGGATAGAACCGTTCGCTTCGCGGGATGCGATCCTTAAACGGAACGACGGAGGAATCACATCATGGCAAAAGTCGTAAAAGTCATCGAGTTGCTCTCGGAATCGCCGAAAAGTTGGGAGGACGCCGCGCAAAACGCAGTCAGAGAAGCGAGCAGGACCCTGCGCAATATTCGCTCGCTCTACGTCAAGGAGATGGCCGCGGCAGTCGAGAATGGAAGGATCACGAGTTACCGGCTCAATTCGAAAGTGACTCTGGAATTAGAAAGCACGCGTGCCGGTAAAAAATAGTCGTCACATCAGTTGGTGCGACCCGCCTTCGGTCCGAGCCGGACTGGTATTAAGGCTACGGCGTGGCAAGAAGAACGCGAGCGCTAGTCACATCAGCTCGTACGATAGGACGCTGAGACAATAGATCGCGGCTGTTTCAACGCGGAGGATAATCGGTCCGAGCGTGATCGGCAGACAGCCATGCGTTTTCGCAAGCGCGAGCTCAGCCGGCGTGAAATCGCCTTCCGGCCCCACTAACATCAAAACACTTTTCGGCCGATCTCGATGCTGGTCGGTGTAATCGCCGAGAATTTTTTTTAAGTGAATGGCGTCGGGTTGGAGTGACCCGATCAAACGAAGATCGAAATTGCCGGCGTCGGAAAAGAAATCCTTCAGCTTTCGCGGCGCGTTCACTTGCGGCAGCCAATTTTGGCCACATTGTTTGGCGGCTTCGATCGCGATCTGTTGCCATTTTGCCTTCTTTTGTTCCGCTTCTTTTTTATCAAGATCGACAATCGTGCGCTCGGAGATGAGCGGCGCGATTTCCGCAGCTCCGATCTCGACCGCCTTTTGCACGATCAAGTCCATATTTTTTCCCTTCGCAACCGCTTGTCCGAGTGTGATCCGGCAACGGAATGGCGGCGTTTCAGTTTCCTGTAACCTGCGAAAATGAACTTCGTCGCCGGAAAGATCGACAATCTCGGCAGTGATCTCGCGTCCGCGACCGTTAAAGAGAACCGCGCGATCTCCGCGCTTCATCCTCAAAACATCGCCGGCATGATGCGCCTCCGCGCCACTCAAACGCAATGCGTCTGGACTCCAGTTTTCCGGTGAGATGTAAAAGCGATGCATCCAGCCGCAGTCGCGTCATTTCTCGCTGTGAAAACTATTCGTAGCCTCGCGCAGCTGCTCGTTTTGTTTCTGCCAGCGCGACTTCAGCGTCCAAGCCAGAATCTGTTGAAAATAATCACCGTCATTGACGGTCGTCTGCAGAAAAACAAGATTTGTTCTGTTTTGAGTCCCGCTCACTTCATCTTGCAAAGCGGGATGGCCGTCGATCGTCAACGAAACAGTTTCGGTCGCTGACGAATTCTGCATTTTCTGCAACATCCGATCCCGCGTCAGCTGATGATGTTTTTCCAACGTGACATTTCCGACCGCAGATTTCGCGTCGCTGATTACGATCAAATACATTTCGTTGTCCTTGTAACCGACCTGGAGCGTGGCCTGCTTGTTTAGATTTGGCATTTTCACCCAAAAACCGGAAGCGGTGACGCTCAATTTGCCATCCTCAGAGGCAATCTGTTGCCGTTTGACTGCGACATCGTGCAGACGCTCACGCTCTCCGTGAATCATACCGACGAGAAACCAGACCTGAAGCACAGCGATCGGAATCGCGACGTAACCCAGAATCAGTCCGGCTGTGGCGATTCCTTTTCCATGAAGAGCGCCACCAGATTTCTTAATAGCCGACCACGCCACGTGGCCGCAAACGATAGCCGGAATCGCCGTTAAGAACGCTCCACAGAAAAACGAAAGAATCGCGAGCACGAGGCTCACGATCGCGATCGGCGCGGTGCGAGGCGTGGACGAGGTTGGCGTAGGCTGTGCGGGTAACATTGGTGGAACTGATGGGTCGGCCATCGCGCCGTTTTACCGAACCGAAGGACGAAAGCAAGACCAGGCGCGGCAGTTTCTTGCCGGGGATCGAGATCGTCAGTGAAAGAATTCTTTCGCGCGCTCGAAAAAGCTTTTTCGGAGCGGCGTGTTTTCCTCGCCACACAATTCGGCAAACTCCTGCAGCTTCGCGCGCTGCTCGGCATTGAGTCGGGTCGGCACTTCCACCATGACGCGCACAAGGAGATCACCGCGCTCGCGTCCGTTGACGTGAACGACGCCTTTGCCCCGAAGTTTAAACATCTGGCCGCTTTGTGTGCCCGCCGGAACTTTCAAATTCGCTTTGCCTTCCAGCGTTGGCACGGGCACTTCGCCGCCAAGCGTGGCCAGTGCAAACGGAATCGGCACCTCGCAGAAGAGACTATCTTCGTCGCGTTGGAAAATCTTATGCTCCTGAACGTGGACGACGACGTAAAGATCGCCCTGGGGACCGCCGCGAATGCCAGCCTCGCCCTTGCGCGGCGAACGAAGCCTTGATCCGTCGGCGATTCCCGCCGGAATTTTCAACTTTATCCGGCTCGGTTTTTCCAAGCGGCCTTCGCCCTCACACGCATGACACGGTTTTTCGACGATGTGACCAACGCCACGGCAGCGCGGACAAGTTTGGGAGACTTGGAAAAATCCGCGGGAGCTGATTACCTGCCCTCGACCGCCGCAAACGGGACAATTAATGCTGCGTGCCCCCGACTCAGCCCCCGTGCCTCCGCATTTATCGCAGATATCCAGTTTTCGGACTTCGATTTCTTTTTCCGCGCCGAATGCGGCTTCCTCGAGCGTGATTTGCATGTCGTACCGCAAATCCGCTCCACGTTGTCGATCTTCGCCCCGACCGGCGACTCCGCCAAAAAACGTTTCAAAAATGCCGCCGCTAATTCCTCCTCCGCCGCCGAAGACTTCGCGGAAAATGTCGAACGGATCGTGGAAGCCGCCGCGGAAACCGCCACCTTGCTCAAAGGCAGCGTGACCAAAGCGATCGTAGGCGGCGCGCTTGTCCGCATCGATCAGGACGTCATAGGCCTCGCCCAGCTCTTTGAATTTTTCCTCGGCGTGCGGATCGTCCGGATTTTTGTCGGGATGAAATTTTACTGCGAGCTTGCGATAAGCGCGCTTGATCTCCTCTTCGGACGTATCACGACCGACTCCGAGAACTTCGTAATAATCGCGTTTCTTGGTTGCCATCTTGAGAAAGTGACGAGTGACAGGTGACCAGTAACAGCAGTCAGCAGCAGCCGGGCCGAATTTTACTCATCACTTTGGTCACTTCTTTGACCCGCTCGAGACGACGACAGCCGACGGCCGAAGTAAGCGATCCTTGAAACGATAGCCGCGGCGGGTCTGGCGAATTACAAGTCCCTCGGGGACTTCATTGCTCGGCTCGTGCGCGATCGCTTCGTGCAGATTCGGATCGAATTTCTGGCCAACCGCTTCGATCGGCTGCAATCCGTTTTCAGCCAGAAAATCCTGAAGCTGTTTTAGCACGAGGCTCATTCCAGAATAGATCGGCGACTTTTTACCCCCCTCACCGCGCGCCGCTTCCAAACCAAGTTCGAAGTGGTCAACAATCGACACGAGTTTTTCGAGGAAGCTGGTGTTGGCATATTTTATCGCCTCTTCTTTTTCGCGAGCGCACCGTCTCTTGTAGTTTTCAAAATCGGCCTGGCTCCGCATTGCCAAATCGCGAAACCGATCCAGGTCTGCCTGTAAACCTGCGACCGGATCGTCCACGTCAGTTTGGTCCGCGTCCGACTGCTTCCTCAGCTCGTCAGCTTCAGTTAGCGGAATTTTTTTCATGTTTTTCGGATCGCAATCATAGTGATGTCGTCGTTTTGCGGGGTCGAACCGACGAAATTTCGCAAATCATCGATCAACCGTGTAACGACCGCCTGCGCTCCCTCCTTTGCGCTGGATTGAACCGAACCAATAGTTCGCTCCAATCCAAATTCGTTCCCTTCATTATCGAGGGCCTCGGTGATTCCATCCGTATAAAGAAGGATGCAATCATTGCGCTCGAGCGGCACAGCGACGTCCGTTGTTAACCTGTCGAACACGTCTCCACTGTCAATGCCAACGACCATGCCCGGCGTCTTCAATGGTGTAACATTCTGCGATTTCTGTTGGTAAAGCAGCGGTGCGTCGTGTCCGGCGCGCGCGAGCGTAACACCGCCGCGGACATGATCGAGCACGAGATACGCCATACTGATAAACATGTCTTCCTTGATGTCGGGATAAAGTTGCCGATTTACTTTTTGGAGAACATCGGCCGGCGACGGATTCCCTATCGCCTGACTGCGCAGAACGCTCCGGCAGATGGCCATGATGAGCGACGCGGGGATGCCCTTACCGGAAACATCCGCGATGGCGACGCCCAAACGTTCGTCGTCCACTTTGATGTAATCAAAATAATCGCCGCTAACCTGGCGCGCCGGCACGTTCATGCCACTAATCTCAAATCCGTTTACGATCGGCGCTTCGGCCGGAAGAAGAATCCGTTGGATGTCGCGCGCGATCGCCAAGTCGTGATCGAGTCGCTTCTTTTCGTTCGCCTCCGAATAAATAATCGCATTGTAAAGCGCGAATGCCGATTGCTCGGAGATCGACTTGAAGACGACAAAATCGTTTTGCGAGAATGGGGAACCCATTCGGCTGTTGGCAAGAGCGAGCACGCCCATGTTTTGTTTCGCGTAGAGAAGCGGCGCCACCATCACGGAAGTCGCGCCGAGCGAACTGTCTCGCAGCGTCGCCAGTTCCGGTGCTTCGGAAAATTCATTCAGGCAAAGCGGCGTGGCTGCCTGCCACACGCGCCCAAGCACTCCCTCACCGTTTCCGATATTGTGGACCCGAAGAAAATTTTCTAATGCGACCGGCGTCCCCGCCGTTTGCTGCAAAATATGCGGCGGAACGTCCACCAGCGGCGGACAACCCTTCGAAACGAAAGTCGGCACAAGCTTGGTCCCGGTTCGATCAGTCAGATAAAGCGCGCCACCTTGTGCGTCGAGGACGCGGGTCGCTCCTTCGACAATCAATCGGTGCAGATCCGCCGGCCTGATTGTTTCGCTGAAAGCCTCGCCCAGCCCGTGCAGGAAATCGAAAACCAGGGTCTCCTCGACCTGAATTTCTTCCTGCGAATGTTCCAACCGGCGAATGCTTCGGCGTTGTCGCACCAGCGTATAAATCCACGCCGCCAGACACACGATCAGCAGCCAGAAGAGAATGGATGGCCGCATGAGGTAGTGGCCAGCTTACTTCCCCGCTGTCGTTTGATGGAGGTCCTGTTTTAGATAATCGAGAACGTCTTTGAACCGGGAAACATTTTCTGGCGCTGCTTCGCACAGAGCTTCATGCGCTTCCAGCATCGTTTCGGCCTGTTCTCTTTTTTGAGCGTTGGCGCGGTCGAGCATGTTCTCCTTCATCTTCTCGCATTCAGGAGCGGTCGCACCGTTCGAACGGATCTCGAAAATTTGATCGAGCCCAAGCCCGGAAAGAAGCTGGCGACTGCGATCGCCGCAATGAACAACATGAAGATGACCCTGGCCCAGTTCCTTCAAACGTAGGGCCACTGCCGCCATCGTTCCCATGAAGGTAGAATCCATCATCGCGCAACGTTCCAGATCAATAACAAACTCGCGGTAACCGCGGTTGACCATTTCTTGCGCGAATTCCTTCAGGCTCCCGCTGTTCAGGAAGTTGCCCTTGCCTTCCACTCGCACCCAAACGGCGGGACCGTTCACGCCCACTAGTATCGATGACTGCACAACTGAGTAATTAATGATACAGGCTCGACGTCGACGCTGTCAAATTGTCGACGTCTCTCAACCGTAAGGCCTTGCGCCCGCTATTCCCACATGTAGGAATGCCTTTCAGCTACAATCGTGCCGTTTTCAATGAGCAAACAGCGCCACGCCGTCACCCGCCCGTCATCGAAGTAATCGTCTCCCACCACTTTGAACTCAGTCTTGTGACTGCCGCGCACGTTCGAGTACGAGATTTCCTGAGCCTGGACATGCGCATGCAGTTTCTCCTGCCGGTACTCGAGCCGCACTGTTAAATCGGCCGCTCGCCCGGCGCGCCAGAGAAAATCGAAATAGTTCCCGATTCGCTCGCGCTGGTCGAGCTTCGTCACCGCGCCAAAAAGCCGGTACTGCCTTTCGAAGCGGATCGAGGCGTCCTGGACCGTGGTCGATTTGCTCGACGGCGCTGTGCTCGAGAGTTTTCCTCCTTTGGTTTTACCCTGAACGCCGTCGGTCCCGCTACTTTTCTCCTGGCCGGGCGCGTTCTCGGTCAACAGATAAAGTTTCGTCTTTCGAAACTGAAAATCCTGATTGAGCGCCATCGGCAGCGGAACGACCCGGTCGAGCAAACGCGGTTGTTCCTGAGTGTGACCGAGAGCGCTTGCCAGAGGAAGTAACGTCAGTAACACGACTCCCAATTTCATTAGCTCTATGAAACGGGCTTAGCTGCGGCGTGTCAATATAGGTCGCGTATGACTTATTGGGCCAATGGCGGTGGCACGTTTCGCATCTAAGTTCGTTCGATGATCGAAGTGCGCTACGACCACGGAGTGTATCTCCCGGTCTACGACTTGTGGCTCGATCCCTGGGAGGCGAAGCGCTTCGCCTTTGTCTCGCACGCCCACAGCGATCACATCGCGCCGCACGAAGAGATCATTCTTTCCGAGCGCACTGCGCGTTTGCTGCAGGCGCGGATGCCGGGCAGTCGCACCGAACACGTCTTGCCGTTCGGCGAACAGCGACGCGTGCGCGATATCGATCTACTGCTACTGCCGGCGGGACACATTTTTGGCTCGGCCCAATTATTTCTCTCAAACCAAGGGGAGACGCTGCTCTACACCGGCGACTTCAAATTGCGTCACGGGAAATCGGCCGAAGCAGCCGAATGGCGCCCGGCCGACAGCTTGATCATGGAAACGACGTTCGGTTTGCCGCGCTATCAATTTCCGCCGACCGAACACGTAATTGCACAAATCGTCGCGTTTTGCCGCGAGGCAATTGAAGACGGTGCCGTCCCAGTGCTGCTCGGCTACTCGTTAGGCAAAGCCCAGGAGATCTTGTGTTCACTCGATGGCGCGGGACTGACGCCGATGTTGCACGGCTCGGTCTATCAAATGACGCGCATCTACGAACAATTCGGACAGTCGTTCTGCAAGTATGTGCGCTACAACAAGAACGACGTCGCCGGAAAAGTTCTCATCTGTCCGCCGAGCGCGAGTCATTCGCCCATGATCCAGAAAATTCCGCGCAAACGCGTCGCCATGGTCAGTGGCTGGGCGGTCGATCCGAATGCCGTTTACCGCTATCAGGTCGACGCCGCCTTTCCGCTTTCCGATCACGCCGATTACAACGATCTGATTCGGTATGTCGATCTTGTGCAACCGAAGCGCGTCTTCACCTTGCATGGATTCGCCAGCGAGTTCGCGCGTGATCTGCGCGAGCGCGGAATTGAAGCCTGGGCTCTGAACGAAGAAAACCAGATGGACTTGAAGCTCCCGAAACCTGTAGTGGCAGGCCTGTCGCCTGCCTTAGGAAGAAGCGCGGCGAACACGGCCGACGCTACAACTTCGGAATTCTTCCACTTCGCCAATGTCGGCGAATCGATTGCCGCGACGTCGGCGAAATTAGAGAAGGTGCGATTACTCGCCGAATATCTGCGTACGCTCAAGACCGACCAACTATTGATCGTGACCACTTATCTGACCGGGCGCGCCTTTGCCCAGAGCGACCTGCGAACGTTGCAAGTTGGTTGGGCGGTAATTTATCGCGCGCTGGCCGCTGCGACAAAAATCAGCGATGCGGAGTTCCATCGCATCGCGGCGAGTCATGGCGATCTTGGCAAAACCGCGTTCGAAGTTCTCGAAGGACGAACCAAGCCGCAGTCATTCTCAATTTTGGAATCGCGCGAACTTTTTGAAAAGCTTCACCGCGCCCGCGGACCGATTGCGAAAACGGAATTGTTGCAAATGCGCTTTGCGAATTTGTCACCGCGCGAAGGTCAATATGTGGTCAAAATTCTGACCGGCGATCTTCGGATTGGCTTGCGCGAGGGACTGGTGGAAGAGGCGATCGCGCGCGCGTTCGAAGTTTCGCTTCCTGAGGTCAAAGAAGCGAACATGTTGCTCGGCGATATCGGCGCGACCGCGTCGCTTGCGTCGCAAAAACAATTGGACCGCGCGGAGTTATCCATCTTCCGGCCGATTAAATGCATGCTTGCGACGCCGGAGCCGACCGCAGAAGCGATTTGGGAGCGATGTAGCTCTATGGACGCCGCCGTCCCCGGCAGCAATGTTGAGCGCGATCCGCCGAGGACGGCGGACGCTACAGTTTTTGTCGAAGATAAGTTCGACGGCATTCGCGCGCAGCTACATCGGAATTCGAAACGCGCCGAAATTTATTCGCGCGATTTGCGGCTTATTACCGATCAATTTCACGAGCTGGCCGAACTGGCGCGCAAGTTCGATGTCGATCTTATCCTCGATGGCGAGATCGTCGCTTTTGAGCAGGGCCGCAAGCTAACGTTCTTCGATTTACAAAAACGGCTCGGCCGGAAAACCGACGGCACGGATTTGTTTGCCAGCGCATCGGCCGACGTTCCAGTCGCGTTCATCGCCTTCGATCTCCTTTGGCTAAACGGCAGATCGCTGTTGAAAACTCCGCTGCGAGAACGTCGCGAGTTCCTGCGCGGATTAAAATTGCCGGCACAATTTCAAATCGCGGAAGTTTTTCCAGCGCATTCAGCCGCCGAGATTGAGGAACGTTTTCAGCAAGCGCGACGGCGTCTGAATGAGGGCCTGATGATCAAAGATCCGGGCAGTTTCTACACGCCGGGAGCCCGCGGAATGTTCTGGTTCAAACTAAAAAAGGAATTCGCCACGCTCGACGTAGTGGTAGTCGGCGCGGAAGTCGGTCACGGCAAGCGCAACAATGTGTTGAGCGACTATACGTTCGCGGTGCGCGATGAAACCAGCGGCGAACTCTTGCCGATTGGCAAAGCTTACAGCGGCCTGACCGATGTCGAGATTGCCGAACTAACCGAGCACTTCAAACAAAACACGATCGTCGATCACGGCCGATATCGCGAAGTCAAACCGGAGATCGTTCTCGAAGTCGCGTTTAACTCAATTCAGCCGAGCACGCGCCACGCAAGTGGGCTGGCGTTGCGCTTTCCGCGCATCAAAGCGATTCGGCGGGACAAGAACGTCGATGCGATCGACACCCTAACTTACGCGCGCGAACTGGCGGCGCAGGAAGCGCGAACGGATATAGACGAAACTATTAAGGCGTAGCCGAGGGCGACGGTGACGCGGTTTCACCTTGTTGAGCTGCTTCTTTGTGCTCCCGCTTCCATTCTTTCTTCTCCTCGCGCTTCTGCTCTTTCTTCTCCTGCTTGGTCAACTTTCCACCGGGGGAAATCGAAGGGACCGAAGCCGCATCCGGCATCGGTGTCGATGTTACGGCCGGCGATGGTGACGGCGAACTCATTGGCTCGATTTTAGGTGGGTTAAACTTCTGCGCCTGAGATTTGAATTTTCCTCGAGTCGCTTCTGTTTGCGATGCGCCAGTGGTCGGACTTAGCGATGCCGACAGCGCTGGAATGGCGCCTGAGGAAACAGTGTCGCTCGCGGCTGGCGAGGCAGACGCTGCCGATTTGGGTGTA
>WNGM01013171.1_pt1 | contig 12260 bp, 9 predicted proteins | sample 5400571 | NCBI WGS metagenome assembly WNGM01 (sample SAMN13153378, study PRJNA577476) | soil metagenome | isolation source: 100 cm soil or saprolite under Garry oak tree replicate 2 | place: USA:California | collected 2016-06-15
GCCGGCCTGGCCGCCGCGCAGGTGCAGCTCCGCCGGCTGCACCAGGTTCGGCCCCGGACGATACCATTCGTCGAGGCGGAAGGCCCGGGTGGCCTCGATCTCGCAGCCCGCCTCGTCGAGCTCGCGGTCGTGGGGAAGGCACTCCCAGGCCATGGAGGCGAGGGGGGCCGGGGCCGCGCCGAGAGGGACGGCGGTGCGGACCCAGCCGTCCCGCGCGATCGCGAGGCGGGTATCGCCCTCGTGGGAGCTGCGCGCGCTCCCGTCGGAGAGGCCCACCCGCGCCGCCACGGCCGCCCCTTCCAGGCGCAGGCGCGCCTCCACGTACACGTAGCGGCGCGGATCGTCGACCACCTGGTCGCGCTTCTGGCCGCGGCCGGGGGCGATCTTGCCCTCGCGCTCCAGCTCCTTCGCCATCACGCGATACGTCCAGGGCCTTGTGTCCATGATCGACTCGCGGGTCCCCGCGTCCGCAGGGACCTGCACCGGCACCGTCGAGACGAGGGCGCCGCTCTTGCCGCGGTCGAGGAACACGTTGTTCAGGGTGGCCACGAGCAGCACGGGGTGGGCGCCGACCCTCCGGCCCTTGAATGCCCGCAGGTCGTGGTCGGTCCCCTGGAAGCGCTCGGACACGACCGACCCGTCCGGCGCCAGCACCACCTCGTAGGCCATCTCGATGTCGGTGGCTCGACCCCAGCGGGCGAGGAGGGCGCGGGTTGGCGTGCCGCCGTCCTCGTTGCTGAACACGACCGTGTAGCGCAGGCGCCGGTTGCCGCCCGCGGTGTCCTCCTCGACGTACGCCAGCAGGGGGACGTCCGTGGCCTCGCCGACCGTATCGGCCCGCAGCCAGAGGCGGGGCGCGAAGCGGAGGCGGTCGTGCTCGGGCTGGCCCGGGGTCACCGGCTGCGTGCCCAGCCGTTTCCAGACCAGCCGCGGCTCGCCCGGCCAGAGTGCGCTGGGCCGCAGCTCCATCTGGTGACGCCCCGCCGCGAGGGGTCCTACGAGGGCTTCGTACTGCTCGCGTCCGGAGCCCGGGAGGAGCAGGATCTCCTGATCGGGATTTCCATCGACGCGCAGGGCGGCGGCAGTGACCGTGAACGGCGCGTCGAGCGGTGTCTTATCGTCCACCTCGAGGCGGATGACCACCTCGGTCCCCGCGGGCACCTCCATCTGCGTGGCCAGCCGGGGTCCCGCTGACGAGCCCAAGAAAGGCCCTTGCCCACGCCCGAGACCCCTGCTCATCATAGTGAGCCACCGGAGGTAGAATCGGGAATGCCCGAGATGAAGATCATCGTCAGGAACAACGGCCCTCTTCGCGTGGAGGGGGACGGCATCATGGTGCTCGACCAGGAAGGCCGCCCCTTCGGGCTCGCCGGCCGCACCGCCGTCTCCTTCTGCCGCTGCGGGCACTCCTCGAACAAGCCCTTCTGCGACGGCACCCACAACAAGGTGGGGTTCGCCTCCGAGTGTCCGGCTCGGGAGCTGCCGCCCCCGGCCCCCAAGGCCTGAGGAGCCGATGCGACACCGCTCCGCGGCTCTCCTCGCCCTGACCCTGGCCGCGGCCCTTCCGGGCTGCGGCAGCGGCACTCCGACCGCCCCCAACGGCATCACCCGGGCCGTGATCACGGTCGCGGTCGACCCGAACCCCGTGCCCATCACCACGTCCACCACCTCGATCGGCCTCCACAAGGTCAGCTACAAGGTCGTGGTGACGGAGACGGCCGGGCTGGGCGGGGAGTTCGTGCACATTGACTCCACGATCTTCGACGAGACCTCGGGCGCCTCCATGGGCGTCAACAACTACGATGCGGCCGACCTGATCGTGTTCGTGGGCTCGAAGCGCCTCGAGGCGAGTCAGAAGGTCCAGATCGCGCAGCAGATCGACTTCGTCCTCCCCGCGAACTTCAAGGGGGGCCGGATCGCGGTCTCCGTCCAGTTCCGCGACGACCGCGCCAACGTGCTGAACCAGTCCATCCTCGTCGTGGCCACGGCGCCCTGATCGTGGCGACCGGCCGCGTCGCCGGCATCCTGCTGCACCCCACGAGCCTGCCGGGCCCGAACGGCATCGGGGAGCTGGGCGACGAGGCCCGGGAGTTCCTGGACTTCCTCCACGAGACGCGGCAGGGGCTCTGGCAGGTGCTGCCCCTGGGGCCCACCGGCTACGGCGACTCGCCCTACCAGTGCTTCTCCGCCTTCGCGGGCAACCCGCTGCTCGTGAGCCTGGAGCTGCTCCGCAAGGACGGGCTCCTGAGCGCTTCGGACTTCGAGGGGCGGCCCGCCCTGCCCGCGCACGAGGTGGACTTCGGGGCGGTCAAGGCGTTCAAGCAGCCGCTGCTCGTCAAAGCCTGCTCGAGCTTCGAGAAGAAGGCCGAGCCTTCGCGGCGCGAGGCATTCGAGGCCTTCTGCCGGGAGCACGCGTCCTGGCTCGACGACTTCGGGCTCTTCATGGCCCTGAAGGACGCGAACGGCGGGCGCTCCTGGCACACCTGGGACGGGGCGATCGTGAACCGGGAGGCGGAAGCCCTCGCAAGGGCCCGGGCCGAGCTGGCCCGCGAGATCCGGGCGGTGCGGCTGACCCAGTTCCTCTTCTTCGAGCAGTGGGCGGCGGTCCGCGCGTACGCCCACGAGCGCGCGATCTCGATCATGGGGGACATCCCGATCTTCGTGGCCCACGACAGCTCGGACGTGTGGGCCCACCCGGAGCTGTTCACCCTGGCCGTCGATGCGAGCCCCTCCTTCATCGCCGGGGTGCCCCCCGACTATTTCAGCGCCACCGGCCAGCGCTGGGGGAACCCGCTCTACCGTTGGGACGTGCTCGCCCGCACCGGGTACGCGTGGTGGGTCGAGCGGTTCCGCGCGCTGTTCCGCCTCGTCGACTCCGTGCGCCTCGACCACTTCCGGGGCTTCGAGGCCTACTGGGAGATCCCGGCCAGCGAGGCCACGGCGGTGAAGGGGCGCTGGGTGAAGGGGCCGGGGGCGGCGTTCTTCGAGGCTCTCCAGGCGGCGCTCGGACCGCTGCCGATCGTGGCCGAGAACCTGGGCGTCATCACCCCGGAGGTGGAGGCGCTGCGCGCCCGCTTCGGCTTTCCGGGCATGGCCATCCTCCAGTTCGCGTTCGGCAGCGACTCCCAGTCCAACGAGTTCATCCCCCACAACTACCCGCGCGAGCGCGTGGTCTACACCGGGACCCACGACAACGACACCGTGGTCGGCTGGTGGACGAGCGGAGTGGGGGACAGCACGCGCACGGAGGAGGAGGTGGAGAAGGAGCGCGCCTTCGCCCGCACCTACATCGGCGGGAACGGGACCGAGATCCACTGGGATTTTGTACGAACCCTCCTGGTCTCGGTGGCCAACACCGCGATCGTTCCCCTCCAGGACGTGCTGGGGGTGGGCGGCGAGGGGCGAATGAACCTGCCGGGCCGCCCGGGCGGCAACTGGCGCTGGCGCTACCTGAAGGACGCGCTGACCCCCGATGTCCTCAGCCGGCTGAAGGCCATCACCGAAGCCAGCGGCCGCCATTACGGGCTGACGACCCAGAAATGACGCGCAGTGATGGGGTGGGTGATGAGAGGCGGAGCCGGACGTGCATCAGCATTTCCTCCCCCTACGTGGGGCACGACAGGAGGGGGGGTCGATGAAGGGCGGAGCCGCCCGCGGATCAGCGTTTCCCTCCCCCTACGTGGGGAGGGATAGGGTGGGGGGTCGATGAACGATAGGGTGGGGGGTCGATGATCGACAAGCCCCGTCTCAGCTTCTGGCAGATCTGGAACATGAGCTTCGGCTTTCTGGGCATCCAGTTCGGCTGGGGGCTGCAGATGGCGAACATGAGCGCCATCTACGAGTACCTCGGGGCGCGTCCGGACGAGATCCCGATGCTCTGGCTCGCCGCGCCCCTCACCGGCCTCCTGGTGCAGCCGGTCATCGGCACCATGAGCGACCGCACCTGGGGCCGTCTCGGCCGGCGCCGGCCCTACTTCCTGACCGGCGCCATCCTGAGCTCGCTCGCCCTCATCCTCATGCCCAATTCCTCGGCCCTCTGGATGGCGGCGGGGCTGCTCTGGATCCTCGACGCCTCCATCAACGTCAGCATGGAGCCGTTCCGGGCCTTCGTGGCCGACCTGCTGCCGGAGGAGCAGCGCACCCGGGGCTTCGCCATGCAGAGCCTGTTCATCGGCCTGGGCGCGGTGGTGGCCTCGGCCCTCCCCTACGTCCTGACCAACGCCTTCGGGGTCACGGGCGAGGCGGGAGCGGGGGGCCACGCGATTCCCCTGACCGTGAAGCTCTCGTTCTACGCGGGCTCGGCCGCGTTCATCGGGGCCGTGCTCTGGACCATCGTGACCACGAAGGAGTATCCGCCCGAGGACATGGCGGCCTTCCGCGCGATGAAAGAGCAGGGGGTGGGGGTCGCGGGGACCCTGCGGGAGATCCTGGACGCGATCCGCGAGATGCCGCGGGCGATGAAGCTCCTCGCCCCCGTGCAGCTCTGCACCTGGTTCGGCCTCTTCTGCATGTGGCTCTATTTCCCGGTCGCGGTGGCCCGCAACGTGTTCGGCGCCCCCGACGAGACCTCCCCCCTCTATCGGGAGGGCGTGGAGTGGGCCGGGATCTGCTTCGCCATGTACTCGGCGGTCACCTTCCTCTTCGCTTTCGCCCTTCCCGGGCTCGCCCGGGTGCTCGGCCGCAAGGGGACGCACTCGCTCTGCCTCGTCTGCGGGGCGCTCGGCCTGCTCTCGGTGGCGGTGATCCGCGAGCCCTGGCTGCTGCTGCTCTCCATGACCGGGATCGGCATCGCGTGGGCCAGCATCCTCTCCATGCCCTACGCGCTCCTCTCGGGGGCGCTCCCCCCCCGCCGCACCGGCGTCTACATGGGCATCTTCAACTTCTTCATCGTGATCCCCGAGATCGTGGCCTCGCTGTTCTTCGGCTGGGTCATGCTCCACGTGCTCGGCAACAACCGCCTGGCCGCGGTGGTGGCGGGGGGCGCGTTCCTGCTCGTCGCGGCCGCGCTCGTGCAGCGCGTCCCCGAGAGCGCCGCCAAGTAGCCCAGCGTGCGGCAGCGTTTGCTGGCAACCCTCGCCCTGCTCTCGTTGGGAGCGCCCCTGCCGGCGCGCGACGCCTCCGAGGTCCGCGCGAGCTACACCAAGCACGAGTACGAGATCCCCATGCGCGATGGCAAGAAGCTCTTCACCGCGGTCTACGTGCCGAAGGACGCCTCGCGCACCTACCCGATCCTGCTGAACCGGACGCCCTACGGAGTGCGGCCGTACGGGGTCGACCGCTACCGGGAGGAGCTCGGGCCGTCCAGCCTGTTCCGCAAGGACGGCTTCATCGTCGCCTACCAGGACGTGCGCGGGCGGTTCATGTCGGAAGGGGAGTGGCGGGAGATGACGCCGCAGGTGGCGGGGAAGCGCGGGGCCTCGGACGTGGACGAGAGCACGGATGCCTGGGACACCATCGACTGGCTGGTGAAGAACGTCCGCAGCAACGGACGGGTGGGGGTCTGGGGGATCTCCTATCCGGGCTTCTACGCGGCGGCCAGCCTCGTCGACTCCCATCCCGCCCTCAAGGCGGTCTCGCCCCAGGCCCCGGTGGCCGACCTCTACATGGGCGACGACTCCTTCCACAACGGCGCCTTCTACCTGGCCGCGAGCTTCGATTTCTACGCGACGTTCTTCTCGCGCGAGGGAGGGCCGCGGCCCGCCGAGGAGCCCAAGCCCTTCGACTACGGCACTCCCGACGGCTACGATTACTTCCTGAAGATGGGGCCGCTCGCGCGCTTCGCGGAGCGGATGGGACGCGACAATCCGCTCTTCCGGGCCAACCTCGAGCACACGACCTACGACGCCTTCTGGAAGAGCCGGGCCCTCCCGCCGCACCTCCAGGCCGTGCGCCCCGCGGTCCTCACCGTGGGAGGCTGGTACGACGCCGAGGACGAGACGGGGCCCCTCAGCGTGTACCGGGCGATCGAGAAGAGCAGCCCCGGCATCTTCAACGCGCTCGTGATGGGCCCCTGGTGCCACGGCTGCTGGGCGGACGGCGACGGGGACCACCTGGGCAACCTGGCCTTCGCCAGCAAGACGTCTGCCTTCTTTCGGGAGACCGTGGAGTTCCCGTTCTTCGCCCACTACCTGAAGGGCGCGGCCCTGCCAACCCTGCCCGAGGCTCTCGTCTTCCAGACGGGGACGAACGAGTGGCGGCGCTTCGAGACCTGGCCGCCCGCTTCCGCGGAGAAGAGGACGCTCCACTTCGCCGCCGAGGGCCGGTTGTCCTTCGACCCGCCCACCGAGGCCGGGGAAGCGTTCGACGAATACCTGAGCGACCCCAGCCGGCCCGTCCCCTTCCTGGGCTCTCCGGCCGCGGCCATGCCCGCCGATTACATGACCGAGGACCAGCGCTTCGCCGCCACCCGTCCCGACGTCCTGGTCTACGAGACCGACCCCCTGCCCGCGGACCTGAGCGCGGCGGGCCCCATCGCGGTGACCCTGCACGTCTCGACGAGCGGGACCGACTCGGACTTCGTGGTGAAGCTGGTCGACGCCTATCCCGGGACGTATCCCGATCCCCCGAAGCCCGCGGGGGCGGGAGATCGTGCAAAGGCGGTCCGCATGGGCGGCTACCAGCAGCTCGTGCGGGGCGAGCCCTTCCGCGGGAAGTTCCGCCGGAGCTTCGAGCGGCCGGAGCCCCTCGAGCCCGGCAAGCCGGAGACGATCGCCTTCAGCATGCCCGACGTGTGCCACGCGTTCCGCAAGGGCCACCGCATCATGGTCCACGTCCAGAGCTCGTGGTTCCCCCTCGTGGACCGCAACCCGCAGACGTTCGTCGACATCCCGAGCGCGGCTCCCGCCGATTTCCGCAAGGCCACGGAGCGGATCTACCGCTCTCGCGACCGCGCGTCGAGCCTCAACCTGCTCGTCGAAGGAGGCGCACGATGACCGGCGCCGGAGAGGAGCCACGAAACTGAAACGCCCGGGACCTTGCGGTCCCGGGCGCTTGAATGGGTTCGGTGGTCGTCCTAGATGCGGCTGACGTTGGCGGCGCGGGGCCCCTTCGGGCTGTCGACGACCTCGAACCGCACCTTGTCGCCCTCGTTCAGCGTCCGGAAGCCCTCGGCCCGGATCTCGGAGTGGTGAACGAAAACGTCCGGTCCACCCTCGCGCGAGAGGAAACCGAAGCCCTTGGACTCATTGAACCACTTGACGGTACCTTCGATCATGAACGTACAGGCCTCCTTGGCCTTTGCCTAGTGCCACGTCACCTGCGCGTCCACGAAAGAAGAGGCAGCCACCATGGCTGCCCCCATCCAGAAACGCCAGACAACGGCAACTAATGCGAGGCAGCCACCATGGCTGCCCCCATCCAGAAACGCCAGACAACGGCAACTAATGCGAGACTCAGGCTACCACATCCCGCGGCCGTTTGCCAGTCAAGTCCGCGGAAGCCGGCGACCCACGCCTTTCAGCGCGTAGAGCCTTTGATTCCGCGCCGAGCCGGCGCGTATCACATGGCAAGGAGCGTATGAGGTACGAGGCGCCGCCCGATGGGATCGACCCCGTAGCCCAGCGACTCGAGGGCAGTCGCACCCAGGAGACGACCGTCGCCTGCTTCGCCGGCCACCACGGTCACGAGGGCCTGGGTGCCATCGACTCGCATCACCACGCCTGCGGTGTCACGCTCGATCTGACGGCCGTCGGCGAGAAGGAAGGCGCGCCGCCCGAGGCGGGGGACGCCGAGTGGATCGAGGATCTCCTGAGGCACCCAGGACAACGTGGCGCCCGTATCGACAAGGAGCTCGACTTCCGTCTGGCGGCTGGGATCGGTGGGATGAGCGAGCCCAATACGGACAGAGAAGAGGCCCAAGGCTTCCTCCGAGTCGATTCTACGCCGCCGCTCGCAATTCCGCGAACGAGCGTCCTCCTGGGCCTCCTGGGGAGCCGAGCGGCCCGTGCGGCTCCCTCCCCTATTCGGCGCGCAGGGCGACCGCCGGGTCCACCCTCGCGGCCCGCCGGGCCGGCAGATAGCTCGCCAGCAGCCCCACCACCAGAAGGAAGGCCGCCCCCGCGACGAACGTCAACGGATCCTGCGGCGAGACCTCGAACAGCAGGCTCTGCATCAGGCGCGTGAGCGCGAGCGCCCCCACCACCCCCAGGGCGATGCCGACGCCCGTGAGCCGCAGCCCCTGGCCCACCACGAGCCCGAGCACGTCGCGCCGGGCCGCCCCCAGCGCGATCCGCACCCCGATCTCGTGGGTCCGCTGCGCCACCGAATACGCGATCAGCCCGTAGATGCCGACCGTGGCGACCACCAGGGCGAGGATGGCGAAGCACGAAAGCAGCAGCGCGTTGAACCGGGGCCGAGCGATCGACTCCGCGACGAGCTCGGTCATGGGCCGAGGGCGCATGGCCGTCAGGCCTGCGCCGGCGGTCGCGACCGCCGCTTTGACCGACCGAACCACCGCCATCGGTTCGGATGTCGTGCGGACGAAGACGGCGGTCCACAGGGACGGCGTCTGCGCGAAGGGCGTGTAGAGCGCCGCCTGGCCGGGATCGTCCAGCCCCTGATAGCGAACGTCCCCGACGACCCCGACGATGGTGCGCCACTCCGCGCTCTGCGTGGCGTCGCGAAGGCGCACCCTCCTGCCCACCGCCCTTTCCCCGCGGAAGAGCCGCCGCGCCAGGCTGCGATTGAGGATGGCCACCCCCGGCGCCCCCTCGGCATCCCGCTCGTCGAACGCGCGCCCATCCAGGAGGGGCGTGCCCAGCGTGCGAAAGTAGAGGGGATCCGTCGCGATGAAATAGGCGGTGCGGACGGGCACACCCGGACCCTCCCCCTCCACCTCGTAGCGGACCGAGCGCTGCGCGGTGACGGGTGGCATCGCCGTTCCGGCCCCGGCCACTTCGATGCCAGGGAGGGCGCGAATCCGCTCGAGCACGGCTTCCACGACCTGCGCCCGGTGCCCTCCCTCGTCGTAGCCGGCCATGACCACGCTGAGCGTAAGCAGCCGGTCGGCATCGAAGCCGGTCTCCACCTGGAGCCGCGAAAGGCTTCGGACGAGAAGGCCCGCGCCCAGCAGCAGCGCGAGCGCCAGCGCTAGCTCGGCCACCACGAGGCCGCTTAGGACCCGTCGGGCGCGGGGCCCGGCGCCTGCTCCGTGAGCGCCTTCCCGCAGCGAGCGCCCCAACGTGGCCGGGGAGCCCAGAATCGCCGGGCCCAGGCCGAAGACGATCGAGGTCAGGCCGGTGACGCCGACGGAGAAGGACAGGACGAGGGAATCGAGCCGGATCGCTTCGCCGCGCGGGAGCCTCGAGGCCAGGAACGCGGGCAACGCGCCGATGCCCCAGGTCGCCAAGAGCAATCCGGAGGCTCCTCCGAGGAGCGCGAGAAGCAGGCTCTCGGTGAGGAGCTGCCGCGCGATCCGCGACCGGTTGGCCCCCAGCGACACCCGAACCGCCATCTCGCGCTCCCGCGCCATGGTCCGCGCGAGGAGCAGGTTCGTGAGGTTGGCGCAGGCGATGAGGAGGAGCAGGCCGACCGCGCCCAGGAGCAGCAGCAGGGCCGGGCGGACGGAGCCGAGGAGCAGCTCCGGCAATGGCGCATACGCGAAGCCCACCCCGGCATTCGTATCCGGGTACGCCCGCTGCAGCCGGCCGGCCACCATGTCCACCTCGGCCTGGGCTCGTTCCCGCGTCACCCCCTCGCGCACCCGCGCGATGTTGCGGAAGACCCGCAGGGTGCGGCTGTTCTCTCCCGGGCCGAGAGCCTGCTCCAGCGGCGTCCACACCTGGAACTCGGGGGAAGGGATCTGGAAGGACGCGGGCATCACCCCGACGATCGTGTAGGGCCAGTCACTCAGCCGGAGCGTCCGGCCGATGATCGCCGGGTCGCCCCCGAACCGCTGCTTCCACATTCCGTAGCCGATCACCGCGACCGGCTTTCGATAGTCCTCCTGGTCGAAGGTTCGCCCGACGACGGGCGTGACACCGAGCATCGGGAAGAACCGCGCGGTGACGATCGCCCCCAGCATCTCCTCGGGCTCGCCGTTCCCGCCGCTGAGGTTCCATCCGTTGGAGGCCCAGAGCGCGGTCTCCTGGAACGCGGTCACGCTCTCTCGCAGGTCCTCGAAATCCGGGAGTGACATGGGCGCGACCATGAGTCGCTCGGCATGCGCGTAGGGCAGCGGCTCGAGCAACACCGCCTTCACGACGCTGAACATGGCCGTATTCGCACCGATCCCGAAGGCCAGGGTGAGCACCGCCACCGCGGCGAAACCGGGATTCTTGCGGAGCATGCGGAGCGAATACAGGACGTCGCGGAGCATTTCGGTCGAAGGAGACGCTACCCCCGGTGGGTGCGAGCGTCAACGTGGTGTAGGCTCTCCGGCGCATGAAACCCTTGGCTGCCCTCTTCGTCGTCGCCTTCCTTCTTTGGGCCACGCCGCCCGGCGGTCCCGAGATCCTGAAGGTCGAGCCCCCGAGCTGGTGGCCCGGCCATTCTCTCGACCCCGTGCGCGTCATGGTGCGCGGAAAGGGACTCATGGGAGCGAGGATCGAGAGCGCCGGGGTGGGTCTCGTGGCGAGCGGGGTGAAGGTCAACGAAGCGGGCACCTACCTCTTCGCCGACCTGAGGATTGACCCCAAGGCCGAGCCCGGGCCACGGACGATCCGCATCCGCACCGCGACCGGCGTGGCCGAGGCGCCCTTCGAGCTGTTGAGGCCCCTCCCGCGCGAGGGCCGCTTCCAGGGCTTCTCCGCTGACGACGTGATCTACCTGATCATGCCCGACCGCTTCGCGAACGGAGACCCGTCGAACGACGACCCCCCGGTGTCGAAGGGGCTCTTCGACCGCGGCAAGGACCGGTACTACCACGGCGGCGACCTTCAGGGGATCATCGACCACCTGCCCTATCTCGAGGACCTCGGGGTCACCGCCCTCTGGCTCAACCCCTGGTACGACAACGTCGACCACCTGAACGAGCGCGAGACCTACCGCGGCCAGGCGATCACCGACTATCACGGCTACGGGGCGGTGGATTTCTACGGGGTGGACGAGCACTTCGGCACCCTGCTCAAGCTGCAGGAGCTCGTCGAGAAGGCCCACGCGGCGGGGATCAAGGTCATCCAGGACCAGGTGGCGAACCACAGCGGCCCGTACCATCCGTGGGTGAAGGACTCGCCCACCCCGACGTGGTACAACGGAACCGAGGCGAAGCACCTCGCGAACACCTGGCAGACCTGGACCCTGCAGGACCCGAGCGCGACCCCGGAAGTCCAGAGAGCGACCCTCGAGGGGTGGTTCATCGACATCCTCCCCGACCTGAACCAGGACGATCCCGAGGTCGCCCGCTACATCGTCCAGAACACGCTCTGGTGGGTGGGGATCACCGGTCTCGACGCCGTTCTTCCAGGGCGGGGTCGCGCGCTTCGACGGGATCGACTCCGGCATCGACACCCTGTTCGACTTCCCGAGCTACTTCAAGATCCGCGACGCCTTCGCGCAGGGCAAGCCCCTCCGTGACCTGGCCATGATGCGGGCCCGGGACCACCTCTATCGCGATCCTTCGAGCCTCGTGACCTTCCTCGGCCTCCACGACGTCCAACGGTTCATGAGCGAGCCGGGGGCGACCGTGAAGGGCCTGGAGCTCGCCTTCACGTTCCTGCTCACCGCCCGTGGGGTGCCGCTCCTCTACTACGGCGACGAGATCGCGATGGCCGGCGGGGGCGATCCCGACAACCGGCGGGACTTCCCGGGAGGCTGGAAGGGCGATGCCCGCAGCGCCTTCCAGCCCGGGGGGCGCGCTCCCCAGGAGCGTGAGGTGTTCGAGCACGTGCGCCGGCTGGCCCGCCTGCGGGCGGAGATGCCGGCCCTGCGCGGGGGCGCCACCGCGAACCTGGCGGTCAGCGAGCACCAGTGGGTCTACGCGAGGAAGCGCGACGGGAAGGTCGTCGTGGTGGCCCTCAACAACGCGGAAAGTGGCGCGGCCCTCGACACCTCGGCGGCCGCGGTGGGCCTCCTCGACGGGACCGTCCTCCTCGACCGGCTCGGCGGCCCCGACGCGAAAGTCGAGGGCCGGCGGCTGCGGATCACCTTGCCCGGTTGGTCTGCGGCCCTCCTGGTTCCCGCCCGATGAAGGCCCCGATCCGGCGGCTCGCGCTCCTCGCCCTGCTCGCGAGCGGCCCGGCAGCGGCGGAAGAGGGGGCGCTCGTCGCGATCTCGGCCGGCGAGTACAACACGGTCGACCAGAGCCGCGCCGCGGCCGAGCTGGG
>WNGM01012812.1_pt1 | contig 12251 bp, 13 predicted proteins | sample 5400571 | NCBI WGS metagenome assembly WNGM01 (sample SAMN13153378, study PRJNA577476) | soil metagenome | isolation source: 100 cm soil or saprolite under Garry oak tree replicate 2 | place: USA:California | collected 2016-06-15
CGGGCGCGCCGTCGTCAAGGCTCACAATCACGGCGGCGTTGGCAATGATGATGGCATCGCCACCCTGCTCGGCCGGAATCTCGAGCCCGCCCTTGACCGCGGTGACGGTCACCGTTCCGTAAGGAAGCTCTTTCGCGACCGCTGTCGTATCAACCGCGCCGGGGTCCGGCACGCCGATGGTGACATCGACGAACATGTCGCTTGCCGTCTTGCCCAGCATCCGAAAGAACCCGAGGCTGGAGTGGCGGATGGCGTCCGAGACCGCGCGCCTGGCCGCCTTGGTGGCATCGCGTCCGTGAACATCAACGCCCATGCCCATTTCGGTAATACAGCGCACGCGTGCCATCGGGGTTCCTTATGGTGTCGCAGTTCTTGACGCCCTAGATGGTAATTGATTTTGTTATCTTAATTGTATGTGTTCACTTCAGTTTAAGCCAGCCCACCTCAACATCTTCGAGGCTAGAAGTCGCGCTCAAGTGTGCCGGCGTCGTTGAAGTGGACAATCTGCCAACAAAATTCGCGTGATCTCGGCGCTCGCGTCATAAAATACCCTGCTGCAGATCACCACACGTCCGAGAAGAGGTTCGCTCGGCTTCCACAATCCGCCGAGCAGGCGAAAGCCGATTCGAATAGCTTTCCACCAACTGTAACGCAACCCAAGCATTCGAAGCGCAGCCAGTGCAAGCCTGAAGCGGTCTCCCTCGGAAAGATTTGGGTGACGCCGAACCCGCATCACGCTGGTTATTGTACTTTCATAAGCACTACGCGTGCGAACGCCGTTCCATGGGACAGCTTCGACAACAAAGTCGTCGGAGAGAAACACCGCGACATGAGTCCAGCAGTTATGTTCGTCAGCGAATCCTCCCGCCTTTTGTACCCGCGAAATTGCGCGACTCACGAATCTGGGAGACACGTCGCGATAAAGGATCAAATCGCCCGGATGACACGCGCGAAAGTTCGGTACATGGCCGAAGGCACGAACATGATTCGGAAGAATGTTGATGGCGATCTCGCCGACTTCGCGAACCGCACTTGGGTCAATAATTTTCTGCGGCAATCAACACCGCCCGCCATGCGAATGCGACCGTAAAACCTAGTCCAGCTCTATCGTCTTGACAGCCGCAAGGTCGCGGTCGCTGACTTCCGCAAGTCCGCTTACATGCACGCCGGGTTTCATATCGCGGAACGGTAGCGTTGAACTGATAATCGTTGAAAAAACGCCGTGAGTATTGGCGCCAACCATTTTATCGAATTCAACAATTCCGAAGCCGTCGGGCTCCACCCGCACGACTGTTCCCGAGAACGGCTTCTGTTCTTGTCCCATGTAATTAATATACAGTCAGGATCGGACGATGCCAGTTCTAGATTCGATTTGGGTCAGGCGAGAAGCAAATTATTTTTGCACATGGGACTGGACCGGCACATCAGCAATTTGCCCGTCAGGCAAATTACTTGCCGCCGCAGCAAGCTCGTCCAGTACCGCAGGGCTCTTGCCGGTGCGCGCTTGCTCGCAGTTTCACGACAAAAAACGTAAGGGCAATGGCAGAAAGGAACGCCCCTTCCGCGAGTTTGCCGGCAACGAGGCATTCCCCCGCCGCAAACACGAAGACCGCTAGCAGCAAAGCAAGCGGGATCCATGACGCTGCCGACCGACGTCGGAGATCGAGCGCGTACCAGATCGCGGGGTCGATTCGAACAAGAACCTCGATAAGGCCGCGCAAGACTGCCACCGATCAACCTCTCGTCATTCCCGACTGTTTGAATTTGCCACGAACCGCCGACGGTAGAAAGCAGGTGCGACGTCCCCTGTACTTCTCCCTATGACACGTTTGCGTGTCCGCTACGACGACGCCAACCCTCGCCGCGGTGATCCGTGATGCCAGGCATCCTGAACCGGCGATCGTCTTCGATCATGCGCTGGAATGCGTGCTCGACGGTATCGAGGCGCAAGCGCCGTCAAAATTTTTCGCTTTTGATTTCAAAGGGAAATTTCCGCGATTCGGAATCCGCTCGGTTTCAACGGCTATCGACATCAATCGGTCGAATTTTGACATCCGCTGGCTCGGGCGGGGCGAGCGGATGGTTGACCTGACGATCACGGCGCGCAATCTTGTGTTCTCCGAGAACTCGCTGTCAGAGCCGTGCCCCAGCATCGTCCCGCAAGGGTTCAAGGGCGTCTTCAAAAGGCATACATCGAAACGAGCGCAGGTTTTCACCGGTCCCGCCATGAGCGACACGGCAGACACCGCCAATGTCATAGTTCGGCCGCCGATCGCGTGGGCGCTCGCGGTGCTCGTCGGGCTCACCCTGCAATGGGTCGTGTCGTTGCCGTTCATGCCAGCTTCGGTGCCGGCGGGTTGGATTGGCGGGATTGTGTTCGTGCTCGCGCTGGCGCTGTTCGCCTGGGCGATCGCCACCATGACCAGGGCCGGCTCGAACGTACCCACCAACCTGCCGACCACCACCATCGTCGAGACCGGCCCCTACCGCTTTACGCGCAATCCCATCTACCTCGGCATGTTTCTTGGGCTCGTCGGTCTCGCCATTGCCTTCGACAGCCTGTGGTTGCTGGTGATGCTCGTGCCCTTCACCCTCGCTATTCGCTACGGCGTGGTGGCCCGCGAGGAAGCCTATCTCGAGCGCAAGTTCGGCGACGCCTACCGCCAGTACCGCGCGCGCGTGCGGCGCTGGGTGTAGGCGAACTCAAGACAGAAAAGGGCCGGCACCAGGAACACGCTTGTTTTGAGCAATGGTCAGGCGCGCGCCCCTCTCGCCTGCTCTGCCAAGTCTTCGTCGTTCATCACCGGCCGCGGCCCAGGCCAGGAGGACCGCCGCCGCCGAGGCCCGGGGGACCGCCGCCGCCGAGGCCCGGAGGACCGCCGCCGCCCAGGCCCGGAGGACCGCCGCGGCCCAGGCCCGGAGGACCGCCGCCGCCCAAGCCGGGAGGACCGCCGCCGCCCAAGCCGGGAGGACCGCTGCCGGGAACGTCAAGACCGCCGTCGGGAACAGTAGGATCACCGCCCGGGACGTTCGAGCCGCCGCCTCGCATCGATGCACCCGGAAATTTGCTGACCGATTGGATGGATTCAACCCGCAAGCCACGCGAACTGTCAAAGGCGGCGTTCACGACCACGCGGGCATTGCCTGAGGATTCGAAGCGACCACCGTCATGCGCGACATAGCCCGAGCCGAATTGCAGATCGCGGCCGACGCGGCGGACATAGCCTTCGATCGACAGACGGCTCGCGCCGGAGAAATCAGAGAGGTCGTCACGCCTTGTGCGCGAGACCTGCATCACGCCCTGCGTAACACTGCCCTCAGCCTGAACACGCCGTCCGACGAGTGCGGCATCGACGCCGTTGAGCCGCAAGCCGCCTATTCGCAGGCCGTCGCGATCGCGTACAAGTGGTCCGGAAACCCGCGTTGCAGCGTCACGGCGTTGCTCGACGAGGCTTGAGACGATCACGCCGTCAGTCCGGCGCAACCCGAACACCGCGACATTCGTGCCCGGATGGCGCCAGCTTTCGTGGCCGGCCGCTATGATCCGCTGGCCCAGCACGGTCATCTGGCCGTCCTTGACGCTTTCGATCGGCCCCATCACCTCGCTGACTACGTTGATGCCGTGGGTGATCAGCGAACCGTTCGCCTGCGGCAGCGCCAGCACGCGCGCCAGGTATCCGATCCTGAGCGCCACCGCCGATGCCGGTTCGCCATCGATCCGCACCAGGACGTTCGGCGCATAGCTGATGCGTTCGCCGTTGACGAAAATGCTGCCGAAACGCTGAATGACCCCGACAATGCCGGTGCCGCCGATGCCCTGATCGTGGCCACGTGTGATACCCGTGCCGCCGATACCCTGATCGCTGCCGCGGCGCACCTGTGCCCAGGCGGAGGACGATCCGGCAAGCCAGAGTCCCATAAGCAACGACCGGCGCGAGAAGACGGGCTGCCTGGTCATGACTGGCCGCCTTCGTCAGCATCACCATCCGCCGCGTCGTCCGGGCCTTCGCTGTAGATGTAGATGCCGAAATTCCACCGGTAATCGCCGCCCTTGTCCTTGGCGAGCGCGCGGTTTGCTTCCCGGTTGGCGATCTTCAGGGCGTCCATGGCCAGCTCGCGCGAACGTCCCTCGAGACGTTTTGCGAGCTTGGCCGAAAGACCGTCATAATGCACCGCGCGCTCGAGGAAACGCGGTGCCGGCCCGGATACGTTTTCCGCCGCCGCCGCGATATGATCACGCAGGTTGCGGCCGAGATAGTGCCATTTGCGCTCGTCGTCGCCGCGCGGAACGAAGGCGGTGTCCACCAACACGATCTCCTCATCGTCGTTGATGGTCACGAGCTTGCGGTCCAGCCATTCATCCAGCACCGCGCGTGGGCGCACATCCTTCGTGATCGAACTCACGAGCGACTCGAACGAGGGCGCATCGCCGCTGGCCGTGCGCGGCAACGGCAGCGGATCGCCTTTCGCGTCCGTAAACTCCGGAGCGGCGAGCCAGCGCGCGATGATCGCGCTGGTCAGCGACAAGGTGGCGGGCGTTTCATTGACCGGCGTACCGGCGCCGCGCAGCCGCGCGACCTCCTTGCGGTGGATTCCGGTGAGCAGACTCACGCGGCTGTCGGTCTGCTCCTTTCCCTTCAAGGCAAAGTCGTGCTCGGCAACATTGACGAAGAGTTCACGCAACAGCTGAGCCAGCGCGGGAAACGTCATTCCGCCACGGATGCATAGCCGCACCAGCGGACGCAGCAGGCGCGCCAGCGGCGCGTGCAGGCTCGCCGCGGCAATCGGCTGATGCGAAGCCGGCTTCGACTTCCGGGAATTGGCGTTCATGGCGAAACTGTAGCGGCGGGTTCCGTGGGATACAATCCCACTTTTCTGTCGGGATCAATTGACGTGTGAAAGTTTCCCACATATACAGGCCAACCAGTCATGGAGAGTTCGCCCATGCTCGCCCCGCCTCGGCGCCTCTCGGTGCTTCACATATTCTATGACTGCTACCCCGACCTGTTCGGCGGGGCCCTGTCGGTGATCCGCGACATATGCGCAGGACTGAAAGACTCGTTCACCGCTTGCGTGCTGGTCTGCTCCAGGTCAAGCGGGCAACGGCGCATCGTCGTGAACGGCCTAACGGTCGAGCGCGTGCGCTCGTTCGGCGATGTATGTTCGCTTCCGGCCGCGCCCACGTATCCATTGCGGTTATGGCGCCGGGTCCCCGATCACGATCTGCTCGCGCTTCATGCGCCATTTCCGCTGGCCGATCTCATGTTCGCCCTTGGGTTGGGCCGCGATCGACCTTTGGTCGTGCACTACCATGCGGACATCGTTTCGCATGCCGGATTGAGGCGGCTTGTGGAACCGCTGGTGCGCCGGACGCTGCGCCGGGCGGACGCTATCGTCGTGTCCAATGCCATTCTGCTGCACAGCAGCCCGCTGCTGCGAGAATTCGCTGAGAAATGTCACGTCGTTCCGTTCGGCGTCGATGTCTCGAAGTATGATTGGCCGGTCCAGCGCCCCGACGATGACGACGCCGAACGCGGTCGCGGACGGCTCGTGCTCGCCTGCGGACAACTCGTCCCCTACAAGGGCTTCGATGTGCTGGTGCGAGCGGCCGTGGGCCAGCGTTTTGAGGTCTGGATTATCGGCGAGGGTCCGGAACGGGCGCGGCTTGAACGAATGATCCGTAGCCTCGGCGTCGCTGACCGCGTCCGCCTGCTCGGCTCCGCTCCCCATGCCAAGCTCGCCAAATTCATGTGTACCGCGGACGTCTTCGTCCTGCCGTCCGTGACCAATGCCGAGACCTTTGGCATCGCTCAACTGGAAGCGATGGCGGCGGGCCTGCCGATCATCAATACATCGCTTGACACGGCTGTTCCGCGCGTGGCGCGCCATGGCATCGAGGCGATCACCGTTCCACCCGGCAATCATGCCCGGTTGGCGGAAGCAATCAAAACATTGCTCCGCGATCCGGAGCGGCGCCGGTGCATGGGCCAAGCCGCCCGGCTTCGCGCAACGACGCAATACTCCAGCGACGCCTTCCGGAAAGGAATCGAAACTGTCTATCGCCATGCCGTGACGACCAAGGCAGCAAGCCGGTCGGCGCTGGCTTCACGCCCCGGAACAATCGGAACGGGTCCGGAAAATCGACATACCTGGCGGCGGCCGACAACATCAATCTGCTGCGGATCGGTTGACGAAAACCGACGCCCGCAGTCGTAGACGAGACCGTCAATAGTTAGTCAGGAAGGAGGTACCAATGTACTCGCAAAGCATACCACTCGTAGAGAAGGAGTGGGGCGGGCGTCCGCACGAGCTGGACGCCCAATCCGATCAGCGCATTGGTACACGGCCCACGAAACCGTCGATCCGTTCTCCTCGTCCCTCCGGCCTCAAGGGCGATCATATCGCGAGCGACCGGCCGTCGATCGGCAGGCGAATATTCCGCACTCTTACCCGGTTTTTTATTGCGGTTCTCATCGGTATCGGCGCCACCCTTGCCTGGCAGTCCCACGGTGACGCAGCAAGGGACATGGTAGTAGCCCGGGCTCCATTGCTGGGCTGGTTGTTATCCGTCTCGACGACGAAGTCGCCAGCCGTGGCTGCAACTGCCCCTGACCCGCTGCCGCAGCTTGTGCCCTTGGCGTCCAACATCGATGCCGTGCGGCGCAGCGTAGAACAACTCGCTGCCAAGCAAGAACAGATGGCCCAGAACATTGCGACACTGCAGGCTGTCGAGGAGGACGTCAGACAGAAGGTGTCATCTCCGCCTCCGCCTCCGTCCCAGCAGGCGGCCCCGATTCCGCAATATAAGCCTCCGCAACCCAGGGCGCAGTCATCGTCAGTACCTCGCCCGCCACCTCCTGCCGGACCACCCTTGCCCTCGCGCTGATGGCGCAGACTGCCGGCGGGTTCTTCATTGACTGGACAGCTACCCAGCTAGCTTCAGAAGCGCTGGCCGCGCGCTGTCAGTGCGCGGCGCCGTCGCAGGCGGGCTTGGCGTCCGGCGCCAGCCCCAGTTCTGCGTCGGCGACGACATAGCGGACATAGCGGTAGTCGTGGATGAAGCTGATCTGGCCGTCGCGCCACTCGAGCCACATCATGTAGCTCGGCTTCGGATCGGCGCGGTCTTTGAACACCGCGATCACTTCCCGGCCCTCGAGCCAGGCTGGGGCGAGCCACACGCCATCGAACTTGTCATAGATGGTGAAGAACATACCGACGTCCGCGCAGCCGACGCGAAGCGGGTACGTGGATTGATGGAGTTTCACGTCGTCGGCCAGCAGCGCCCGCAGGCTGTCCCAGTCCCGCTGGTTGAACAGCGCGACATAGCGCGCCACCGCGGCGGACGCCGGCCGCGCGTCCGCAAGCGGGCCGGCTTGCGCGTTGATCTCCCGCAGACGCGCGCGACCCCGCGCCAGATGGCCCTTCACGGCGTCGACCGTGAGGCCGAGGAGAGCGGCGATCTCTATCAGCTGTTCGTCGAGCACGTCCTTCAGGATGACGACGCTGCGCTGGAGCGTGGGAAGCTCCGCAAAGCGCGACACCGCGGTCTTGACCGCTTCCTGGCGCATCAGCATCTCCACCGGGTCAGGGATTGCCGGGTCGGCAATGTCCAAGGCGGCGTCGATCGGTTCGGCCATGCGCACCGCCCGGCCGCGCAGCAGGTCGAGGGCGCGGTTGTGGGCAATCCGGAATAGCCAGGGTCGAAGCGGCGGCATCTGCTCCGGGTCCTTTAACTCAAGATCCTGCAACGCCACGAGAGCCCGGACCAACGTATCCTGCACGACGTCCTCGCCGTCGATGACCGATCCCATCAGACGCGCGCAATAGCGGTGCAGTTCGGGCCGCAGCTCGTCGGCCTGGGCGAGCAGCCCCGCCAGGCGGTCACTGTTCGGCGAGGGCCGTCCTGCGCTCAAGCCGCTGCTCCCTCGAGCACTGTTATTCCCGTGTCGCCCTTGAGCCCGAAGGCGAAGCCCTCGGCATATTTCGGGTCGTCCAGCACGGAAACGACTTTCTCGCCGAACTCCCGGGGCGGCATCGGCGCGCCGAAGCGCGCCAGGAACTCGTCACGCTTGACGCCCATGGCGCGCGCGTAGGCGTTGGCGCCCGCGTCGCCGACGCCGGTGTCGCCGACTATCTGCAGCGGCACGATGGTCTGGAAGCGGATCCCGAGGACCTTCTGCTTCGAGACGCCGTTGGCGTACTGCGCCATGAACCAGAGCATGCGCTTGGCGCCGCCATAGCCGCCCGATAGCGGCGATCCGTTCTGGGCAGCACCACTCGATCCCACCAGGACGCGGCTTCCGGGCTTGAGCGGCAGGTTGAGCGCCGCCTGCAGCCAATAGAGCCCGGCCTTGACGTCGGTCTCCCAGGTCGCGCTGAAATCCGCCCAGCTGATCTGGTCCAACCGCGCCATCGGCGGCGGCGTGCCCGCGTTCAGCACCAGGATGTCCGGGCGGACCTCGGCCAGGATGCGGTGGGCGGCGGTCTCGTCGGTCACGTCGGCGGAGATGGTGGCGACGCCCAGCCGGTCGCGGACGGATCGAAGCGCATCGGCGTCGCGGGCGACGACCGTCACGTGGGCGCCGCGCGCGACCAGGGCTTCGACCAGTCCGAGGCCAAGGCCACGGCTTCCGCCGGTGACGACGACATTGCTGTCTTTGAGGCTCATCAGTTCTGCTCCAGTGTCTAGCTGCAACTAAGACGATTGAGGCTCGGAAAAGGAGTCAACCGCCGCTGCCGCGGGAGCCACGTCAGACCTCACATCGGCGGCATCTTGTCGAATATCGGCAGGGCCGGATCGAGGCGATCCCAGGCGTAACCGCGCACGCCGTACGTCACCATTTGCGGCTTGTATCGGCCGGGATCGTCAAGGCTTGCGGCGTGCACGGTGAACAGATCGGGCATGGCGGCAAACGTCAGATATACCGGCGATCCGCAAGCGGGGCAGAAGCCGCGCGTCTTCACGTTGCCGCTATCGCCAACGATGTCCCAATGCTTGGCTTCGCCCTTGAGTTTCACGCTCTGCTTGCTCGGGAAGGTCAGATAGGATCCGTGCCCGGTGCCGCTCTTGCGCTGACAGTCGCGACACTGGCAGTCGTTCATCACCATCGGCTCACCAGAGATTTCATAACGGATCGCGCCGCAGGCGCATCCGCCGGTGTAGGCTTCACTCATGTCTTCTCTCCTAGCATCCTGCCCGCCGGCAATGGCGCCGACGTTTTGGACAAATTACTTCCAGGCTTCGCCCACGGTCTGGAAAGCAGAACCGTTGTTCGGGGGGACGAGATCAGCTTCAGCCAAGGCGCCGAATGGAACGCACTCATCAGCAAGTACATCGGGACCATTCCGCTCAGCGGTGACGCTTCATGCGCGGCCGAGCAGAACATGTCCGGCGGGCCGCCACCCAAGCCCGTAAGCAGCGCCATGATCGCGAAGGTCGGCGCGGCCGCCAGGCTGAGCCAGCCGGCGGCGCCGAGGGCGTGTACTTGCCTGCTCTCATGACGGATCGCGCCGCTGGCGGATCCGCCGGAATAAGCCTCGCTCATGCTTTGTCTCCTGCAGTAAGGCGCGGTTGGGCTGGCAGCGTCAGGCGCTGCTCCACGAGCGCCTGATGCACGATCGCGTTCGTCAGCGTATTAATTTTCGCGGTTCCGGAACGCCGCCTCTCCGGCATCCGACACCTCGACCCACTTCTTGTCGGGCGCTGCGCCTGCGACGTAGTTGTCGTGCCAGTTCCACCACTTGTACGTCGGGGTCTGGGGATAGCCTTTAGGCGAGTCCTCCCACTCCTCCTGGCGCCCGAGCGGCGTCACGTCGAGGTAGCTCCAGGTGCTCCCCATCGCCTCGTCACCGCGGGAATTGATGAAGTAGGTGCGGAACACGCGGTCGCCGTCGCGGAAAAACACGTTGGTGCCGTGCCACTCGTCCACGCCGAAGTCGGTGTCGAAGCCGTCCGTCAGGGTGTACCACGGCATCTCCCAGCCCATCCGCGCCTTCACGCGCGCGATGTCCGTCTGTGGCGCGCGCGAAACGAACGCGAGCGTGGTGTCGCGGGCGTTCAGATGGGCGACGTGGGCGACCTGGTCGGCCACCATGGAGCAGCCGCGGCAGGCATGCTCGGGCCACCCCAACACCCCGGGCTCGAAAAAGGCGCGGTAGACGATCAGCTGACGGCGGCCGTCGAACAAGCCGAGCAGGCTCGCCTTGCCCTCGGGCCCGGCGAACTCGTAGTCCTTCTCCACGGCCACCCACGGCATCCGCCGACGCTCGGCGGCCAGCGCGTCGCGCGCGCGGGTCAGGGCCTTCTCCTTCACGAGCATTTGCTCGCGCGCTGCCGCCCACTCCTGCGGCGACACGATGGGTGGGGTGTCCATTGCGATCCGCTTTTTCTCAGGTGATTTCTGCATTGTTGACCTCCTCTTTGCCGAGATAATTGTTGACCCGCTTCGCGGCTCTCCTACCCAGGACGATCGAGGCGCGGAAAAGGAGTCAGGACCTTCCCGGCCTCGAGCAATTCCACCCGGGCCGCCAGCCACTCTTCACGCGTTCCGGTTGTCATCGTTCTTGTCTCTATTTGGTGTTCCATCGTCGTCGTGAAATAGATTAGGACCGGGGATCGAAAGGGTGGGAGTGACAAGTGTGGCGGGATTTGAATGGACTCGCTGATCACGGCCGCGGCACGTGCACTCGCGGCGGGTGATCCCCTCGGTGCACTGAACCGGGTCGCCTTGCGCGACGACCCGCCTGCCCTCGCGCTTCGCGGCATCGCGATGGCGCAGCTCGGCGATCTCGTTCGCGCGAAGATTCTTCTGCGACGTGCGGCGCGGGCCTTCGGTCCGAGAGAGGCCGTGGCCCGCGCAAGGTGTGTCGTCGCCGAGGCCGAGATCGCGCTGGTCTCGCGCGACCTGGGCTGGCCTGCGAAGGCGCTCGACGCCGCGCGCGCGACGCTCGAAGCGCACGGCGACCGGGTGAACGCCGCGCATGCGCGGTATCTCGAGGTCCGGCGCCTGCTTCTGATCGGACGCCTCGACGAGGCCGAGCGCACGATCGCGAAGCTCGACCCCGCGCCCTTCCCGCCCGCCTCAAAGGCCGCCCACGAACTTGTCGTTGCGGGGATCGCGATGCGACGCCTCCACACCAACGCGGCGCGCGCTGCGCTGGCGCGGGCCGCGCACGCCGCCCGCCACGCCGGTATCCCTGCGCTGACAGCGGAGGTCGAAAGCGCATCCCTCGTGCTAAACACGCCCGCGGCGCGCCTGATTGCGCGGGGCGAGGAGCGCCTCCTCCTGCTCGACGAAGTTGAAGCGTTGCAGGCGTCGAAAGCGCTCGTCGTGGACGCGTGCCGCTATGTCGTGCGTGACGCACGCACGGTGGTCTCGCTCGCAAGACGTCCGGTGTTGTTCGCGCTCGCACGCGCGCTCGGCGAGGCGTGGCCCGCCGACGTGCCGAGGGGCACGCTGCTCGCGCGGGCATTCCGCGCCAAGCACGCCGATGAATCGCACCGCGCGCGCTTGCGCGTCGAAATCGGGCGGCTTCGCAGAATGCTGCGGCCGCTGGCCGACGTGAGCGCGACCAGCCAGGGTTTTGCGCTGGTGCCACACCGCGCCCGCGAGATCGTCGTGCTGGCACGGCCCGTCGAAGAGCAGCATGCGGCGGTGCTCGCATTCCTCGCCGACGGTGAATCATGGTCGAGCTCGGCCCTGGCGCTTGCGCTGGGCGCCAGCCAGCGCACCGTGCAACGGGCAGTCGAGCAGCTTGCGGCAGCAGGCAAGGTGCAATCGTTTGGCCACGGGCGAGCGCGTCGCTGGATGACCCCGCCCGTGCCGGGATTCACGACGACCTTGTTACTCCCCGCTCCACTGCCGAGCGACTAGGATGGAAATATGATTGATGGAAGGAAGGATGATGAACATGGATGGCGGAAGCATGATGAGATCAGCGGCGGAAATCGTTCGTGAGTATGGACCCTTTCCGGGCGTCGACCGCGTAGGTGGCGTTTCGTTTGACGGTCAGCACGTCTGGTTTGCATCCGGAGACAAAATCAACGCGCTCGATCCCGCGAGCGGGACGATACGGCGCTCGATCGATGTTCCCGCGCATGCGGGAACGGCCTTCGACGGCCAGCATCTGTTTCAACTCGCCGAGGATCGCATCCAGAAGATCGATCCGGACACCGGCCGTGTGCTCACCACGATCCCGGCGCCGGGCGGCGGTGGCTCGGGGCTCACATGGGCCGAAGGGACGCTCTGGAT
>WNGM01003681.1_pt1 | contig 12250 bp, 7 predicted proteins | sample 5400571 | NCBI WGS metagenome assembly WNGM01 (sample SAMN13153378, study PRJNA577476) | soil metagenome | isolation source: 100 cm soil or saprolite under Garry oak tree replicate 2 | place: USA:California | collected 2016-06-15
CCGGCCGAGGGAGAGTTGCGGTCGATCCACTCCTGCGCTGCCTGGAAGCGGGTCCAGCCAGCTACGGGAGCCTTCAGTGCCACCTCTTTCCACTTTGGATGGAACGGCGGTCGCTGCAATTGCGCAATTCGAGTGAAGAGTGATTCGACCAGCAATGAGAGACGGCGGTAGCGGTCGCTGGTCGGTTGCCAGTTGTAGGCCGCCAGAACAGCCTCGGCCGCAATCGTATCGACAGCGGCGCCGTCTGAAATCAGGTTGGGATAGTCCGCCGATGAAAGCGTAGACGGCAAATACTCCTCCTGGAGAGGCTTCTCATATCCGACCGGCACCAAATGCAGATTGGGGTCCCTCACCTGGCTGAGCCATTGCAACGGTTTGCCCTCGACCGCCACGATCGCATCGATCTCGCCTTTGCTCAGCATTTCGAGTGCAAGCCGCGGTTCGATATAGAGCAGATGCGGCTTGATCCCGAGACGCTCGAATACATTGATCGAGGTTACGAAGGTGCTGGCATCCGGCAAATCGACGACCACCGTCTTGCCATCGAGATCCTTCAGGCTGCGGATCGTCCGCGGCGCGAGCACGTGCATTTCCTCGTTGAACATCTTGGTCACGTAGACAAACTGATTGCGGATGTTGTTGGCGAAGTCCTTGCGTTCGAGGTATGCGAGCGTGTCCTTGCGCACGATTCCGGCGTCAACCCCCTTCAATAGCAGGATATCCGACACGGCCTGAACTGATCCGCGGCCGAGAACAGGCAACACTCGGAGATTTGCGCCATTGTCGAGCACTGAAGAGAGATCGGCGCCGATCTGGGCATAAGTGCTGCCGAACGAGCCGGTCATCAGGGTGACGGTGTTGGCGTTGAGCTGAGTCGCCAAGTCGCGCTTGGCCGTACCGTAGCGGAATATCGTCTTGAAGGATTCACTGACGCTACCCGGATCAATCCCACTTCGCACGGATCCGAAGGGTTCCCATCGTCCGGCTGTGAACCGCCTCATCTGCATCTGCTCAAGCGGCGCGTGATCGCTCGCGCTTGTATTGATCACGATCCCGGGGAGCAGCATTGGAAGCTGCAGACCCTTGAGCGAGGCCGCCTGCTTCATCACATTTTCCCGGGACAGATCGTCGCCACATCTCGTCAGGACCTCGACCATCGTCTTGGCGACGCCGTAACCGAAGACGGACAGGCTGTTGGACTTGCTTGCGGCCGGGATATATCGGTCCATGAAAGCGGTCCAGTCACGGAAAGCCGGATCGCTTGCTGCCGTCGCATCATCACCCTCCAAAGTGTATCCAGCCGACAGCACTCCTTCGCCATTCTGCGGGCCGGCCGGCTGCATCACGGCCGAGATCGATTGAGACACCGTCGAGATGATGTGTGCCGGTTTCCATCCGAGTTCGGCAGTTCGCCGGATCGCCATGACGGCGAATTTCGGGGTCGTCACATCGAACAAAATGTCGGCGCCCGAGGCCTTGAGTTTGGCAATCTGCGCATCGATGGTCGTGTCCGTGACCTTATACAAAGCCTCAGCCACGATCGGAATCTTGCCACCTAACCCGTCCTTCAGGCCTTTGACGTAGTCCTGGCCGAACGCGTCGTCCTGAGAAAGGACGGCGATCTTGCCGCGAGGATGGTTCTCCAGCAAATACTGCGCATAGATGTGAGCTTCGGTCTGGTAGCTCGGCTGCCAGCCCATGGTCCAGGGGAACTCGCGCGGCTGGTCCCACATCGACGCGCCCGAAGCGACAAACAGCTGTGGGACTTTTTTTGCGTTCAAATAGGGTTGAACCGCCGCGCTTGGCGCCGTGCCGAGGCTCGAGAAGATCAAGAGGACCCGGTCCTCCTCGACGAGCTTGCGGGTTAGCTCCACGGTCTTGGCGGGGTTGTATGCATCGTCATACGATATGAAATTGACCTTACGGCCATTGATGCCACCTTCGGCATTGACCTTGTCGAAGTAGGCCGCGATTACCTTGCCAATGGTGCCGTAGGCGGAAGCCGGACCGCTGTACGGCATGGTGTTGCCGATCCGGATCTCGTTGTCGCCCGGGCTTGCGGCAGAAGCCCGCCCAGTCGCCATCGAACCCGCCACAAAGGCGAAGATCAGCGCGGCCGCAACGTTGCGCCGCCCCATGGTGCGCAGCCGACGAATTGCTTCGTTGGCCAACGGCAATCTCAATTTCAACGCATGCCAAACAATGTCGATCATAGTCCGCATCGTCGCACCCCACGCATCGTCGCACCTTGTGCAGGTACTTGTGCATTTTTTTGTGAGCGTTTCCCCAAACAACGTGGAACAAAGTCACGGCACTACCCGCCAACATTGTGTCTCGATTGGATCGATTGTGTGTCGAGGTAAGCCCAGACATTTGGTGCAGGAGGTAGCTTGCATCTTGCGTCTGTTGCACGCCGCCCGTTTTGCCCGGCCGAAGTACCCGAGAAAGCTTACCTCCGAGGTAATCGCAGGGATGACCGAAACCTGAGATCAATCCAGGCAACACAGATGTCGGACAAGGTCTTCTCGCCATGCACCAGATTGTTTCAGCACATGTGGATTCATCGCGCCGCTGGTGGGTACTCGCGATCGTCGTCGCCGCGCAATTCATGTTCGGGGTCGACGCCTTCATCGTCAACGTTGCGATTCCCACCATTGCAAGCGAGTTACAGGCGAGCTCCGCGCAAATCGAGGCGGTGATCGCGATCTACCTCATTGCCTATGCAACGCTGGTGGTCACCGGCGGCCGGCTTGGCGATATCTACGGCACAAAGAATGTGTTCCTGGCCGGCGTGCTCGGCTTCGCCGTCACGTCGCTGTGGTGTGGCCTCGCGCAATCCGGCCCCGAATTGATCGCGGCCAGGCTGGCGCAGGGTGCGACCGCGGCGCTGATGGTGCCGCAGGTGCTCGCCACCCTTCACTTGTTGTTTACGGACGAGTCGCGCGGACGCGCCTTCGGTATTTACGGCATCGTGCTGGGCCTTGCGGGTGCGGCCGGCTTCTTACTTGGCAGCGTATTGGTGACGCTTGATCTTGCGGGGTTAGGCTGGCGTACGGTGTTTTTCGTCAACGTGCCATTCGGCCTCGTCATTATCGCCGCGGCATCCAGGATCATGCCGACGGTGCCGCGTCGTGCCGGCACACGGCTGGACGTTCCCGGCGCGATCGTGCTGTTCGCAGGATTATTGTGCCTGATCGGGCCGCTGCTGTTCGGTCACGATGTCCATTGGGCGCCGTGGGTCTGGCTCGTCATGGCAACGGGCGTTGCCATCGTTGCTGCGTTCCTTCGGCTCGAGCGCGCCGTCGCAAGCCGCGGTGGAATGCCGCTGATCGACCTTGCGCTGCTATCGGACGCAGCGTTCATACGCGGACTTTACGCCGTCTTCTTTTTCTTTTTTGCCAACCTGTCGTTCTATCTGGTGATGACCATGTTCGTGCAGCGCGGCTTGCACATTCTGCCGCTGCAGGCCGGCATGGTTTTCCTCCCCTTGGCGTTCGCCTTTGTCATCGCCTCGCGACACAGCGGCGCGCGGGCGCGGCATCGCGGCACGCTGGTGCTGATCGAGGGTTGTGCGGTGCAGATGATCGGCCTCGCCTCGCTGGTACTGATGGTCGCGTGGGCACAGACGCCCTCCGCAACGCTGCTGGCTTTGGTGTTGGCGATTTTCGGTTACGGCCAGGGTTTGGTGATGGCGCCGTTGTCCAGCGCCGTACTTTCCACCGTAAATCCGGCAAGCGCCGGCTCGAGCGCAGGGATGTATGGCATGACCGCGCAAATTGCCAACGCCGCCGGCGTTGCCGCCATCGGCGCGGCTTTTTTTGCGATCGAAGCCGCTTACTCGCCGCAGCTGGCACTGTTCGCCGCGGCAGCGCTGTTTACGGTGTCGATTGCCGTCTGCGCCGCGTTTTTGTCATGGATGCGACGCGCCGCGGCGTGAACGCAATTAAGGTCGATCGCCATAATTCTGGGGACTGACAGCACACGGCCTTTTTATTTTGCAGTGCAGCAACTATCTGTTCTTGGTGGGGTTATAAGAACCTCTCTCGCCAAGGAGCTGCCGGTGTCTCTCGCCAAAAATATCGAATTGCTGCGACGTCTGCCAAAGCTGAACGGTATCAACGGTTTTCGGGATTTCGGACGAAACCTTTGGCCGGGTTCTCACAGTCCTATGGTTGAAACCACAGACTTCGGGTCGAATCCGGGTGGTCTCAGGATGTTCTCGTTTGCACCTGATAACCTCCAGCCAGCGCCAGGCCTTGTCGTCGTTCTGCACGGATGCGGTCAGAACGCCGCTGCTTACGATTTAGGCGCCGGCTGGTCCACCCTGGCGAAACACTATGGTTTCGCATTGCTGATGCCCCAGCAGCAGCCGTCTAACAATGCCAACGGCTGCTTCAACTGGTTCAATCCGGAAGACACCGCGCGCGACAGCGGCGAGGCCTGTTCGATCAGGCAGATGATTGCGCGGGCGGTTGACGATATTGGCATCGATCGGCATCGCATCTTCATCACCGGACTTTCCGCTGGCGGCGCCATGACGTCGGTCATGCTCGCCACCTATCCCGAAATATTTGCGGGCGGCGCCATCATCGCAGGCCTGCCGTTCGGCGTTGCGACCAATATGCGGGAAGCGTTAAGCGGAATGTTCGTGTCGCCCTCCCGTCCGGCCGGCGAATTGGGGGATCTGGTGCGCAATGCCTCAAATCATAAGGGCCCATGGCCGAAGCTTTCGGTGTGGCATGGCAGCGCCGATCGCACCGTCCACCCCGCGAACGCCAATGAGATCGTCAAGCAGTGGCTCGACGTGCACCAGCTGCCTTCGGCGCCGATGTCGGAGGCTGACGTCGACGGCTATCCCCGCCAGGTCTGGTGGAACGCCGATGGTGAAACCATTGTCGAATCCTACACCATTACCGATATGGCCCACGGCACCCCGCTTGGGATTGGCGACAATGATAAGCGGTACGGCGCCGAAGGCGCGTTCCTGATCGAGGCGGGAATCTCGTCCTCGTATCACATTGCGCATTTCTTTGGCCTCACCGAGTGGATTCCCCGGTCGATGGTGATTTCAGCTTCAAAGAAGGTGGTTGCGGCCAAAGCTTCAAAGAAGGCGGTTTCAGCCGAAGCTCCAAAGGAAGCCGCGCCGGCAATGGTCGCTCCGACACCCGCACAGGTGCCGGATCTCACCGCGGTGCTCTGGCCGCTGACGACACTCAATCGTGGTTTCGAGCCTGGTCGCCGTCCGGAGCCGCCGCATGAGCCGCGGCGTCGGGGGATTGACGTCAGTGCCGTCATCACGCGCGCGCTCACGGCTGCGGGCCTGATGAAATAAGGGGGGCCCGCGGCATGCGTGGTGCCGCAAGGTCGTGGCGTCTTGGCCCGATGGTTAACGCGGCTGGTGCGCACGCACCCGGCGATTTTGTTCTGTCCAGAAAATATATTTGGAACCAAACGCCGGCCCGTCGGTTTGCTGGGATTGCGACAGGCGGTTAAGTTCCGGCTGCCAATTGGGCTGAACTCGCCACCGATCGTCCTGAATGCTGAAGATCAACCGACCGACTTCTGCGGATTTTCTCGCTGGCGGCGGCGAAATGGGCGCGTTGACGCGGGCGTACGATTGGTCCGCCAATCCGCTGGGGACGCCGGAGCACTGGCCGCAGAGCTTGCGGACCGCATTGCGCATCCTGCTGAATACCAACCACCCGATGTTCATCTGGTGGGGTCCAAAGCTCATTCAATTTTATAACGACGCCTATCGCCAGACCATGGGACCCGAGCGCCATCCGGGCGCACTCGGGCAGGGCGGACGCGAGTGCTGGGCCGAAATCTGGCACGTTATCGGTCCCCAGATCGAGCAGGTGATGAGCGGCGGCGGGGCGACGTGGCATGAGAACCAACTGGTTCCGGTCACGCGTCACGGCAAGCTGGAGCAGGTCTACTGGACCTACGGCTACAGCCCAATCGACGAGGGCGACAGCGTTGGCGGCGTGCTCGTGGTCTGCCGCGATGTGACCAAGGAGTATCTTTCTGCCGTCGCGTTGCGGGAACGCGAGGCCGAACTCGCGCGCGTGCAGCAAATCGGCCGGATCGGCGGTCTTGAGATCGACCTGGCCACCGGTTTCCGCAATCGCCGGTCGCCGGAGTATTTGCTGATTCACGGTCTGTCGCTCGATGCGGCCAACGAGTCCCACGAGGACTGGGTAAGGCGCATCCATCCCGAGGATCGCGAGGCCACCGAGAGGAAATTCCGCGACGCTGTCGCTGGCACGGTGCGCGACTACACCGCGCGTTATCGGATTATTCGCCCCAGCGACGGCGAGACGCGCTGGATTTCGGTCAAATCCACGATCGAGCGCGACGAGCAGGGGCGAGCCATCCGTCTGGTCGGCGCGCACACCGATGTCACCGAGCAGGTGATGGCGGAGCTGGCGCTGCGGCAAAGCGAGGAGCGATACCGCAAGCTTGCGGACCAGCTCTCCGAGCTGAACGCGACGCTGGCGCAGCGCGTCGAGGAAAAGACCCGGGAGCGCGACCGGATCTGGAACGTGTCGCAGGACCTTTTTGTGGTCGCCGATCGCAACGGCGTCTGGCGAACGGTCAACCCGGCATGGACCAGAACGCTCGGCTGGAGCGAAGCTGAATTGCTGAACCGTACTTCGGAATGGCTGGAGCATCCCGATGATGGCGGGATGACGCGGGCGCAGGTCAACAGGCTCGGCCTCAACGAAGCCACCGTCAGGTTCGAAAGCCGATTCCGTCACAAGGACGGATCGTACCGCTGGCTGTCGTGGACCGGCGTGCCCGACCAGGATCGCATTTATGCGGTTGCCCGCGACGTGACCGCGGAGCAGGCGGCGGCCGAACGGCTGAAAGTCACCGAGGAGGCGTTGCTGCAGTCGCAGAAGATGGAAGCGGTGGGGCAACTGACCGGCGGCATCGCGCACGACTTCAACAATCTCTTGACTGGAATTGTGGGATCGCTGGATCTGTTGCAGACCCGCCTCAACCAGGGGCGGACCGACAACGTCGCGCGCTATATCGACGCGGCGATGACATCGGCGAACCGCGCCGCGGCGCTCACCCATCGCCTGCTGGCCTTTGCGCGGCGACAGCCGCTGATCCCGAAAAGCGTCGATGCCAACCAGCTCGTGGTGTCGCTGGAGGATTTGCTGCGCAGGACGATCGGCGAGACCATCGATCTTGCAATCGCCGCGGCGGACGATCTGTGGTTCACGCTGTGTGATCTCAATCAACTGGAAAGCGCGCTGCTCAATCTCGCCATCAATGCACGCGACGCCATGCCGGATGGCGGCAAGCTCACCATTACGACGTCAAACGCGCGGATCGAGGGCGTGACCGCGGATAGCCCTGCGCTTTCGCCCGGCGATTATGTCTGCATCGGTGTCACCGATACCGGGACCGGCATGAGCGCGGAGGTGGCGGCGCGCGCTTTCGATCCGTTCTTTACGACGAAGCCGATCGGGCAGGGTACCGGACTTGGGCTTTCGATGATCTATGGATTTGCGCGGCAGTCGGACGGTCACGTGACGATCGACAGCAAATTGGGACGGGGGACATCGGTCAGGCTTTATTTGCCGCGTCATCATGGTGAAATCGCACCGCAATTTGCGTCGGCCGCCACGGCGGCCGAACATGTCGCCACCGGTGAGACCGTGCTGATAGTTGAAGACGAGCCGGTGGTGCGCGCCGTCATCGTCGAAATGCTCGGGGAGCAGGGGTACCAGACGTTAGAGGCCGTCGATGGACCGTCGGGCCTGCGCATCCTGCGCACCAATGCACGGATTGATTTGCTGGTCACCGACGTCGGCTTGCCCGGCATGAACGGCCGCCAGCTCGCCGATCAGGCGCGGGAGACCAGACCCGGTCTCAAGGTTCTCTTTATTACCGGCTATGCCGAGAGCGTTGCGATATCGGACGGCTTTCTGCAGCCCGGCATGGAAATGATCACCAAGCCGTTCGACCTCGATAATCTCTCGCAGCGAATTCGCGCCATGGTGTCGAGCTAGACCGTTCAAGGTGCTATGCGGTCTCGGCGATCGACTCCATCGGCGTGACCACGACGTCGCCGCCGGCGACCTGCCGGGTCTTTTCGGTATAGTGCTTGAAAAAATCCCGCGCCTGCAGGGTCTTGATGGCCTGTTCGTCGGCGGCCGCGGCGAGATGATAATAGCTGGAATCGTCGCGGTTCTTCAGGCAGCGGTAGATGATCTTTCCTTTCAGCTCGGCATCGTTGTCGAGCGCGGCAATGAACCGGCCGATTTCCCGGTGCCATTCCTCCGTGGTGCCATTGGTAAACTGATATTTGATCATGAAGTGTTTCATCGAGGACTCCTGCTTGGCGCATGGAGGAGATCAAACTTTCGGAGGCGGCGCGTCGCCCCGGAACACCGTGGCATTGCGTCTGGCAAATTCGTCAAACGATGTCGGCCGACGATCGAGAAGCAACTCGGCATCGGGCCAGACCTTCGCCTCCTTGCCGTTGCGACGCTCGGCGAACAATTCGAACAATGCGTCCGCGAGGTAAGGCTGCATTCCAGCGGCGAACTGGGCCTGCCGCGCCGCCTCCGGCGGGACGTTGACATAGCGGATGGTGTTTCCGGTGGCGGTGGAAAGTTTCTCCGCCACCTCCGTCATGGTCAGCGCTTGCGGGCCGGTGAGGGGATAGGTCTTGCCCTCATGTCCCGCACCCGTCAGCACCTTGGCCGCGATCTCGGCAATATCGCCAACGTCGATCGACGCGATCCTGGCATCCTCCATCGGCAGGAACATCGCGCCCTTGGCCGTGATGTTGGGGACCTGCCGGAAATAGGCCGGCATGAACTCGCCGGCCCGCAAATGCGTGAACGCCATTCCCGAGGCTTCCAGCCGCTTTTCGATCTCGCCGTGCATGCGCGCGAAGCGAAACGCCGAATCGAGTTCCGGCATGATCCCCGAGAGCTTGACGACGTGCTTCACGCCCGCCTGCTTGGCCGCATCGATGAAGTTGGTCTGGACATCAAGCATCATCGGGTCCGACGACGATATCAGCATCGCACGGTCGACACCGCGCAAGCCCGCCGCGAGCGTCTCGGGATGCGCCATGTCGCCCTGTACGATTTCAACATTTGGCAGCGCCGCGATCGCCTCGGCCTTGGCCGGATTGCGTACCAGCGCGCGCACGGCCACGCCGCTGGCCGACAACACGCGCAGCAACTCTTTCCCGTTCAGTCCGGTGGCGCCTGTCACGAGGATCATGGTGGGTCTCCTGTCAGGCTTAATCTGGCGCCGTCAGGAGCGATAGCGCAAGTATGGACAAAAATGATACTATGGACTTTCTTGCGATCGCTCGCATCCTGCAGCGACAGAGAAATCGATGAGAGGTCTTGCCATGGCGAAGGCGAAATCGGCGCTGACCTGCGGCTGCCCGGTGGCGGCGTTCCAGAAGATGATCAGCGGCAAGTACAAGCTGCGCATCGTCTGGGATCTGCAGCATGGTCCCAGGCGCTATGGCGAGATCAGAACCGGCCTGCTACGCGGCGCAAGCGGCACCTCGGAAATCGCGCCCCGCGTGCTCAGCCGCGAATTGAAGGCGCTGACCGAATCGGGGCTGATCGACCGCAAGGATTACGGCGTCGTTCCCCCCAAGGTCGAGTATCGGCTCACGCGTAAAGGTAAAAGTTTTGTTCCTGTCATCGCCGCCATTCGCGACTGGGGCACGCGCCATCTCGCGCAACCGAATGCGGTCGAAATGGTCGCGGCCGAATGACTGGTCGGCGATTGAAGGCATGGCCGGCAAAGCGGCCGGTGCGCGCCCGTCTCACATCGCGCCGGTGAGAAACGGATTGGTCATCCGCTCCTGGCCGATGCTCGAGCCCGGGCCGTGGCCGCAGATGAAACCGACATCGTCGCCGAGCGGCAGCAGCTTGTCGGTAATCGACTTGATCAGCGTGGCGTGGTTGCCGCCGGGAATGTCGCTGCGCCCGACCGAGCCGTTGAACAACACGTCGCCGACATGGGCAAAATGCATTTCCTTGTTGTAAAATACCACGCTGCCCGGCGAATGGCCGGGGCAATGCAGGATGTCGAAGCTCAACTCGCCGATCGAGACCTGATCGCCTTCATCGAGCCAGCGGTCCGGCGCGAAATCGCGCACGCCGGTCATGTCGAACCGCGCGCCGCTGGTCACCACATTGTCGAGCAGGAACTTGTCGGCGATGTGCGGGCCTTCGATCGGCACTTTCAGCGCGTCGCGCAGCTCGGCGGCGCCGCCGACATGGTCGATATGGCCGTGGGTCAACCAGATTTTTTCCACCGTCACATTGGACTGCTCGATCGCGGCCTGAATTTTCGGAACGTCCCCACCGGGGTCGATCACGGCAGCCTTTTTAGTGGCCTCGCACCAGATCAGCGTGCAGTTCTGCTCAAACAGCGTCACCGGGATGATGATGGCGCCAGCTTTCGCCTTGGTTTGGTTTTCATTTGCCATGGCCTCACAATGCCTATTTTTGACGTCTCGCCAAGGGAAAGATATGCAGATTTACTGCAGGACAGCTGTGTTGCCTGTCATACCGGCGACGCCAAACAATAGTTGGTTTGAACCCGTCGGCGGTTTCGGCGTTGCCTCCTGTCCTTCGATTTTCAGAAGATGACTTTTCCATGAGCGAAAGCGCTGAATCCTGGTGGCGGCACGGCATCTTCTACCAGGTCTATCCGCGCTCGTTTCAGGATTCCAATGCCGACGGGGTCGGCGATATCGCCGGGATCATCGACCGGCTGCCCTACCTGCTGGCGCTCGGTGTCGATGCGATCTGGCTGTCGCCGATCTTTCCCTCCCCGATGGCTGATTTCGGCTACGACATCGCCGATTACACCGGCATCGATCCGCTGTTCGGCAGTATCGAGGATTTCGACGCGCTGATAAGCGCCGTGCATGCGAGCGGTCTCAAACTCATCCTCGATCTCGTCCCTAACCATACCTCCGACCAGCATCCCTGGTTCATCGAAAGCCGGCGTTCGCGCGATGCCCGAAAGCGCGACTGGTACATCTGGCGCGAGCCGGCCGCGGACGGCGGCCCGCCGAACAACTGGATGTCGGAATTCGGCGGCAGCGCGTGGGCCTACGACGCTACGACGCGGCAGTATTATTATCACGCCTTCCTCGCCCAGCAGCCGGATCTGAACTGGCGCAGTCCGGAAGTGCGCCAGGCCATCCATGACGTCATGCGCTTCTGGCTTCGCAAGGGTGTCGACGGTTTCCGCGTCGATGTGATCTGGCACCTGATCAAGGACGCGGAGTTTCGCGACAATCCGTCCAATCCGAATTATAGCGAGGGCCGGCCGCCGCACGAGAAGATCCTGACGCGCTACTCCAACGATCAGCCTGAAGTTCATGACGCGATCGCACAGATGCGGCGGGTGATCGATGAATTCGATGCCCGGGTGTTGATCGGCGAAATCTACCTCCCGTTCGAGCGTCTCGTTGCCTATTACGGCAAGGATCTGTCAGGCGCGCATCTGCCATTCAACTTCGCGCTGTTGTCAGCGCCGTGGAACGCACGGTCGGTCGAGAAGATCATCGCCGACTACGAAGCCGCGCTCCCGGCGGGGGCGTGGCCGAACTGGGTGCTGGGCAATCACGATCGTCCGCGGGTGGCCAGCCGGGTGGGGCAGGCGCAGGCCCGCGTCGCCGCGATGCTGCTGTTGACCTTGCGGGGGACGCCGACGCTCTATTACGGCGACGAGATCGGCATGCATCAGGTGGCGATCGCGCCCGATCAGGTGCGCGATCCCTTTGAGAAGAACGTTCCGGGCATCGGCGTCGGCCGTGACGGCTGCCGGACGCCGATGCAATGGAATGCGACGCCTTATGCGGGGTTCTCGACCGCGACGCCGTGGCTGCCGCTCTCGGACGATTTTGCACAGGAGAACGTGATCAATCTCGAGGCGGACACTCGATCGATCCTTGGTCTCTACAGGGCGCTTATCAATTTACGAAAGAAATTGCCGCAACTGATGTCGGGCGATTACGTGCCGATTGCCGCACAGGGCGATCTGTTGCTTTACCGCAGGCAGCGCGAGGGAGCGACGGTCGTGATCGCGCTGAACCTGGGGGCGGAGCCCGTTTCGATCGCGTCGGACGCCGCGGGCCTTGACGGTGAAATTCTGCTCTCGACGTTCCTCGACCGACAAGGCGAGAAGATCCAGGGCGTACTGGATTTGCGCGGCAATGAAGGTGCGATCATCGGCGCGG
>WNGM01006665.1_pt1 | contig 12249 bp, 10 predicted proteins | sample 5400571 | NCBI WGS metagenome assembly WNGM01 (sample SAMN13153378, study PRJNA577476) | soil metagenome | isolation source: 100 cm soil or saprolite under Garry oak tree replicate 2 | place: USA:California | collected 2016-06-15
AGGAGCCGCCAGAACGGCAGGACGAAGACGAAGAACGAGAGGTCGCGACCGAACAGCGGGTCCGTCCTGCCGAACTCGAGGGTGTTGAAGTACCGCAACAGCGTCTCCCAGTGGACGGTCGCGCGCAGCCCCGCGACGAGTGAGATCGCGAAGAGCACGACCGGCAGGAAGCGCCGGATCAGCGGCTCGATCACGACCCGCCCCGGCAGGCCCAGCTGGTCCTCGAGCTCCCAGATCACGTCGGGCGCGGCGGTCCGCGCCGCGAAGGTCAGATTGACGTAGAGGAAGACGAGGACGGCGAGCGCCAGGCCTAGGAAGAGCGACCCGCGCAATGCGAGCGTCTTGGTGAAGACCTCGGTATAGCCGACCTCCTGGAACCAGAGCCAGTCGGTGTAGAGCGGGACGAGCTGCGCCACGACGCCGAGCGCCAGGAACAGGAGCAGCAGTAAGACGACGGGCTGGCCGCGGTTCATGGCGCCCCGGTGCGGACGCTTACGTGCCGTGAGTCCAGGACGTGAGGTACTCGCGCTGCGCGGGCGTCAGCGCGTCGATCTCCACGCCCATCGACGCGAGCTTGAGCCGGGCAATCTCGAGATCGATCTCGCGGGGCACTCCGTACACCCTCTTCGCCAGGCTCTGGCCGTGTGTGACCATATGCTCGGCGGCCAGGGCCTGGTTGGCGAAGCTCATGTCCATCACGGCCGCCGGGTGTCCCTCGGCCGCCGCGAGGTTGATGAGCCGGCCCTCGCCGAGGACAAAGAGCCGCCGCCCGTTCTGGAGCGTGTACTCCTCGACGAACGGTCGGACGCGCCGGTGGCTCTTCGCCATCCCGCCCAGTGTCGCCAGGTCGAGCTCCACGTTGAAATGGCCAGCGTTGGCCAGGATTGCGCCGTCTTTCAGGCGACCGAAGTGATCGCTCGACATGACCGTCGTATTGCCTGTTACGGTCACGAAGACATCGCCGACCTCCGCCGCCTTCGCCATCGGCATCACCGGGAACCCGTCCAGGACGGCCTCGAGCGCCCGAAGAGGCTCGACCTCGGTGACGATCACGTGGGCGCCCATGCCCTTGGCGCGCGCGGCCACGCCCTTGCCGCACATCCCGTAGCCGGCGACGACGACGCTGCGTCCGGCGAGGAGGATGTTGGTCGCGCGCAGGATGCCGTCGATCGTCGACTGGCCCGTCCCGTAGCGGTTGTCGAAGAGGTGCTTGGTATCGGCGTCGTTGACGGCGATCACGGGGAACGCGAGGACCCCTTCGCGCTCCATGGCGCGCAGGCGGACCACGCCGGTGGTCGTCTCTTCCGTGCCGCCGATGACGTCGCCGAGGAGGTCCCGGCGGGCGCCGTGGAGCTGGGAGATCAGGTCGGCGCCGTCGTCCATGGTCACCTGCGGACGCGTCGCCAGCACCGCCTCGATGTGCCGGTAGTAGCGTGCGTGGTCCTCGCCCTTGTGCGCATACACGGCAACGTCGTACTCCTTCACCAGCGCCGCCGCCGTGTCGTCCTGCGTGGAGAGCGGGTTGGAGGCGCACAACGCGAGCAACGCACCACCCGCCCTGAGCGTCAGCATGAGCACCGCGGTCTCCGTGGTCACGTGCAGGCACGCGCCGAGGCGGATGCCCTTGAGCGGCTGCTCCCTGGCGAAGCGCTCCCTGACCTGCCGCAGGACCGGCATCGACTGCTCGGCCCACTCGATCTTGAGCCGCCCCGCGGCGGCCTGCGAGAGGTCCTTGACGTCGTGCTCGACCATCGGGCGTCGCGCGGCCGTCAGATGCCCGCGTCGTCGCGCAGGTCCTTCACGCGATCGATCCGTTCCCAGGTGAACGTGGACTCCGACCGGCCGAAATGCCCGTAGGCGGCCGTCTTCTTGTAGATGGGCCGGCGCAGGTTCAGGTACTTGATGATGCCGGACGGGGTGAAATCGAAGTGGCGCCGGATCAGCTTCTCGAGGATGGCGTTCGGCACCTTACCGGTCCCGAACGTCTCGACCATGATCGAGACGGGCTCGGCGACACCGATCGCGTAGGCGAGCTGCACCTGCGCCCGCTCGGCGAGGCCTGCCGCGACGATGTTCTTGGCCACGTGCCGCGCCATATAGCACGCCGACCGGTCGACCTTCGTCGGGTCCTTCCCCGAGAACGCGCCGCCGCCGTGCGGGCACGACCCGCCGTAGGTGTCGACGATGATCTTCCGCCCGGTGAGCCCGGTGTCACCCATGGGCCCGCCGGTCACGAACCGGCCCGTCGGGTTCACGTGGAAGACGCACGTCTTCGGGTCGAGGAGCTCGGACGGGATGGTGGGAACGATCACGTGCTCGACCACGTCCCGGCGGATCCGCTCGATGGCGACGTCGGGGCTGTGCTGGGACGAGATGACGACCGTCTCGACGGCGCGCGGCTTGCCGTCGACGTAGCGGACCGTGACCTGCGACTTGCCGTCGGGCCGCACGTAGTCGAGGAGGCCTTGTTTCCTGACCTCGCTCAGGCGCATCACCAGCTTGTGAGCGAGCATGATCGGCATCGGCATCAACTCCGGCGTCTCGGTGCACGCGTAGCCGAACATCAACCCCTGGTCGCCCGCACCGAGCGCGTCGACGCCCATCGCGATGTCCGACGACTGCTCGTCGATCGCGGCGATCACGCCGCACGTCTCGTGGTCGAAGCCGAACTTGGCACGGGTGTAGCCGACGTCGCGGATCGTGTCGCGTGCGATGCGGGGGATGTCCACGTAGCAGGAGGTCGTGATCTCGCCCGCCACGACGACGAGGCCGGTCGTCAGCAGGCACTCGCACGCCACCCGGCCTTTCGGGTCCTGGCCGATGATTGCGTCCAGGACCGCGTCCGAGATCTGGTCGGCGATCTTGTCGGGGTGACCTTCGGTCACCGACTCCGACGTGAACAGGTATTCCTCACGCGCCATCGCATCCTCCACCGTCAGAGCGTTGTGCCACTGTAACACGCCGGCTCCGTGCGCCTCAACAGGGCCGCGCGCCGAGCCTCACGCGAGCCGGCGCTTCACCTCGTCGAGCAGCGGCACGGGCCACGGGTCCACCCCCCGCGCGATCGCCGCGTAGTAGCTCACCCACATTCCGACGTACGCGAGGGCCAGGAGCCGCGCCGCCCGCCCCGTCCCGCGCGCCCAGCACTCGCTGACGCCCCCCGCCGCCGGGCCGATCAGGTCGTGGAGCACGGCGAAGCGTCGCGCGATCTCACGCGGCTCGCCCTCTTCGCGAAGGAGCACGAGGTGCCGGTCGCGCGCGGCCGGGCCACGCCACGCCTCGATCTCGTTGTGGGTCATCTCGGGCAGGGCTCCCGCCACCGCCAGGAGCTTCGCGTTCTCCTCCAAGCGCGAGGCGCTTGGCCTCGTTCTGCGCCGTCGCCCGCGTCGGCTCAAGCTCGCGCGCCAGGGACTCGAGGCGAGCCACCGCCTCTGCGAGCTCCGCGTGCGTGGCGACGGCCAGGTCAACCTCGGTGAGGATCCGCGCCAGGGCGAAGAAGAGATAGCCGAGCGCCATGCGCGGCATGAGCCCGCCGGGCAGGCGCAGGTGCGGGAGCCGGCGCGACTTCGCCAGCTCCGCGAGGCGCCCGCCGGCGCTGAGCGTCACGAGGGGGATCTCGCGCTCGAGCGCCGCGTCCGCGGCCGACAAGACCTCTGCCGTCTCGCCGGAGTACGACGCGGTGACGACGAGGGCGTGCTTGCCCGCGGCTGCCGGGAGGCCGTAGCCCCGGTGGACGAGGATCGGGACCTCAAGCTGCTCCAGGCAAGAGGCCGCGAGGAGATCGGCCCCCGCCGCCGATCCCCCCATCCCGGCGATGATGACCAGCGACGGACGCTCTCGTGGAACCGGCGGCTCGCAGCGAAGTGCCTGCGCCTCGCGGCACTGGGCCGGAAAGGCGGCGAGGATCTCCGCCACACGGTGAGGGTCGGCCCGCTGGAAGGCGCGCGGGTCGTCGAGGGTCATGACCGCTCCAGCGTGATCGAGGCGCTGAGCTCACGGGGCTCGCCGGTGCGCAGCTCGACCGGCCAGACGATAAGAAGCGCCGTCCCCTGGTAGATCCGCTCGAAGCCGGCCTCGGACACCGACACGGTCTGGACCGGCCCCCACGCGAGCTCGGCGACGGGCGCCCACTCGAGGCGCGCCCGGACGCCGACCCATTCGTCGACCAGCGTCACACCCGCCGCGCCCCGCTCGCGTCCCGTACTGCCGAGCGACGGCTGACCTGTCGCCGTCAGATACCGCCCCGGCGCGTCGCCCGCCGTGAGCGCCACGTTGAACTGTACCGCCCACCGCCCGCTGACCCCGGTCATGCCCGCCGGCGTACCGAGGCGGTAGCGCACCTCGACGGTTGCGTCGCGGATCGTCACCGTCTTCTCGACCCGCACAGACGCGCCGGCCCCTCGCGTGAACGTGACGGCCACGCCTCCGCTCGCCGTGCTCACCGTGGACGCGAGCGCCTCGGCAGCGAGCGTGAGCGCGGCCTGCGCCCACGGCGACACGGGGTCGAGCGGTGACGTTCCGGCGTCGAACCAGCCTTCCAGCAGCGAGCCGCGGCGGACGTCGTCGTAGGCGAGCAGCGAGTCGAGCCCGGCTTCCTTGGGCGCCGGCGCGTCGTGGATGGTCCTCACCGCCGGCGCGCTGTCCTCGCGGCTCGCCGCGCGGACCTTGGCATGGTATGCCTCCGGCCGGCGCGCCAGCACGTCGGCCACGTCGAGATCGCCCGCGAGGTAGCCCAGCTCGGTGATCGCGCCGCCGAGCGCGGGGTTGAGCGTCACCGCCAGCTCTCGCGTCCTCACGTAGACCTCCTCGCGCCCGTCGCCGTTGCCGTCTTCGCGCGTCCACGCGGGCGTGGGGAGGGCGGCCGATTCGGCCAGACGGCGCTCGCACTCGAGGAGCGCGCTCTTCACGGCACGGCGGAGGTGCGGCAGGTAGCAGCCGCCGAACACGCCGTGCCAGTAGGCGTCGTTGGCCTGGCCCCGCCAGAGCGCGACCTGCGCGTCTGCGAGGTGCGTATCGTGAGGCGCCCGCGCCAGGGCCGCGCGGACGGCGCGCGACAGGCGGAGCATCTTCCAGTGGGTGTCCGCCATCTCGGGATACTTCCCGAGGAAGTTGCGCCAGAAACCGCCCCGCAAGAGGTCGGCGTGGTCGGCACCGCCGCCGAGCCGCTCGAGGTCGTGCTTGGCACGCTCGACCCTTCGCTGAGCGGCCACGGGGAGCGCCCACTCCCCCATCTCGCGGTACGAGGCCGTCGGGAGGTAGACGCGGTCCGTCGCCTCCACCCGATCCACGACGTCGGAGAGCGTCGTGAGCGCGAGCCAGTCGGTCGCGAGCAGGCGGTCGAAGAACCGGTCGAGCCACCCCTTCTCGTAGACGTGCGCGTGCGTGGCCGGCCAGACGCCGAACTTCTCGCCATCGTCCACCATCGTCACCGCCGGGACCCTGCCGCGCCGGGCGGCGAGATACTCGAGGCTCGCCTCGACTTCCGCGAACGGGATCAGATAGCGGAGCCGCTGGCTGATCGGGAAGACGCGGAGCCGGACGCCCTGGTCCTCGGTGAGGTAGTAGCCCCCGAGGGTGTCCGGATCGAGGCCGGCCAGGGCGAAGTGGCTGTCGTCCACGAGCACGTACTCGACACCGGCCTCGGCGAGGACGCGAGGCAGATGCGGCTCCCACACGCGCTCGGCGAGCCACATCCCGCGCGGGCGCACTCCGAAGTGCGTCTTGAGGAACGCGGTGAGACGCTCGATCTGGCCGAACTTGTCGTGGTCGGGCAGGACGGCGAGGATCGGCTCGTAGAACCCGCCCGTCAGCAGCTCGACCTGGCGCCGCTCCGCGAGCGCGGCGAGCAGGTCGAAGGTGCGGGGCGAGCGCTCGCGCAGCCATTCGAGAAGACTGCCCGTGCAGTGGACGGCAAGCCGGACCTCCGGCCGCGCCTGCAGCCGCTCGAGAAACGGACGGTAGGCGCGCTCCGTCGCCTCGACGAACACGTGGTCGAAGTTCCCGATCGGCTGATGGTTGTGGATCCCGAAGCAGAACGCCAGCCGGTCATGCGTCACGGGCCTCTACTCTTTCTCCAGATCACGGTGCGCGACGGTCGGTGCGTAGCCGAGCTCATCGAGGAACCCTTTGAGCTCTTCCGTGAGCGTCACCGAGCGGTGGCGGCCGCCGGTGCAGCCGATTGCGATCGTCAGGTAGGCCTTGCCCTCGCGCTCGTAGCGCGGGAGCAGGAACTTGAGAAAGTCCTTGAGGTGCTCGAGGAGCTCCCGGCCCTCCGCGTTGCCAAGGACGAACTCCCGGACCCGTGCGTCGCGTCCGTCGAACGGCCGGAGGCCCGGGACGAAGTGTGGGTTCGGCAGGAAGCGCACGTCGAAGACGAGGTCGGCGTCGAACGGGACGCCGTGCTTGAACCCGAACGACACGAGCGAGGTGGCGAGGCCCGCCCGCGTCCGCGGTGTCACGTAGTGCTCGACCAGGAGCTCCTTGAGCTGGTGGACGGTGAGCGCCGAGGTGTCGACGATCCGGTCGGCGATCTCGCGCAGGTGCGACATCGCCTTGCGCTCGGCGCGAATGCCCTCGAGGACGTTGCCCTCGGCCGCCAGCGGGTGGCGGCGGCGGCTCTCGTGGTAGCGCCGGACGAGCGCCTCCTCACTCGCCTCGAGGAAGAGAACCTCGACCCCATGGCCGCGCGCTTTGAGCTCGCGGATCGCCTCGAGCAGATGGGAGAGGTACTCCCCTTCTCTGACATCCACGCCTAGGGCCACGCGGCGGATCGTCTGCCCCGACCGGGCCGTGAGATCGGCGAAGGTCGGGATGAGCGTCGTGGGCAGATTGTCGACGCAGAAGAAGCCCATGTCCTCGAAACACTTGATCGCGTAGCTCTTGCCGGCACCGCTGAGCCCGGTGATGAAGACGAAGGACAGGCGCTCGTCCATGGGGCGGACGCTCGGACCCGCCGGCTCCCTCACCGCTTGCGCGGCTGGAGCCTGCGCTGGTGCGAGGGCACGATGCCGAGCTCCTCCCGATACTTCGCGACGGTGCGCCTGGCGATCGTGAGGCCGCGGCCTTTGAGGATCCCGGCCACCTCCTGGTCGGACAGAGGCTTGACGGCGTCCTCATTCGCCAGGAGGTCCTGGATCATCTTCTTCACGGAGACCGAGGAGACCATCTCGCCGTCGCCCGAGGCGATGCCGCTGTGGAAGAAGAACTTGAGCTCGAACAGCCCCTGGGGCGTCTCGACGTACTTGTTCGTCGTCACGCGGCTGATCGTGGATTCGTGCATGCTGATGTCTTCGCCGACGTCCCGGAGCGACAGCGGCCTGAGGTACGGCAGCCCCTTGTCCAGGAATTCGCGCTGGAACTTCACGATGGACTGGGTGACCTTGCGGAGGGTACGCTGCCGCTGGTCGACCGACTTGATCAGCCAGAGGGCGGAGCGGAGCTTCTGCTCGACGTACTGGCGGGCCTCGTCGCCCGAGCTCCGGAGCAGCGAGCGGTAGAGCGCGTTCACGCGGAGGCGCGGGATGCCCTCCTCGTTCAGCACGACCGTGTAGTCGCCGCTGACCTTGATGACGTAGACATCCGCCACGATGTAGCGCGAGTCGTTCCCGGCGAAGCGACGGCCGGGCTTGGGCTCGAGCCCCATGATCTCCTCGACCGACTCCATGATCCGGTCGGCCGGCAGCTTCAGCGCCCGCGCGATGTCCTGATAGCGGCGGCGGCTGAGGTCCTCAAAGTACCGCTCGATGATCTCGACGGACACCGGGTCGACGGGCGGGTTCGACCGGAGCTGGAGCAGGAGGCACTCCTGAATCGTGCGCGCTCCGACGCCGATCGGGTCGAACTTCTGGACCACCTCGGTCAGGACGCGCTCGACCTCCTCGGGCGTCGCGGCGCACCGCGGGGCGATCTCCCCGAGCTCCGCCCGGAGGTACCCGTCCTCGTCGAGGTTGCCGATGATCTCGGCGCCGATCCGCCGGGCCGCTGGATCCTCAGTGGCGAAGCGGAGCTGCTCCTCGAGGTGATCGGCGAGCGACGAGACCGACCGGACGAAGTTCTCGAACGGGACGTCCTCGCGCTCCTCCTGTGCGACGAGGGAGCGCTCCTCCGGTTCGTCGAACAGCACGGCGATCGGGTCGAACGGCAGGTCGTCGGTCTGCCGTTCGGCGGTCGGGGGCGGATCGGTGGTGATCGGCTCCACGGTCGGCGCCGGCGTCGCCTCGGCGCTCGGCGCGACCTCGCCTCCATCCGGGGTCTCGCCGCCGTCCGCCGGCACCTCTTCCAGCAGCGGGTTCTCGAGGAGCTCTTTCTGCACGACGTCCTGAAGCTCGAGCGTGGAGAGCTGGAGGAGTTGGATCGCCTGCTGGAGCAGCGGGGTCATGACGAGCCGCTGGCTCTGCCGGAGGGAGAGGCGCGCTTCGATGGCCATCGCCGGGCACTCCCCCGCGCCTAGAGGGCAAACCGGTCGCCGAGGTAGATCTCGCGCGCGACCGGGTTGTTGACGATCTCGGCGGCGGTGCCGGAGACGAGAATTCTGCCGTCGTAGAGGATGTAGGCGCGATCGGTGATCGCGAGCGTCTCGCGCACGTTGTGGTCCGTGACGAGGATCCCGATGCCACGCTCGCGCAGCCGGCCGACGATCTCCTGGATGTCGCCGATCGCGATCGGGTCGATGCCCGTGAACGGCTCGTCGAGCAACAGGTACTGCGGCGCGGTGACGAGCGCCCGCGTGATCTCGAGCCGTCGCCGCTCGCCGCCCGAGAGCGTGTAGGCGGGATAGGGCGCCAGCGCCGTCAGGTCGAGCTCCGCGAGGAGCTCACGCGCGCGCTGCCGTCGCTCGCCGCTCGACAGCTCGAGCGTCTCGAGGATCGCCAGCAAATTCTCCTCGACGGTGAGCTTGCGGAAGACCGACGACTCCTGCGGCAGGTAGCCGATGCCCATGCGGCAGCGCTGGTACATGGGCAGACGCGAGATCTCCGCCCCCTCGAGGAAGATCCGGCCGCCGTCCGTCGGCAGGAGTCCCACCATCATGTAGAACGACGTCGTCTTGCCCGCGCCGTTCGGGCCCAGCAGGCCGACGACCTCTCCGCGCTGGATGTCGAGCGACACGTTGTCGACGACCTTCCGGCTCTTGAACCACTTCACCAGCCCCTGCGCGACGAGCCCTTCCATCCCTCAGTCCCGCCCCGTCAGTTGGCGCACGGCTCGCCGGGCTTGCGCCCTTGGTCGTGCTTCTTGCCCTCTTCGCGGGGATAGAAGACGGCCTTCACGCGTTCCTGGGTCCCGCCCTGCACCACCGAGCGGTCCTGCGAGAGGTCGATCGTGATGGTGTCGCCGCTCACGACGTTGTCGTCCTGCCAGACGCGGGCGTTGCCGAGCAGGACCACGCGCTGCTCGAGGTCGAAGTACTCGGCGCGCTTGGCCGTGGCGGTGCGGCAGTCGCGCGTGATGACGCGGACGCCGCCCGTCGAGACGGTGCGGAGCACGCGGTCGCCCTTCTCGTCGAGGTAGACCTCCATCCGGTCCGCGTACTGGACCGAGTTGTTCTGCCGGGCGACGACGTTACCGGTGAAGATGACGAGGCTCTCCTTGCCCAACCGCTCCATCCGGTCGGCGTCCACCGTGAGGGGTTGGCTCCGCTCGTCCTTCGCCTTGGCGCCGCCCGCTGAGGGCGCCTGGCCGGGGACATCCGCGGGGGTCGCGAGGGCCACGAGCCCGAGCACGATGGCCAGTGCGAGCGTGGCCCGGCACCTCATCGCCCCGGGTTCCTCGTGAACGTGGCGCGCACGCGCCCGGCCACCGTCGTCCGCTCGTCCCCCACGCGCACGTCGAGCGCGGTCCCGTTCACCACCGCGCCGTCGCGGGAGAGGCGGACGGGCGCGTCGGTCCAGAGCCGCCCCTCGGCGCCCTGCCACCGGAGCACGCTCGTCTCGAGCTGCAACCCGTCGCTGGAGGTCAGCACGACGTTCCGCCGGATCTCCACGTTGCTCGTCTGCCGGAACAAGTCCCCTTCTTCACCCACGATCGTCCACGACCGGTCCCGCTGGACGACGCTCACCGCGATCTTCTTGAGCGCCGTGCGTCCTTCCTGCTCGAAGACGAGGGCCTGCTCGGCCTTGAGCCGCCAGCGCACGCCACCCGCTACCTCCTCCAGCTCCACCTCCTTGATCCGGAGGTCGGCGCTCGAGGTCGCCGGTCCCGTGACCTCCACGCGCGCCGTGCGGCTCTTCGCGACGAGCGTGGCGGCCACGACGACTGCGAACACGGCGACGACGCCGAGGATCAGGCCCGCGAGGCGCCGTGGATCTGTCAGCCGGGGTGTGTTGGAGCTCATCAGTCACAACATGACGCGCTGATGCAATTTCGGTACCAGCGTATCACAGCCCGTAGGGCGAGAGAAGGGAAAAGCGCGGACGCTAGACGATTTTCGCTCGCAGGATGTCGTGCATGTGGATGAGGCCCACGGGCCGGCGCTCGGCGTCAATGATCACGAGGCTCGTGATCTCCCACGTTTCCATCACTTCGAGCGCCTTGGCGGCGAGATCCTCGGCACGGATCGTCTTCGGCTCGTGCGTCGCGACTTCGCCCGCCCTGAGGGCGTCGATCGGCGTGCGGCGCAGGTGGAGCCGGCGCAGATCGCCGTCCGTGATGACGCCTGCGAGACGGCCCGCGTCGTCCACGACGGTCGTCACGCCCTTCTTCTTCTGCGTCATCTCCACGATGACGTCGCGCAGGGGCGTCGCCCGGCCCACGACAGGTACGGCGTCTCCCGTGAGCATCAGGTCGGCGACGCGAACGAGCGCGCGCCAGCCGAGGGTCCCGCGCGGGTGGAGCGCCGCGTAGTCCTCGGGTCTGAGGCCGCGCAGATCGAGCAGCACCATCGCGAGGGCGTCGCCGGCGGCCAGCGCCGCGGTCGTGCTCGACGTCGGCGTCAGGTTCATCGGGCATGCCTCCTCGGGCACGCTCACGTCGAGCACCACCTCGCACTGGCGCGCGAGCGGGGAGGTCGGGTTCCCGGTGAGGAGCACGATCGGAACACCGAGCCGCTTGAGCGGCGGCAGGATCGCGAGCACCTCGTCGGTCTCACCCGAGTTCGAGAGCGCGAGGACGACGTCGCCGCGCGCCACCATGCCGATGTCGCCGTGGACGCCCTCGGCAGGGTGGAGGAAGTACGCCGGCGTCCCCGTCGAGGCGAGCGTCGCGGCGATCTTCCGTCCGACCAGCCCCGACTTGCCCATACCGGTCACGACCACGCGGCCGGCGCAGCGGCGGAGCAGCTCGACGGCGCGATCGAAGCTCTCGTCGAGCTTCGGGATCAGCCCGAGGATCGCCTCGGCCTCGAGGCGGAGGACGCGCTCGGCCAGCCGACGGAGGTCGGGCGGGGTCATTGTAGCGGGGCCCGCGAGGCCGGAAGACTCCGCGGGTGGCCTGAGACGAGGCGCGACCCGGCTCCGTTCCTCGTGGCGCTCCTCATTCCACGGGCTCCCGCGAGGCTGGCGCGAGCGCCGCGGCGATCGCGGCGACCGCGTCCAGGAGCCGCGGCAGATCGTCGATGCGCAGCATGTTCGGCCCGTCGGACAGCGGCCGCCCGTCCGGGAGCGTCCGGTCGGGATCCTCGTGCATCTCCATGAAGAGCGCGTCGATCCCGACGGCGACCGCCGCCCGGGCGAGCGCGGGGACGTACTTCCGCTCGCCTGCGGAGCGATCCCCGGCGCCGCCGGGCAGTTGAACGGAGTGAGTCGCGTCGAAGACCACGGGAAAGCCCAGCGCCCGCATATCTTGAAGTCCGCGCATGTCCACCACGAGGTTATGGTAGCCGAACGAGGTTCCGCGCTCGGTGAGGAGGATCGAGCGGTTCCCGACCGAGACGATCTTGTCTACGATATTCTTCATGTCGCCGGGCGCCAGGAACTGCCCCTTCTTGACGTTCAGAGGCTTGCCCGTTCGCGCCACCGCGACGACCAGGTCGGTCTGGCGGCAGAGGAACGCGGGGATCTGAATGACGTCGAGCACCTCGGCCGCGGGGGCGACCTCCGACACCTGATGCACGTCCGAGAGCACCGGCACGCCGAGCGTGTCGCGCACCTTTTTCAGGATGCGCAGCCCCTCGGTGAGGCCGGGCCCACGATACCCGCCGATCGAGGAGCGGTTGGCCTTGTCGTACGACGATTTATAGATGAACGGCACGCGCCGGTCGGTGGTGATCGTGACGATCCGCTCGGCCGTCACGAGCGCGTGCTTCTCGTTCTCGAT
>WNGM01010701.1_pt1 | contig 12249 bp, 8 predicted proteins | sample 5400571 | NCBI WGS metagenome assembly WNGM01 (sample SAMN13153378, study PRJNA577476) | soil metagenome | isolation source: 100 cm soil or saprolite under Garry oak tree replicate 2 | place: USA:California | collected 2016-06-15
GCGTGACCCAGGTCGACGAACAGGGACTGAACATCGCCCGCCTCGCGCCGCTGATCGCGGGCTTCCCGGAGTCGGTCCCGGGCACCAGCGTGAACCGGATGTGCGCCTCCGGACTGCAGGCGTTCAACTTCGCCGCGATGGAGGTCATGACGGGCCAGAACGACGTCGTCATCGCAGGCGGGGTCGAGGTGATGTCCCGCGTCCCGCTGGGCTCCGACGCCGGAGCGCTCAGCCCGAAGCTGCTCGAGAAATACGAGATCGTGCAGCAGGGGATCTCCGCCGACCTCGTCGCGGACAAGTACAAGATCACGCGGGAGCAGATGGACGAGTTCTCCCTCTGGTCCCATCGTAAAGCCATACGCGCGATCGACGAAGGCCGTTTCAAGAAGGAGATCGAACCGGTCCCGGTGTTCGACGAGGGCGGCAACAAGCGGATGTTCGACACGGACGAGCACCCGCGGCGGACCACCTCCGTAGAGAAGCTCGCCTCCCTCCCGCCCGCGTTCAAGCCCGATGGCCGCATCACGGCCGGCAACTCGAGTGGCATCAACGACGGCGCGTGCGGGATCCTCGTGACGACGCCGGAGAAGGCGCGGGATTTGAAGCTGGAGCCGCGCGCCCGTTTCGTTTCCACCGGTGTGGCGGGCACGAACCCGACGATCATGCTCGACGGCACGATTCCGGCGATCCGGAAGGCCTTGGCGCGCGCGGACCTGAAGGTCGACGACATCGACATCTGGGAGGTCAACGAGGCCTTCGCGTCGGTCCCGATCGCCACCCGTGACACAATCGGCTTCGACGATGCCAAGCTGAACGTGAATGGCGGCGCGATCGCCCTCGGCCATCCACTGGGGATGAGCGGCGCCCGGCTGATCACGACGATGCTGCATGAGATGGAGCGACAGGATCTCCACTACGGCCTCGCGAGCCTGTGCATCGGGTTCGGCATGGGCCTTGCGACGATCATCGAGCGGCCGACCTAAATGACGGAGACCTCGTTCAGCAAGCGGTTTGCGGCATCGAAAGGGGATGAGTACCAAGGGAAAACCGTCTTCGGTATCTATCGCAGGAAGGTTCACAAGGACGACGTCATTCGGGTTCACTTCATCCGCTCGAACGTTGCCGTCCGCGAGGGACTAAGCGTTTCAATCACGAAGGGAGCGTTGGTGGTCAATGGACAGCGCCTTAGGGACATCATCCTTTGGATGGATACTACTCCAGCGGGTTTGGAAATTGTCTGTCAAACTCCAAAGTCCGGAGCCATGCTTCATGTGTGGAATTCTTGGGACCAAGGCGGCATACTCCAATCCTGGCTCGGCAACGCAGCGATGTTGATCGAGGAAAAGGAGGGGTCTGTTATTCTCAGATGCAGCGATGGCTTGGGTGACCCAGAGTTTGGGGATCTCGTCGTGGAGCTCGGGTTTGCACCCGCTAGCGACCAAGTTAGGTCCTTAATGGCGAACGTGCAACGAAGGTCACGTGTTGATGGAAGAGTCTGATTTGGTCGACGGAAGTCAACTCGTGCTGAGTTGAATCACGCGTTCATCGACGGTGAACCGGTCGACGGCGTTGACCGTGAGGACGACCTTGTTCCCGGAGAAGCCGTACGTCGTCAAGGCGCCCGTGGTGCGGAACGCATCCGCGAACCACAGCGCCCACGCGGCCGCGCTCGGGCTCTGGATGGTCAGCGTGATTCCGTTGTACCAGTTCTCCCACTGGGTGAGCAGGCACGAGACGAAGAAGATCTGGTCGTTCACGGCCTTGCCGAGCCACGACTGCATGTTGCCGAGCGTGACCTGCTGGTTCGTCGTCGTGACCGCGGCGGAGAGCTGGGACTGCGCGCTGTCCACGTTGAACTTCGCGAGCGAGAGCTTCCCAGCGCTCGCGTTCGTGTCGCCCCAATTGAGGCGAGCCTGCGCCTGGTTCAGAGGTTGGCGGACGGCCGCGACGGCGCCGGGCGTCGCGGCGCCCTGGCCACCCCAGTATTGGACGTAGGCCGACGTGTTGCCCACGGCCGTGGCCTGGTCGCCAGGTCCGGCCGGATGATCGTCTGTTCGTTCGTATTCGCGTAGAGGAATTGAGCGTTGATGAACGCGTAGTCCGAGCCCGCGGCCTGGAACGGGGCGCCGACAAACGTGATGAGTGTGACGCGGAGGCTGCCCGTCCCCAGGTCCCGCGGCGTGAACTCGAAGGGGATCCCCTGGTGGATGGTGGCCCCGCCGGCCTGGGACAGGGTGACGCCGCCCGCCTCGAGGCTCATCGTCTGGGCCGGGTACTGGCGGTTCGCTCGGGCCAGGGTCAACGAGCCGCTCACCGAACTGGCCGTCGTAATCGTGCCGCACGCGACGGATCCGGAGTAGTGGTTCGCGATCTCCAGGTAGATGAACCGGATCGCATCCGCGGTCGGCGCCGCGTAGTACGTGCCGCCCGTCGTCGTCGAGATCTCTTGGAGGAGCGCCCCATCCGCATCGGGCCCGAGTCCGATCGTGTAGACCGTGATGTTGTTCGCCTTCGCGCGCGCGGCTTCGAGCCGGGCCTGCGCGTCGCCGGCCGCCTGGTTCGGGCAACACGTGTTCTGACCGTCCGTCAGGAGGATGATCACCCACGCATGGCTCCGGACGCCGTACGAGATGAGCTCGTTGTTGGCCACGAAGAGCGCGGCCCCGAAGTTCGTGCTGCCGCTCTGGTCGATCGAGTTGATGTCCGTCTGCGCCCCGCTGTAGTCCGGGATCCCGTTGTTGTACGTGGAGAACAGGTGGTGCGCCGGGCCGCCGATGTTCTGCAACGTCAGGTGCGCGGTGCTGTCGAAGTCGACGCTCGCCACGCGGTCCGGACGGCTGAGGCGGCCGATGTAGTCCTTCGCGGCCTGGATCCGCAACCGGCCCGGATCGTTAGTGCTCATCGAACCCGAGCTGTCGATGGCCAAGACGATGTCCTGGTCCACCTTCGTGATTCGACTGTCATGGATCGTGGGGACGTACGCCAGCGAGATGTTCGCGGGCGCGACGCTCCCCGTGTTGAATGCGAGCGTTCCATCGCTGGCCGTGGCGAAGGCCGAAGTGGCCGGGGTGCCGAGCGGGATCGTGACCGAGAATTGGCCTCCCTGGACCGCGGCGCCGACGGCCGCATACCGGAGGTAGTCGAGCGCCTGGAGCGCCTGGACCGAGGTGTTGCGCTCGGCTGCGTATTCCCGCGCGGGGATCACGGAGATGACGGCCGCCTGGAGGAAGAGCACGGCGCACAGCAGCGCAAAGAGAGTCGCGACTGTGGACGCGACTCCTTCCGAGTCCTCTCGGAACGAGTTCGCCATTCAGAACGGCTGTCCACGGAACGCCCGCTTTAAATACTTGGTTCGTTCAAAATCTTTCGTGATAACCAGCCGGCGGAACCGGTCCGGAAATCGATTTCAGCAACGCCGGGCGATGACTCGCATGGAGAATCGCGGCCCCCGCACCGGACTTCGCACAACCGCCGCACCGCTATCTTAGGACAATCGTCGACCGCAGGTTGTCAGCGTTGCGGCCGCCTGTGGCGTCCTCGGCCCCGGGTCCCACAATTCAGTATTTAGACCCGGAGCGATTGCCGCGCGATGCCGGCGCACAAGGAAGGCAGGGGCACGGGCGCGTCGGCCAAACTGAACACGTTCGACGTCACGAGTCTCGTCGTCGGATCGATCATCGGCGCCGACGTCTACATCGCGACCGCGATCGGCGCGCGACTCGTCGGTCCCTCCTCCCTGTTGGCGTGGATCCTGGCGGGCGCGATGGCGATGGTGATCGCCCTGTCCTTCTCCTATTGCGTCATGATCTTGCCGAAGGTCGGCGGACCCTACGCCTACGTGAAAGACGTCGCCGGTCCCTTCCCCGGATTCCTCGTCGGTTGGAGCCTGCTGCTTGCGGAGTGGTTCTCGCTCGCCGTCTTCCCGGTCGCTTTCACCCAATACTTCGTGGGGCTCGATCCGGCGATCGACAATCTCGGCAAGGTCCTCCTGAAGGGCCTGTTCATCGCGATCATCCTCGTCACGAACCTGGTCGGCATCAAGGCCGCGGGGCGGGTGAATGATGTCCTGACGATTGCGAAGTTGTCGCCCCTCGTCCTCATCGTCCTCGGCGGCCTGGCCTTCGTCACGCTTCAGCCGGGACGGTTCGTGTCGAACTCCCTCCCGTTCTTCACCGGCGACCTCGCGGCGTTTGGTCAAGCCCTCGTCCTCATCTTCTGGGCCTATGCGGGATTCGAACTCTCGACCCTGCCCACGGATGAAGTGATCGAGCCGCGGAAGACGATTCCGAGGGCGATCGTCACCGGCATGATGATCGTGATCGGCTTCTATTTCATCACGAACTTCGTCGTCATCGGGTCGGTGGGCGGAAGCGCCCTCGGCGGTTCCACCAGCCCTCTCATCGATGCCGCGCGCGCGACGTTCAGCTCGCCCGCCCTCTTGACCTCGGTGATCGCGCTCGTCGTCGGCGTCGGCGCGTTGCTGTCCATCACCGGGGCCGACGAATCCGGGACGGTCGGCACATCGCGGTTGGCCTACGCAATGTCGATTGACGGCCTCCTCCCCCATGTGTTCAGTCGCAAGCAGAAGCGGTTCCACACGCCGTACCTCGGGCTGACCATCCTGTGCGTCACGGCGTACATCGCGAGCCTCCTCGGCGGCCTGTCCGACCTGATCAACTCGGCCGTCTTCTTGCTCGCGTTCGTCTACTTTGCGACGTGCTTCGCGACGATCTTCCTCGAACGGAAGCATCCGCGCATCTCGAGTGACCTCCGAGGAAAGATCGCGATCCCGGTCACCGGGATGATCTTCTCCATCGTCCTGATGGGGCTCGTCGCGCCCCGATTGATCGGGATCTCGCTCATCCTGCTCGCGATTGGCATCCCGGTCTACGCCTTCTTCTCCCCGCAGAAGGAACTCGTCGAGCTGAAAGATGCGTTCCTGTCCGCGGACGCGATTTCGCGGAGGGCCTACGTGCAAGGGCAGCGGTTCCTGGCCTATCCGTTGCGACTGATCAAGCGGTTCCGGCAGAGGCGTTCCGCCACCTAGGCGGCCTTGAGGCTGGCCCAGTCTTCGAGGACCGCGTGGGCGCCGTTGTATCCGGGCGCGCCGCTCACGCCGCCACCGGGATGGGTGCCGGCGCCACACAAGTACAGCCCCGGGACCGGCGTCCGATAATTCGACCATCCGGGCACCGGGCGGAAGGAGAAGAACTGGTCCGGCCCCATTTCCCCGTGCGACTGGTGCGCCTCCGTCAGCCCGAACCGCCGCTCGAGGTCGAGGGGCGTGACGACGTCCCGGGCGAGGATCGCCTTCGGCACGTTCGGGGCGTACTCCGCCAGGGTCTCAACGACCCGGTCCCCGTACGGCTCCTTGAGTTCGTCCCAGGAACCGGATGCCAGGTGGTACGGGCTGTACTGCACGTAGATCGAGAGCGTGTGCTTTCCGCGCGGCGCGACGGACGGATCGAGGACGCTCTGCGTGACGACCTCGAGCCACGGATGCTCGCGTCCTCGACGTAGTCGATCGACGGTCCGATGTAGGTGCTTCCCCGATGTTGCGGACCGGGCGTTCCATCCGCCGCGTTCCAACAGGGGAGCTCGGACAGCGCGCAGTTGACCTTCATCGCGGCCCCGTGCATTTTGATGGCGCCGACGGACCGCCGGAATTCCGCGGGCAGTTGGTCGGGTTCCAGCATCTGCAGGAACGTTCGCTTCGGATCCGCGGTGGAGACGACGACCTTCGCGTCGATCGTTCGTCCCCCTTCGAGCCGCACGCCGACCGCGCGTCCGCCCCGAACCCGTACCCGTTCCACGGGAGACCGGAGGAGGATCTCGACGCCACGGGCCCGCGCCGCGGCCGCCAGCGCATCGGGCAATGCGCCCATGCCGCCCAGGACAAGCCCCCACCCGCCGACCTGGCCATCGATGTTCCCGAGGAGATTGTGCGCGAGGGTGAACGCGGTTCCCGGGGCCGACGGGCCGGAGAAATGGCCAATCACGCTTTCGTTCGCGAAAGCGGCTTTCACTTGGTCCGATTCAAAGTACTCGTCGAGCAGTTCTTCCGCGCTGTAGAAGAGCAGGCGCCGCAGGAGGTCCTCCGCCTCCGGGCCCCGCAGGAGGGAGACGAGCTCGGCGATCGGGACGGGTGGGGCGAGCAGCATCGGCTCGACGAGATCGTAGACCTCGGCCCACATCGCCTCGTACTCCGGATACGCCGCGGCGTCTTTCTTCGAGAACTTCGCGATCTCCCTCGCGGTCTTCTCCCCGTCGGACCAGAGCATGAGATATTTTCCATCGGGGAACGGGCAGAAGCCCTGCGGATCGAAGGCGACCTGCCTCAGCCCGAACTTCGCGAGCTCGAGGTCTTCGATGATCTGCGGCCGGAAGAGTCCCGACACGTAGGCGGCGGCACTGACCTTGAATCCCGGCGCGATCTCGTCCGTGACGCACGCGCCGCCAACGCGATCCGACCGCTCCACAACGAGCACGCGGAGTCCCGCCTTCGCGAGGTAGTTCGCAGCGACCAGGCCGTTATGTCCTGCGCCGATGACGATGATGTCCGCGGAAACCATGCTCTGACCGCCCGGAATGTCTCGGTTCGTATGTGGTTTTCGCACTGGGCGACCGAGCTCGGACGAGATCCAAGAACCGCTTATACCCGCCGCTTGAGCGCCGGGTTCAGAACTTCCTCCAATCCGTACCCGAGCATCGCGAATCCGAGGACGACGAGCGTGATAAAAATCCCGGGCGGTGCAAAGTACAGCCAAAGCCCACGGAGGAGGGCCGAGTTCACATACGCCTCGTTTGCGATTTGACCCCAGCTTTCGACCGCGCCGGGACCTCTCCAACCGAGGCCGAAAAACGACAGGAACGCTTCGGTGAATACCGCGCTGGAGATCGTCAATACCGCTTCCGCCCAGACGAGCGGCATGACATTCGGTAGGATGTGCTTGCGGAGGATGAATCCGTTTCCCGCCCCCACGGCTCGTGCTCGCTCGATGAATTGCCGTTCCTTTACGGTCAGCACCTGAGCACGGATGATCCGCGCCGTCGTGGGCCAGCTCACGATCGCGATTGCGAAGATAATCGTCGCGAGACTGCTCCCTAAGATTGCGACGAGGATGAGGACGAATGGCAGCCAAGGGATGACGAGGAAGAAGTCCGTCGCCCGGGAGAGCAGCTGGTCCGTTACGCGGCCGTAGTACCCGGCCACGAGCCCGACGGAGGTCCCGAGGAGCATGGCCACGATGGACGAAATGAATCCTATCAAGATCGAGACTCGACCGCCGTAGACGACGAGCTTCAGGACATCGAATCCCTGCCAGTCCGTCCCGAAGGGATGGGCATTTGAGGGAGGTTGCATCGCCTTCGTGCGGTCGAACTGAGTCGGGTATGGTCCCACGAGTAAAGGCGCGGCGATCGAGATGAAGATGAAGGCCGCGATGATTACGAGGCCCGCCGCCGCGAGTTTGTCATGGAGGAGAAGGAGCAGGAACTTCCGGAATCGCATCAGATCGAACGTGGCGCGTTCGCGGAGCGCTGTGGCCCGCCGGCTCGCCTCGGAGACAATCGTCGTCGCCAGGGTCTCACGCCTCCCGGACGCGTGGATCGAGGTACAAGTACAGGACGTCCGCGACGGCATTTGCGACGACGACGCCCAGGGTGGCGACGAGGAACACGCCGGACAAGAGAGGAAAATCTCGAACCCGAGTGGCGTCCCACGTGAGTTGACCGAGACCCGGGATGTTGAACACTTCCTCGATCACGATCGCGCCGCTTACGACCCATCCGAAGTAGAGGGCCGATGCGGTAAGGACCGGAAGACGGGCGTTCGGCATCGCGTGTTTTCGGAGTTGCTGTTTCTGGGTGAGTCCTTTGGCCATCGCGGTCAGCATGTAGTCCTCAGGCAGCGTATCCGTCAACGAATTTCTTAGGGTGAGGGAGAACCACGCGACGTTCGTGATGACGAACGTGAGGACGGGCAGGAAATAGTGATACAGCTGGTCGAGCACCTTGGTCAACGGATCGAACGTCGCGGCGTCCCGGGACTGGACCCCGTATGCGGGGAAGATGGGGACGATATACGCCAAGGCGAAGATCAGCATCAACGACACCCAGAACGAAGGCATCGAATAGCCGACGAGAGTCCCCATCGTGATCGCGACGTCGACGCGACGACCCCGTCGCCATCCCGAGATTCGCCCGAGGACGATCCCGAGCCACATCGTTGCCGCGGTCGCGAGGCCGACGAGGACGAGCGTGGTCGAAAGCCGAGGCGCGATGACTCCCGCGACGGGGAACCCGCCTTTCTGATAGGTGATCGTCGTCCCGAGGTTCCCCTGCGCCAAGTTTGCGAAGTATACCACATATCGTGTGGTAATGGGCTGGTCGAGCCCCCATTGGCGGATGAGCTGCGCCCGCAAATCGCTTCCGCCTTGCGTCACATTGGACGAGCCCCGCGGGAGCAAGACGCGTGTCGGGTCGCCGGGCAACACCTGGACGATGAAGAAGTTCAGGGACGCAATGAGCCACACCGTAACGACGACGTAGACGGCCTTCTTCGCGAGGTATCTACGTAGGTTCGTTGCAACGCCTCGGGATCATCTTGCACGGTTCGAGGGAATTGGCTGCTCAGCTGGGCGGGGGCGGCGGGATATTGATCGTTGACTCCTCCGCTTCCTTGGCTCGCTTCCGCCGCATGTATAGGAATGCCAGGACGGCGACAACGGCAACGAGCACGACGCCAACCCCGATTCCCACGATCACTAGGGTCGAGAGACCACCGCCTGGCGGCGGGGGAGGAGCGACCATCCGGAAGTCCGCCGTGGTGATTTGCCCACTCGTCACAATGATCCCCGTCTTGGTCTGCTGCACGTACGAGCTGCTCGTGGCCCGGACCGAGTATGTTCCCGCGGCGACAGACACCTTGTACTGGCCCGATGCGTTCGTCGATGTCGCGGTGATGCTCGTGCTGCCGCTGAGGACCGTGATTCCGATGGAGGCGAGTGGCGAACCATCGGCATCGTTCACGACCGTCCCCGCGATCCATCCGGCGGTGAAGCCCAGGGTGAAGTTCACCCACTTCGTGGTCGACGCCGTGACGACGACCCCACTTTGGCTCGATGTGTTGTGCAGCGGGGCACTCGCGCTCACGGTGTAGGTCCCAGGCGGGAGCTGGATCGTATACGAGCCGTCGCTTATGGTGTCGTTACCGTAGTTGCCCGGAGTCACGGACACGGACGCCCCCGCGATCGGCGTTCCGGACGCCAGTTTGACGAACCCCGAGATTACCCCCAGGGATGGCGGAGGTGACGTCACGTTCTCGTAGATCGAGTTGGAGAAGACCGGGGCATTGAACCCGTCGGCCACGCTCACCTTGACCGTGTAGTTGCCAGGGATCGGCCACGAGTATGTCGCCGTGTCCGTCACGGTCCCGGTTGCGGGCCTCGGCGGACCCACGGTGATGTTCCCGTCACCCCAATCCCACTTGAACGTCAGGCTGTCCGTTGCTTCTGGGTCGGACGACGTGGCGGTAAATTGCTGGGTGATGTTCGTGAACGTGCTCCGGTACGTCGTTCCGGAAATCACCGGCTTCGCCGGGGGCTGGTTCGGCGTGATCGTTCCAGTATATTGCAGATCGAAGAAAAGCGGATTCGCTCCCCAGAACGCATCCATCTGTCGATACGGATGAGCATTCCAGTCGCCCCAATTCGTCCACAAGTCGGTGCGGTACGCCCACTCCCCATAGGGGAAGATGTAGACGATGTACGCAGCGCTCTCGTAGTTCAGCTTCTCCGCCGCGCGGACGATCGATTGGCGTTGGGTCGGATTCGTGGCCGCAAGGTGCTCCACGTACAGCTGGTTGTACGTCGCGTTGTTCCAGTAGTTGTCGTTCCAGCCATCGAGCGTGTAGCCCGATTCGATCGACAAGAGGTAGTTCGGATCCGGATCTCCCGACCAATACCAGATGTACGTGTCCGTGAGCCCGCCGTAGACTTCCGCGGACAGCGCGTCTTCGGCAAGCGCCTGCACGTCGAGTTTGATCCCGATTTTCTCCCATTCGGCTTGCAGGTAGTTCGCGGTCTGCTGCTCCTGCGGGAACTCCAAGCGGACGTCCATCTTGAATTCGAGGTGTTGGCCCGCCGGCACGGGCTTCGTGACGTTCGACGGGTTCGGGCACATGCACGCATTCGTCTGGATGCTGAGCGAGATTGCGTTCGTCGCCATCCGATACTGCTTGCCGGTGCTGGTATCAGTCCAGTACGAGCCGTATCCCGCGGCGTCGAGTACCGCGTTGGCCTTCGCGATGTCGAACGTGAGGTTGGCGCCCGGATCGGAGGTAGGGTCGTACCACCACTGGGGCGTGATCGGAGACATCAACGAGTCCCCGCGGACGCCTTTCCCTTGATAGATCGTACTCACGACATAGTCCTTGTTCGTCGCCATCGCCATCGCCCGGCGAACGCTGACGTCCCAGCGCGCCGGATTCAGCGAGGTTTGCTTATTGCCCGGGTCGGACTGCTCGATCCCGATTTCGTTCCAGTACTGCGTGCTCAGCAGCCCCTCCTGGGTGCCGACGTTGGCTTGTCCTTGCACGGTCCCGATTCCGGCCGAGGTCATCTTGGCCAAGTCGATGTCCCCTCGGAGGAGAGCGATGGCCATCGTCTGCTCATCCTGGAACTGCTGCAGATAGATGTTGTCGATCGGGGATGGACCGGTATGGGTCCCCACCGGGTGGTAGTTCGGATTCTTGAACAAATGAAGGGCTTGCGCGGGCTGGTTCTGGTATTCGGTGTAGATCGCGGCGTCGGCGACGAACGGGCCCGTCCCGATCGGGTTCGGGTTCGGATATGAATATTGCGCTTGCTGCGGCGAAATCCCTTGCCACTGGGCTTTCTCGATGATCGGCACGAACACCGACTTCCCCGGGACGAACGGTCGGTCGAAGTAGACCGTCACGTTCCACGGAGAATTGCTGAAGGCTCCGCAGCCTTGCTTCGGATACTTGCCACTGCACTGCACGATTCGATTCATGTACGGTTCGAACGCCCAGAGGTGGAAGATGCTCTGACTGTTGTAGTTGATCGAGAACACGACATCGTCGACGGTGAACGGCGTGCCGTCGTGCCACGTGACGCCCTGTCGGATTTGGTATGTCCAGTTCATGCAGACGGCGTCGCACGACGCGCTCAACGCAAGATTCGGAACGTAATTCCCGTCCTCGTCGAAGGAGAACAGGTAGTCATATACGAGCCCGTACAACAAATAGGATGGATCGTTCAGTCCCTGAAACGGATTCAGGCTGTCGACCGATTCGAGGAAGCCTATTTTCAGGTCCGCGGACGTGGCTTTCGGCGTCGGCGTGGCCGAGCCTCCTGTGAACGGAGCCGATGCCCCCGCGGACTGCATCGACACCATCAACACGACAAGACCACAGATCAGGGCGATAACGCCTGACTTCGTGGAGACTCCTCCTCAAGGCGCGGACCTTAAGAAAACTCTTGGCCCGCTCCATATAAGGGATGCCTTGCAGCCATTAAATAGATTTCCCGACCTCTAGGGAGGGATTCGGTAGAATTCGCGCGGATTGTTGTTTAGTGTTCATCGATTCTCGAAACCGAATCGCTAATTCACGCAATCGTGGTCCGGATCGCGAACCGAGTCTTGACTTCCGTCGTCACCCGCGACGTGCAGCAGGAGCGACGTTTCGCCCGCCTTATTCGTCGGCGAGATACTTTTGCCCGGAACGGTTTTATAAAACCTCGATGTAAGGACACGGCGCGCGGACGCGGGCCTGGCCCGAAGGAGTCTGCGGAACGATGGACGAGGAAGAAGAACCCGGCAGTCATCGATGCGAGGCGAGAGATGGAGCTCTGGCTTGTCTGCGCCCTGCTCACGGTCCTGTGCTACGGCGTGGGCGAGGGCCTGTCCAAAGAGCCGACAGTCCGGCTCGGGTCAGCTCGCATGCTCGCCCTGTACGCGCTCGGTAGCGCGCCGATCTACGCCGCCTGGTTTGTCCTCGGATCCGGCTGGGACCGCCTGACGCCCCTCGGCGTCGCGTTGGCGACCGCGAGCGCGGTCTGCGGGTGCTTCGGCACGATCTTCTGGTTCCGCGCGATGGAATCTGGCACCGCGAGCGTCGTCAGCGGATTCACGGCAGCGTACCCGGTCATCACGGTCGCGGCGGCCGTCGTCATCCTCGGCGTCTCGCTCGTCCCCGTACAGATCATTGCGATTGCCTTCCTGCTG
>WNGM01006502.1_pt1 | contig 12245 bp, 18 predicted proteins | sample 5400571 | NCBI WGS metagenome assembly WNGM01 (sample SAMN13153378, study PRJNA577476) | soil metagenome | isolation source: 100 cm soil or saprolite under Garry oak tree replicate 2 | place: USA:California | collected 2016-06-15
GTGATGATGTCCTGGAGGCCGTCGCGCCGGTAGGGGGTGGCGGTCAGCCCCAGCACGTGGCGAACAGGCGCGTGGCGCAGGCAGGACTCGAACGAGAACGCGGGCACGTGGTGGCACTCGTCGACCACGACCAGGCCGTAGCGCCCGAACAACGCCACCAGGTCGGCGGGGGGAAGGCGGGTGAGGCTTTGGATCATGGCCAGGTCGATCACACCGGTGGGCCGGTTGCGGCCCCCGCCGAGCTGGCCCAGTTGCTTGGCTTCGAGGTCGAGGGTGCTGATCAGCTGCGCGCGCCACTGGTCCAGCAGCGGCTTGCGGTGCACCAGGACCAGTGTCGGCAGGCTGCGGGCGGCGAGGATCGCGCAGCCCATCACGGTCTTGCCGGTCCCGGGTGGGGCGACCAGCACCCCGTGGTCGTGGGCGAGCATCGTCTGGACCGCCTCCTGCTGCAGGCCGGTCAGGTCGGCCTTGAGCTGCGGGCGCGCCGGTAGCGGGGCGGGCATTGGCCGGTGGTCGGCGAGGTCGAGCTGGCTGTCCGCGTTCTCGAGCAGGGTTCGCAGCGGCTCCAGCACGCCGCGGGGCAGGTGCAGGTGGCTGAGGTCCTCGCTGTAGCATCTGACGAACCGAGGTGTCTGCCAGGTCGACAGGCGCAGCTTTTGGCGCTGGTAGAACTCCGGGTTGTGCAGCGAGGCCAGGTGCTTGATGGAGGCCAGCAGCCACGGCGGCAGGCCGGTCTTGGCCACGCTGATCCCTCTGCCGAGCACGCCGCTGATTCGCTCGGGCGCTGGCCGCTCACCCGGCGGCGCCACCGCGACCGTGCCGGGCTCGGCCAGCTCAGGGCCGACGCGGACCGGCGCCAGCGACTCGGCGAGCGCCTCGACCTGCTTGGGTGGCATGCGGCGCAGATGGCTGAGGAACAGCCACTGGTCGGGCCACGGCCGCAGCGTGGCCGGGTCGCAGAACAGGGTGTTGCCCGCCTGCAGGCTGGTCCCTTGCGGCGGCAGCGCGATCAGGTTCCCGAAGCTGCCCTTGGGCAGCACGTCCTGGCTCGGGAAGAACCGGTCGTAGCTGGCCAGATCGAGCTCCGCCCGCAGCAGCATGGTCTCGCGCAGCAGGCCGAACCCCAGCTGACGGGCCACCGACGCCAGCACCGGCGCGGTGAAGAAGATCCACACGTGCCCACCCTCGCCCGAGCGGGAGCGCTCCAGCACCGCCGGGACGTCGTGGCGGCCGCAGACCTCCACAAAGGCGGCCGCGTCCAGCGCCCAGGACCCACCGTCGAAGTCGCAGGCCAGCAACCAGCAGGTGTCGTCCCTACATAACGGGTACACGCCGATGGTCTTGGAGCCCTCGAGGTGCTCGCCGACGACCTCGCCGGTCAAGGGCAGGTGCCGCTTGGGCCTGCCGGTCTGGGGCGGCCGTTCCAGCCGCCCGCCACAGCGGGGGCGTAGCCGGCCTTACCGCTGCGGGGGTTGGTCCAGCGGACCGCGTACACCTCGTCCTGGCCGCGAAACAGCCGCCGGACCAGCCCGACCTTGTCCGCAAGCGGCGACCGCGCGTCCACCTCTGCCAGCGCCTCCGGCTCGGAGACCGGGAACAGGGTCGGTGCCGTCTCGTCCAGCTGGGACTCGGCCACCGCATCGGGCGATGGCAGACCCAGGCGACCCCGCAGTCGCTGGTTCTCGTTCCGCAGCCGGTCCAGCTCCCGCCGAGCTTCGGCGAGCTGACCACGCAGGTCCTCCGCAGCATCAGGCGGCCGATCCCGCTCTCCGCCCGCCTCGGCATGATCAGCGTTCGATGTGGTCATTTCGTGACGATGCTTTCTCTACGTTACCGACCAGGTGCTCTCTCAGACGGGAGCACAGTCAGGCCGACCGCTTCTGCTCGAGCCGCTCGAACGCCTGCAGGAGAGCAGGGGCGGAGCGTCTTGCCACGATCGAGAAGTTCTGTCGAAAATGACCTGATGCACTGGGATAGCCTTTATCAAGATCCGGCCTTCCGGCTCCGCGACCCAAACGACGAGGTCCTGGTGTTCGCGCATCATTCGAGGCGGTGCGGCCGTCATGGGTGCTGGATGTGGGGTTTGGCGCGGGTCGCCGTGTCGTCTATCTGGCCCGCAGCGGTTACCGGGTTCATGGCATCGACGTCTCCGAGCAGGGAAAGGAGTATGTGGAGCGCGTGCTCGCCGCAGGAGACCTCACGACCGAGCCGGGTGGCCGCGTGCCGTCAAGGACGTCCGGGTCCGGGCTGCTATGGCGGTGGACGCTCACTGTTGGGATGCTTGCGTCCGGCTTCGCAGACCGAGCCGCTGTCGGTAGTCGCGGTCCTCGTCGGCGGCTTCGATGACCAGTTCGATGAGCTCGCCCTGGCTCAGGGTGGCCAGCCAGGGACGAAGGTCGCCGGCTGGCGCGGTCTCCGCGGCCAGCGCGGCCGCCGCAGGCGAGTCGACGCCAAGGTGGGCCAGGCCGACCAAGACCAGGTGAGAGCAGAAGCTCCCGGCCAGTCCCTGGGGGCAGTCGCACTCGCCGTCAAGCGACCCGCCGACCCGATGGTGCAGGATCGTCTCCAGCGTGCGGCCGTCGTCGAGCTCGATCGTGGCGTACAGGCTCCATTCGTCCTCGTCGGGCCCGTCGATGGCCACCACGTGCTCGCCAGCGGCCCGGAAGGCCTCCTCGCCGGCCCGGCTGCGCAGGTCGGCGACGGTGAACCCGGCGGAATCGGTCACCGTCGTGGGGTCACCGCCATGCCGATCCGCGAGGGTCGTGGTCCAGGACCGCCAGATGGCCGTGCCGGCCCAGCGGCGTGAGCTGGTAGCGACCGTCCCCGAGGCGTTCGACCCCGCCGACCGCCACCAGCTGGTCCAGCACCCAGGCCACAAACCCGACCCGGTCGTGGCCCGGTCGGACCACGGCCAGCTCGGCGGCCGACAGCGGCACCTCGGCCTGCCACAGCGCCCACAGCAGCGGCGGGGTGACCCACAGATAGCCGATCGGGTGGCCTTCGTAGACCAGCACGCGGCCGTCCACAGCGGCCAGCTCCCACAGACTCGTCCACAGCTCCAGGGTCTGGCCGTCGTCGTCGAGGGCGGCAAGGGCAGGGCCCGGAATGACATCCTTGCTGGAGATGTCCAGCAGGCCAAGGTCCTCGGCAAGCCGCCAGCGGGCGTCCAGGCGGGGCAGGTGCCTGGCGCTGTGGAAGCCGGCCGGCGGGGCAGGCAAGCCAAGCACCTGCAGCGCACCGGCCACTTCGGGCTTTTTCAGCGCGCCGGTCGGGGTGACGGCCCGTCCACCGGCCGTCCACCGTGCCAGGCCGACCAGATCCTGCAGCAGCGCGCGTCCGCCGCCAGCGCGCGGACCGGTGGTGTTGCCGCAGCCTGCGCGGGTGCCGAAGCCCGCGCCTTACGTAGCAGCGGGAGCCTGGCGAGCTGCTTGTTGAGCGCGTCAAGGTCCAAGCGTCGCGGTCGGTCGTGGTCGTACTCGGCTGGGTGCGGCCCCACGCCCCCAACACAGCGCGCAGAGCGAACTCCCGCACGGGCCGGTTCCACCGCATCCACCACGATGCGGTGCTCCCAGCACGCGCCCAGATCGTAGGTATAGCCGATGACCTTGCCAGCGCGCCCGGCGACCTCGGCCAGCGACACGTTGTCGTCCTCGCAAGCATCCAGATAGCCCGGGTCGGCGTACCGGCGCCGGCCGACCACGAACTGGTACAGGTGATCGCCGTCCCAGTCGAACAGGATCTGGAGGACCTCGTGCAGTCCAGCCAGCGTCAGGTCCGACGGCACCTCGACCTGCCGTCGGGTCGGCGGCACCATATGCACCAACGACACCGTCAGCCGATGCATCGACTCCACTACCGGGACCCCCCTTCGCAGACGGTCAGGCGCGGGTGACATCATCCCTCGACCATCGCGGGTGGCGCATCCATCGGCGAGCATCAAAGTCCCGCCTGTCGCTTGCAATTATGGATCAGTCATCCACCCACGCCGTCGGTAGGATCCAAAGAATGCGGTGGCTGGAGGTTCACCGGCACTGGCTGACCAAGATTGGTGGCGGGTCAGCGGGGCCTGTGACGGGTGGTGAGGCCGAGGGAGCGCGTGGTGAGCTGGTCCTCTTCCACCAGGGTGGCGGCGTGCTGGTACATACGCATGGTAACCACGGGGTTGGCGTGGCCCAGCCGCTTGGCGATGGCGCCGATGGGGCCCGACTCGCCGATGGTGTGCGCGAGTCATTGCTGGATCCCGTCGGGCTGGTCGAGCAGCCACTGCAGCGCACCGAGCTTGTCCTGTTGCTGTTGGGCGCGGTCGCGGAGTTGGCGGATCAGCAGGGTCCGGCCGGGGGTAAGGGGCGGGGCGACGTACACGCGCAGGTCCACGGCACCGACGGGCGTGTTGCCTTCGAGCACGACCGCCTGCGCGGGGTCTTCCAGCAGCCGGGTGGTGTAGAAGTCGTCGGCGGCCAGATCGCCCGGCGGGAAGGTGAACAGCCCGGCCGCGCTCGCGCCGACAGCCCGGTAGCGGCGCAGCTCCGGGTGTCGCGGTGGGCAGGCCTCCCGCGGCCGGCGCAGGGTGGGGTCGCGTCGGCAGCGCACGGCAAGCACCCAGTGCCTGCAGCCGGCCACCAGCCGCTCGACGAAGGCCGTCTTGCCCCCGCCCCGGCGGCCCGTCCACACAGATGAGCGCGCGCTGCATCATCGGCTGCCTCGCTCCGCATCCACGGCGGCGAGCATCCGGTTGGCCTGGTCCACGTCGAACCGGTGGGGGTCGAAGTCGGTCGCCTTGTCCAGCCCCAGCCACTCCAGCATGTCCTGGTGCTCGTCGCTGGTGGGGTCGGCAAGCACCTCGGTCAGGACAAAACCGGCATCTTGCCAGGATGGCTCTGGCCTCGTGCGATCAAGTCGCCGCAACAGCGCCGCTGGCATCCGCTGACCATCTGAGGGTTCCGTCACAAGGGGTTGTCCGGCGCCTTACGTCTTGCGTCCGGCGGGTCCGCGAGCTATGGGAGCAACTCGAACGCCGCGATGTGCCGCGGCTTGATCGCGCCAAAGTGGCGACGGTCGAGCGTTGCGATGCGAGTCTGTCGTTCCCGCTCGGCCAGCGCGACTACCGCAGCATCGACGAACCCGAGCGGCCAGTCGCTGTACTGCGTGCACAGCTCCCGTACCCGTGGGTAGTCATCTGGCGCCAGGTCCAAGACGGTGAAGACACCGTTCTCTATCCTGCGTAGCACCTCGTCGAACGGACGATGGCTGGCGGTGAGCTCCGTGAGGAAGTAGTCCAGCTCAACCAGCACCGGCGCGGGCAACAGCAACTCGCGAGTGGCTCGCAGCAATTTGGCGCAGGCAGCGTGGTTGCGGTCGCGTGGCGCCATCGCCGCATAGAGCACGCCGGTGTCGACGATCACCGGTGGCCGTAGACGTACTCGTCGACGCGCTCGGAAGCGTCTGCCGGGGCGTCGAGGTCACCCAGGACCCCGATGAGGCCTTCGATGCCGTCCTCGGGTCGTTGGGGGGCCGCTGGTTGCTTTGCGTGATGTGGCTCGACGATGACCGCCAGGACCGTGCTGTCTTCGGGCAGCTCAAGATCCTCCTCTCGCAGGACGCGGAGGAGTTCGCGAGCAAGTTCCGGGGAGATCCTGAGCGGGCGGATCTCTCCAGTCGACTCACCGACGGGCTCAGCGGACATCGGTAGCCTCCAGGTTAGCTGTGCCGGGTCAGTGTACGAGCGGTCACCAGTCCGAACAACCGCATTCGCGTCGTCGTTGATGCTGAACGTGCGGGCCGTTGATCCGGACGGGGGAGGTCGACGTGGATGAGTCCTGAGGCCGGCGGTTGTCGCCCTGCGACGCTCACAGCGGTAGGCCGGATGGCCTGAGGGCGAGTCGCAAGTTGCCCTCTACGCCTGAATCGTACAGGTGTTCGGCTCTTCCCAATCATCGTCCGCATCTCGTACGATCTGTCACGAGACTCTTGTTCCTCCCTAAAGGACAACATGCCTATGGAGGTGAGAGCCTACCCAAGCGTGACGGTGGTGGACGGCTTGTTTCCTGCCGACACGCTCTCGCGTCTGCTCGAGACCCGGCATTTGCCCGGTGTCAGCGCACAAGACTACGGGCTGGCCGAGATCGAGAGAGTCTGCAGGACGCCATCACCCGCTCATGGAGTCGCTTGACGGCCATCTGGGTCTCCCACCGCGCTGCCATCCCTCGCATTTCAGCCGACAGCCGAGCGACCAGCATTACTCGCGATCGCTGGCTACGATTTCTGTTCGACGAACTTGGCTATGGCCCGCTGCGCCCAGCGCGCACAGGTATCAAGGTCGGCAGCGATGTGTATCCCGTCAGCCATGAGTGGGAAGCAGTTCCTGTTCATCTGCTCGGCTGGCACATCCCGCTCGACCAACGAACTGCTGGCGTCGCAGGGGCGGCCACCCGATCACCACAGAGCCTGGTCCAGGGTCTGCTGAACCGGAGTGACCGACACCTGTGGGGCATCGTCAGCAACGGTCGGAAGCTGCTGTTCCTTCGTGCGTCTTCCTCCATTGTCCGATCGCCGCATATTGAGTTCGACCTGGAGGAGATGTTTGACCAGCGGCATCTCTCCGACTAAGTGATGTTGTACCTGCTCTGTCACCACAGCAGGGTCGAGCTCGCGATTGGCGCAGCCGGCCCGGCTGATTGCTGGTTGGAGCGGTGGTATCAGCAGGAGGCCGAGCGCGCGGTTCGAGCACTCGACCGGCTGCACAAGGGCGTTATCGACGCGCTCCGGATCCTGGGGGAGGGATTCGTCGCCCACAAGGGCAGCGATAAGCTCCGCAGTGAGCTCAATGACGGTGGACTCAAGCCCGAGGAGTACTTGCGTCTTCTCATGCGGCTCGTGTTCCGGTTGCTGTTCTGCCTGGTGGCTGAGGAGCGCGGCCTGCTGCCCACCCCCGACGCAGATCCGCGCGTGAAAGAGCGGTACGAACGCTATTTCTCTATGCGCCACCTACGCGCGCTGGCCCGACGTCGTCCCGGCACTTCTCACGCGGACCGGTGGGATGCCCTGCAGCGCATCGTCTTCGGCGCGTTCACCGAGGACGCCGGGTGCTCCAGTCTGGGGCTGCCCGCCCTCGACACGGAACTGTTCGATGCTGGCGCCCTCGGTATCCTTGAGGATTCAAAGCTGAGCAACCGCAGCTTGCTCGCGGCCATGCGCGCCCTCGACCAGTTCACCGACCAATCGGGCGTGCTCCGCACGGTCGACTTCCGCGACTTGGCCGGCGAGGAGCTCGGCAACATCTACGAATCCCTGCTAAGCCTGGAAGCCTGCTACGACCGATCTGAACGAAAGTTCTCTCTCACAGACCGTGGCAATGCTGAGCGCAAGGCGACAGGTACCTACTACACCCCGAAACCACTCATAGACAGCGTGCTCGATGCCACCCTCGATCCGCTGCTTGACGAGGCCGAGCGTGCCCCAGATCCAGAGGTTGCGTTGCTTGGTCTCACGGTCTGTGACCCGGCGTGTGGCTCAGGACAATTCCTCGTGGCCGCCGCCCGGCGGATCGCGCAGCGGCTTGTCCCATGGCGGGATCGGTCGATAGAGTCCCCCGACCGCGCGGTCCGGATTGCCATGCGCGACGTCATCGCCCGTTGCGTCTATGGCGTGGACGTCAACGGCCTGGCCCTTGAGGTAGCCAAGCTTTCGCTCTGGCTGGAGGCGTTCGATGCGGTCCTCCTGCTCGAGCTGCCCCAGCGAGATATCGGCGGGCAGCTGCCTGCGTGGGAAGAGCTGGTCGCCCAGGTCGAGTGGGCGCGCGAGCGCGGTGCGGCCGTGCACCTGGATGGCGCGCGACTGTGGGGCTGCGAATCCTTCTATGGCCGCTCGCTGGCGGAGATCTCGGAGCCGTTCGACACCGTCTACACGTCCTTTTATAAGCAACTGGGCGGACTCGCCGGTGCAGTGCTGGCGGGCTCGGAGGATGTGATCGCCGAGAGCAAGGAGTGGCGGCGGCGGCACGGCGGAATGCTCTACGGACTGTGGCCCAACGCGGCGTCCGGCCTGGTGGGCCTGCGAACGCGGCTGCCGCGGATGGCTGCCTACAGGAGCAGGCGGCGACGCTCGCCGACGCCGTTCGCGGCCTTGCCGGCGTTGAGGTGATCCCTGACCCGCCGCACACGCCGATGATGCACCTGCTCTTCCACCGTGAGGCGGGCGCCGTAAGGGCAGCTGCACTGCGGATCGCCGGGGAGGATCGGGTCTGGACCTTCGCGCAGCTGGCTGGGACCGACGTGCCGGGGGTGTGCCGCGCCGAGCTTGAGGTCGGCGACGCAACCCTGGGCTGGACGCCCGCCGCGTTTCGCGACCTCATGCAGCGGCTGCTGACGGATTGACCCGGGTACTCGCCACCCCCAGCGGCTCGTAGGCTACGCGCGGCGCAAACCACCACTAACTTCGACCGGCTCCCTGACAGACGTCCTCGAGAGGTGAGCCGCACGAGCAGGCTTCGGCCCAGGGCGAACGTCGCCTGCTGTCCTGCACCGGCAAGGGTGCGCTCGAACTTGGCTTGGCCGTGGGCCCAGAACCCGCAGGCCAGCCCGCAGAACGTGGTGAAGGTGGGGGCGGTGAAGCAGCCGCGGAAGCACACCCGGATCCTTGAGCAGGGCAAGGAGAGTGTTAACTTGGAGCTCTCATCAGTGGGAGTCTCTGCGCGAATAACTGGGGGTGTTTGTGGATCGCAGCGAAGCCCTCTCAACCCTCGCCCTTGCCGAGGAGGCACGGCCGGAGTTGACCGGGCCACAAGTCAGGGAGTGGCTCGACCGGTTGCAGGCACAACACGACCGCATCCGCGACGCCCTGGCGTGGTTTCTGGAGCACGGCGGCGAGCGGGAAGCGCTCAGGCTCGGTGTCGCCCTTTGGCGCTTCTGGATGGTCCGGGGCGACAACGCCCAGGGGCGAGCATGGCTTGAGCGGGTGCTGGCCACGCCCGCAGCGGCCGAGCCGACTCCGGTTCGGGCACAAGCCCTCTATGGGGCCGGACTCCTGGCGTTCCGCCAGGGCGACCAGGAAGCCTCACGCGCGTTCAACCAGGAGGCTCTGGAGGTGGCGCGCAAAGCGGAGGACCGCCGAGGGGAAGCCAACGCCCTCGTTGGGCTGGCCCGAGTGGCATTCCGCGAGGGTGACCATCAGGCCGTGCGCGCGCGTGCGCAGGAGGCCCTTGCCGTTGCCCGTGGGCTGCAGGAGCCGGAGGCGGTGTCTGCCCCGCTGCATCTGCTCGCCGCCGGGACCCGCCAAGCTGGCGACTACCCCCGAGCCCGAGCACTGTACGAAGACAGCCTGGCGCTCAGCCGGGAGCTTGGCGACCAGCGGATGGTGGCCATGGAGCTGCTCAACCTGGCCGCCGTGGACAAGCAGCTCGGGAATCTTTTGGGTGCGGAGGCCCTGCTCCGCGAGGGTATCCCCCAGATGCGGGCAGTGGGCGACCAGGGTCTGACGGTGGCCGGCCTGGTGGTGATGGCCGGGGTGCTGACGGGAGGGGCCGAACCCGCGCGCGGTGCTCGCTTGCTCGGGGTGGTGGATGCGCTCGTGGAGGCGTCGGCGCAGGTGCTCGACCCCGACGACCAGGCCGAGTACGAGCAGGCTGTAGCCTCTGCCCGCGCAACCCTGGGTGGTGGCGCGTTCGAGGTGGAGCGGGACCAGGGCAGGGCCATGTCGCTTGAGTCGGCAGTTGCCTACGCCCTTGGGTGAGCCAACCCGGTCTCCTCGATGTCTGCAGCCGGTCCATCGGTGACAGGCGGCAGCGGGCAGCGCAGGCGCGGGCGTCGGCGGCACTAACGCCGTAGCGGCCGGGCATATCGCGCGACTTCCAGCCGGCCAGGCGCAGCAAGTCCGTCTCAGCCACTCGTGACAAAATGTATGCCGAAGCTGATGGGTACAGGCTCGGGATGCCGGCCTGCGCGGCCCTGCGCGAGCCGTTTGAGGGCAACCCCCGGCTCCCCGCCAGGTCACCCCTTGAACAGTTTCCTCGGCTGACTGAGTCAGCAGTCCAAGCAAAACTGCGAAACTCCAGTTAGTATGACAGCCCGGAGATGTTCGCTTTGCACCTCCATGGTTCTTGGCGAGATGCTGATCGACCTGCGCCCAGGAGTGTCGTGAATATCTCAGCAAGCTCGGTGGACCATTGCGAGCAGCCTTACGGAGAAATCCTCCCATGAATGTGACGTACGAGAGCCATGGAATTCCGTTGGAGGTCTACCAGCTCGACTTTCGCGGTTTTGAAGTCGTGGCGGACAGCCGGGAGAGGGCAAGGGTGCGGACGTTCAGCTTGTGAGGGACGACCGTCTCGGCGACGACGTGGTCCTTCAGTAGTCGAGGTCGATCTCGGTCGCGCCGGCGGCGCGCAGTAGCCACTCGAGTGTCCCGAGGGCTGCCGGGTCCTCCATGACGTCGACGTCGATCCAGAAGTGGTCGTCGTCGACCACGCCGCCGTCCCACCAGCGCCACGAGCGTTCCACGTCGCTGGCCGGGTCGAACCAGTACAGCCAGTCGGCCACGGTCCACGGGCGCTGTTGCTCCAGTTGTCGCTGCTGGTGTGGTGGGACGGCTCGCCACTGTTGCAGCCAGGCTTCTTCCTCGGCACGGCTGGGTTCGGGCCCGCAGGCGTGCAGGAACCACTGCGGCAGGACCTGGTGCCACTCCTGCAGGGTCGGGAAGGTGGGTGGGTGCGGCAGGAAGTCCAGCACCACGAGCAGCAGGTCGCGGCAGCGCTGGTGCGTGGCGGGTGCGTCACCCGCTACGGTGGCGTTGGCTCGGAGGAGCACACCTTGTGGTCGTTCATCAGGCTGTGGGCCAAGCACGATCCGACGGCCTTCGAGCGTACGGGCATCGGTGCATCCTGAGGTTCATTGGTGGCGGTGGCCTGCTGCGGTGACTGGCTTGCCTGGCTGAGCCCGTGGGAGGGAGCATCGGCGACCCCTTCCTTCCAAAGAGGTTGCCGCCGATGCCCACTTGGAGCCTACTGAAAGCACCGGACAGCCTCATCGAACAGGACGCCGTCGACCTCCGGGTACCACAGGCTTTCGCGCAATGCGGCGAGCTCGTCGTGCGCCGAGCCAGCCTCGAAGCCCACACCAGTCTCCTCACGCGTCATAGCGTGCATGATCATCCCAGACATGTTCGAGTCGGTCATGTCACGGAATGGTCCAGCCGCTCGACACCCGCGATTCGCTGACCAGCGCTACGCGTGCCTCTATGTCCCCGTCTGGACCAGGGGGTCCAGCGAGCGCGTCCCAGTTGGGCCACCAGACCAGATCATGGTCACCTACTCCCGGACCCGCATCGAGGCGTGGTCGGGTGAGAGTAGGTCGGAGTATACGACCTACTCTCACCGTTCGATCATGCGTTCGACACTCAGCGCTTCGGCCTTGGTGGGATAGATGTCGGCGGGAGCGCTGGGTGGTTCCGTCTCGATAGCGCACCTGCCAGCGGGTTTGGGTGACGAGGTGGGTGGGAGCTTGACGATCCAGGCCATGTAGGATGCCTCCGTGTCGCAGATCGCTTGCTGAGTTGCGACTACGGTCTTGGCGAGTTCCTGCTGAGTTCTTGATGAGGAGGCCCCAGAAAACGTCGCTAGACTGACAGGGAGGCCCACGGACAACCTCACTACCAGCGACAACAGTCGACTCGGGCGTGTAGCTCAGGGGGTCAGAGCGCGTCGCTTACAACGAAATACCTGAGCTATTTCTCACCATCGGAGACCAGCGGGAACTCGCTATTGTGCAGGTCGCGGCTATGATAGCGCATGCAGCAAGTAGCAGCGAGTGGGAGCAAGTGGCATTGGCTGGCGCATAATCCTGATGAGTTTCAGAGCCAGAGTCGGACAAATTGTCCCGTGGTTCTCTGGGAGCCATCGACCAAGAGTGAGTGACGCCGCATGCGGATATCGTGCGGTCCACGATGGCCAAACCTGGGGCCACCCGATACGAGCCGTGGGTCACAGCATCAGCGGCAGTCCGATCAGTCAAGCGAGCCGGGTGGGGTGCGGAAGGGGTTGACCACCTGCAGCCCGTCCAGGTCCGATCCGTGCTGGAGGTCCTCGGTCAGCAGGTGCTTGCAGCCGGCGATGCGCGCCGCGGCCACGATCAACGCGTCCCAGCAGGAGAGCCCGAAGCGGTCTTCGATCAGCCAGCTCGCCTCGAGCACCTCGGCGCCGACGGGTACGGGCCGCCAGGCGAGCAGGTCGCGGATGTCGGCGCGGGCTGCTTCGG
>WNGM01010625.1_pt1 | contig 12240 bp, 15 predicted proteins | sample 5400571 | NCBI WGS metagenome assembly WNGM01 (sample SAMN13153378, study PRJNA577476) | soil metagenome | isolation source: 100 cm soil or saprolite under Garry oak tree replicate 2 | place: USA:California | collected 2016-06-15
ACAGCCGCTGCCAGCCCCGGATATGTCACACCGATCACCCCCAGGATCCGTTTCTACGGTCTGGAGGATGAACCAACCGGTACCGGTCACGCCAGAGCAGCCACCAACCCCTCGGCGGTCTGAGGCGGAGCCTCCCTGGATGGTTACTGTTTCACAACACTTGCCCTCGGGCACCCATGGGACGAACCAAGAACCGCCGCCTGCCCACAATGGGGATGCGGTCGACGGGTAGCAGCAACCGTGGCCATGTAGTAACATTGCTACTAGCCCAAAGGAAGTGGTGGACGTGGCAATTACCACGCTGTCGAGTCGCGATTTCAACCAAGATACGGGTCGCGCCAAGATCGCGGCGCGCAATGGGCCGGTCTTCATCACTGATCGCGGCACCCCAGCGCATGTGCTGTTGACCTTCGAGGACTACCAACGGCTGACTGGAGCCCAGGACAACATCATCGACTTGCTGGGCCTTCCCCCGGGTGTGGAGGACGCCGAGTTGGAGACTCCACGCGCGCGGGATCTCGCCAAACCAGCGGACCTGAGCTGATGTTCCTGCTCGATACGAACGTCGTGTCCGAGCTTCGCAAGGCCAGGGCCGGCCGGGCCGACAAGAACGTCGTTGCTTGGGCGGCTGGCGCCTCGGCCGCCAGCATGTTCGTGTCGGTGATCACTGTGCAGGAGCTAGAGATCGGGGTCCTCCTTGCCGAACGGCGTGACCCGCCCAAGGGTGCGGTGCTGCGCCGGTGGCTGGAGGAGCAGGTGCTGCCTGCGTTCGGGGAGCGCATGATCCCAGTCGATACAGCCGTTGCCCGACGTGGCGCCGCGCTGCACGTTCCTGATCCGCGGCCGATCCGGGACTCGCTCATCGCCGCGACTGCCCTCGTCCACGGATTGTCGGTCGTGACTCGCAACGTGGCTGACTTCGTGCCTATGGGGGCCGAGGTCATCGACCCCTGGCAGACGGCCGACGACCCCACCTGACCGCGATTACCGAGCGGTTCTTGGTTCGCCAAACTTGCCCTCCGGTACCACCTGGAAGAGCACCCGGCCCCCGAGCCCGGCGCCGGACCGCGGATCGACCGGCGCGTCCGGATCCCGGACCGCTGCCGCACCGGCCCAGCTCAGCCGGGCGTCGACGGTCCGCGTGTCGGCGTCCTTGATCGTCCCGGCGTCGAGCAACTGGCGGATCAGGTCGGAATGATCCTCGACCACGTAGTCGAGCGCCGCCGCCCAGAAGGTGGCCAACCGGTGCGGATCGGCACAGTCAATAACGATCTTGAATGGCACGGCCATGCATGGCGGCTAGCGCCGGTCGGCCCGCCCGTGGTGATCGTGATCGTGGTCGCAGCCCGGCTCCGGGTCCGGCGAGGTCGGCGAGGGGTCAGGGGTGGCCGTCGGTTCCGCGGTGGGCGATCCGGTCGGCGCGGGGTCGGCGCCGGTCAGCGAGGGGGCCGGGGTGGCGGTCGGGGACGGCTCGGGAGTACGCGGGTCGGCGGGCGTCACAGCTTCCGTCACCGCCGGCGTCGGTACCGGGGCGGGCACCGGCGCCGTGGTGACCGGCGCCCGTCGCGCCGGTGTGGCGGGCGGGGTGGTCGACGGAGCGACGACGGTACCGGCATCCGCCGACCCGGCCCGCGACGGGCTCCCGGTGGGCGGTGGGGCCACCACGACCACCGGGTCGCCGGTGGCGCTGCCGAGCACCGGGGTACCCGACGGGCCGTGCTCGCCGAGCGAGGCGGCGCCGATGGCCACCACGACGAACGTCGGTACCGAGGCCAGCGCGACCAGCATCCCGACGATCAGGCCGTACCGGCGTGCCGACCCGGCTACTCCGTAGTCCCTCACACCCGGAGAACGACGAAGCCGGCCGATCCGCACTGCCGTTTTTATGATGATTCGCGCCGTACCACGGCCGAGCGGGTTGTGGCTGTCCTCACCTTGTCTGCCATGCTTGGACTCTGGCGGCGACGAGGCCACCGCCCTCCCATTACCCTGCGGTAGGGCCGACCCGGCGTCGGCACTCCCACGCCCTGCGCTCCAACCGGAGCAGGGGACCCGAACCGGCACGGCGACCCCGCTGCCGAGGCACACCGACAGGGAGATACGGATGGCGAAGCCCGCGGGTACCCCCCCACCTGATCCGGAGTTCGTGCAGCTCCTCAACCCCGAAGGGAAACGGGTCGAGCACCCGGACTACACGATCGACTTCACCGACGACGAGTACCGCAGCCTGTACCACGACCTGGTCGTCGTCCGCCGGCTGGACGCCGAGGCCACCGCGCTGCAGCGCCAGGGTGAGCTGGGCATCTGGGCCAGCCTGCTCGGCCAGGAGGCGGCCCAGGTCGGCTCCGGGCGCGCGCTGCGCCCGCAGGACATGGCGTTCCCGACCTACCGCGAGCACGGCGTCCTGTACTGCCGCGGGATCGACCCGATCATGCCGCTGGGCCTGTTCCGCGGCGTTGACCAGGGCGGCTGGGACCCGATCGGGATGAAGTTCGCGATGATGGACGGCAAGGTCGGCACCGAGGACGGCGAGGCCGTCGTCGCCTACTTCGGCGACGGCGCGAGCAGCCAGGGCGACGTCAACGAGGCGTTCGTCTGGGCCAGCGTCTTCCACGCGCCGGTGGTGTTCTTCTGCCAGAACAACCAGTACGCGATCTCCGAGCCGCTGGAGCGCCAGACCCGGGTACCGCTCTTCCAGCGCGCCAACGGCTTCGGCTTCCCCGGCGTGCGGGTGGACGGCAACGACGTGCTCGCGTCCTACGCGGTGACCCGGGCCGCGCTGGACCAGGCCCGGGCCGGTCAGGGCCCGACGCTCATCGAGGCCTACACGTACCGGATGGGCGCGCACACCACCTCGGACGACCCGACCCGGTACCGGATCGCCAGCGAGGTCGAGGCGTGGCAGGCCAAGGACCCGATCCTGCGGGTCCGCCGGTTCCTTGAGCGCCAGGGACTGGCCGACGAAGGCTACTTCGACGCGGTCGACGAGCAGGCCCGCGCGGAAGCGGTACACCTGCGGGAACGGGTACTGGCGATGGCCGACCCGGCACCCATCACGATGTTCGACAACGTCTACCCGAACGGCTCGCCCGAGATCGACGAAGAGCGCGAGCAGTTCGCCACCTACCTGTCGAGCTTCGCGGGGGAGGCGCACTGATGGACACCATGACCATTGGCAAGGCCCTCAACCTCGGCCTGCGCCGGGCCTTGGAGGACGACCCCAAGGTGATCCTCATGGGCGAGGACATCGGCAAGCTCGGCGGCGTCTTCCGGATCACCGACGGGCTGCAGAAGGACTTCGGCGACGACCGGGTCATCGACACGCCGCTGGCCGAGTCCGGCATCGTGGGCACCGCGGTCGGCCTGTGCCTGCGCGGGTACCGGCCGGTGCTGGAGATCCAGTTCGACGGGTTCGTGTACCCGGCGTACGACCAGATCGTGTCCCAGGTCGCCAAGATGCACTACCGCGCCCGGGGCCAGGTACGGCTGCCGATCGTGATCCGCATCCCGTACGGCGGCGGCATCGGCGCCGTTGAGCACCACTCCGAGTCACCCGAGGCGTACTTCGCGCACACCGCCGGCCTCAAGGTCGTCACGTGCGCGAGCCCGAACGACGCGTACTGGATGATCCAGCAGGCGATCGCCGCCGACGATCCGATCATCTTCTTCGAGCCCAAGCGCCGGTACTGGGAGAAGGGCCCGGTCGACCCGGACGCCGAGCCGTACCCGCTGCACGCCGCCCGGGTGGCCCGTCCCGGCACCGATGCGACGGTGGTCGCGTACGGCCCGATGGTACGCACCGCCCTCGATGCCGCAACCGCCGCGGCCGAGGACGGTCGCGAGCTGGAGGTCATCGACCTGCGCTCGATCTCCCCGCTGGACATGCCGCCGGTGTACGAGTCGGTCCGCAAGACCGGGCGGCTGGTCGTGGTCCACGAGGCGCCGTCCAACGTCGGCGTCGGCGCGGAGATCGCCGCCCGGGTCACCGAGCACTGCTTCTACTCCCTGGAGGCACCGGTGCTGCGGGTGACCGGGTTCAACGTGCCGTACCCGGCGGCCCGCGTCGAGGAGGACTTCCTGCCCGACCTGGACCGGGTACTCGACGCCGTCGACCGGAGCTTCGGATGGTGAGCGCCGTGTCGAAGGTCAAGGAGTTCCCGCTGCCCGACCTCGGTGAGGGGCTCACCGAGGGGGAGATCCTGCGGTGGCTGGTACAGGTCGGCGACACGATCGAGCTCAACCAGCCGATCGTCGAGGTGGAGACCGCCAAGGCGGCCGTGGAGATCCCGGCGAAGTGGGCCGGAAAGGTCACCGAGATCTTCCACCCGGAAGGTACGACGGTCGAGGTCGGTACCCCGATCATCGCGATCGACACCGAGCCGGGTCGGTCGGCGGCCTCGCTCGCGGCCGTCGAGGTCGCGCCCGCCGAGGGCGCGGTCGAGCCGGGGCTGATCGGCGGGCCGGCACCGGGCGGGCGGACCGCGGTACTCGTCGGGTACGGGCCCAAGACGGCCGCGGCCAAGCGCCGGCCCCGTTCGTCCGCGCCCCCCGGTGCGCCTCCCGCCACCCCGCCGGCCGCAGAGCCGGCCGCGGCGCCGCCCGCGCCCGCAGAGCCGCCTCCGGCGCCCGCAGAGCCGGCACCCCCGGCGCCGGACGGCGCGCCGAGAGCGCTGGCCAAGCCCCCGGTCCGCAAGCTCGCCCGGGATCTCGGTGTGGACCTGACCGGCCTGGTCGGCTCCGGGCCGCAGGGCTCGATCACCCGGGCCGACGTCGAGGGCGCGATGGCCGCCCCGGCCGTCGGCGACGGTCGTGAGCAGCGGATCCCGGTCAAGGGCGTCCGCAAGCTGACCGCCGAGAACATGGTCGCCAGCGCCTTCACCGCGCCGCACGTCACGGTGTTCCTCACCGTGGACGTCACCCGGTCGGTGCGGGCGCTGGACCGGCTCCGGGCGCTGCCCGAGTGGCGCGAGGCACGGGTGTCCCCGCTGCTGCTGGTCGCGAAGGCGGCGCTGCTGGCGATCAAGCGGTACCCGCTGGTGAACTCGTCCTGGGCGGCGGATGTTTCGAGTCGCAACGCGCAGCCAGGCGAGTCGGAACGTCCGTTAGAGGAGATCGTCGTCAAGGACTATGTCAACCTCGGGATCGCGGCGGCCACCGAGCGCGGGCTGATCGTGCCGAACATCAAGGACGCCGACCGGCTCTCGTTGCGCGAGCTGGCCGACGCGATGACCGCGCTGGTCCAGACCGCGAAGGCGGGCAGGACCCAGCCGGCCGACATGTCCAGAGGTACCTTCAGCATCACCAACGTCGGCGTGTTCGGCGTGGACACCGGCACCCCGATCCTGCCGCCCGGCGAGGCCGCGATCCTGTGCTTCGGGGCGATCCGGGAGCAGCCGTGGGTACACAGGGGCAAGGTGAAGCCACGCCAGGTCACCACGCTGGGGATGTCCTTCGACCACCGGATCATCGACGGCGAACTGGGCGCGAAGTTCGTCCGTCCCAGGGCCCGTACCCACCCGGTTACGAGCCGGCTGAAGGTCCCCAACCGCCGCGGCACCAACCCGGCGAGGGAAACCCTGCGGCCGGGCGCGGATCGGCCCGGGTACCGCAGCCGGACTGGTCGGCACAGCAACGGCAGGACGGATCCTCCAGCTACCCCGCACCGCAGTACGCCGGGCCGGAGTCGCCCTACGACCCGCACGGCCAGTACCGCCGGCCGCAGCAGCCCGGCTACGGCGGCGAGCAGCCGGGCGGCGGGTTCGCCGGCGACCAGCCCGGCTACGGCGCCCAGCAGCCCGGTGGCGGCTTCGGCAGCCCTCCGGGATACCCGCCAGGCCAGCCGGGCCCGGGCCAGTACGGCGAGCCCGGCCATCCGGGCGGCTACGGCGACCAGACGCAGTACCACGACCCGACCCAGTTCGGCGACCGGGGCGCCGAGGCCGGGCGGTTCAGCGCGCTGCGCTACGACGAGCAGGCCGGCGGGCCCCCGCCGGAGCAGAAGAGCAAGCGCGGGCTGATCATCGGCGTGGTGGTCGCCACGATCGCGGTGCTCGTCCTGGCCGCGGTCGCCGTCACCTACTTCCTGTCGTCCAAGAGCGGCAGCAGCTTCGCCGTGAACTCCTGTGTGCGCAGGTCGGGCGACAAGGCGGAGAGCGTGAGCTGCTCGACGGCCGGTTCGTTCAAGATCGTGTCTAAGGTCGGCTCGCCGAGCCAGTGCCCCGACCAGCAGCAGCCGTACGTCGTCCTGCAGGAAAAGGGCAAGGCCGATCAGGTGCTCTGCCTCAAGCCAGCCAAGTAGGCCGCGCCGGGTGTGCGAGACTCGAAAGGTCCGACGCCCTCGAGCGTTCGCGAGGTGAGTACCGGTGTCCGTCGCGCCCCTGGAACACGTCGGGCCGTGGGGTGAGGAAGACTACCTCGCGCTGGGCGAAACCACCGATCGCATCGAACTGCTGGACGGGAGCCTGATCGTGAGCCCGGCGCCATCCGGGCCCCACCAGCAGGTTGCCCGCCGGCTCGCCAACGCGCTGGAGGTGGCGGCGGATCGGGTTGGACTCGCGGTTGTCGAGGCCGTCAATGTGCGACTGCGCTCGGGTCGGATCGCCATTCCCGATGTCGTTGTCGCACGGGACGACAGCCAGACCGTGTTCGAGGCATCGGAGGTAGAACTGATAGCCGAGGTCGTGTCACCCGGCAACGCCGCCGCCGATCGCGTCGTCAAGATGCAGCTCTATGCCCTTGCCGGTATCCGGTGGTATCTGCTCGCCCAACTGGATCCCCTCACCTTGCGGCTGTTTCGACTGGACGCCGGCCACTACGTGGAGCACGCGGTGGCTGGCAAGGGTCGGGCGTTGCATCTCACCGAACCGATCGAGATGGAACTCGACACCGACGCTCTGGCCGCGAAGTTCCGGAATCGATAGGACCGGCGCCCGACCCCCGGGGAGCCCGGCGCGGTAGGTTGCGCTTCATGACGTCGGCGTCGCGCTTCGGCTCCCGGGTACGCGCTCCCGAGCTGCGCGGGCGCGGCTGGCTGAACACCGGCGGCAGACCGCTGTCCCTGGCCGACCTGCGCGGCCGCATCGTGCTGCTGGATTTCTGGACGTTCTGCTGCATCAACTGCCTGCACGTACTCGACGAGCTGCGGCCGGTGGAGGAGCGGTACGCCGACGTACTGGTCGTGATCGGCGTGCACTCGCCGAAGTTCGAGCACGAGAAGGACCCGGCCGCGCTCGCGGCCGCCGTCGAGCGGTACGACGTCCGGCATCCCGTGCTCGACGACCCGCAGATGGCGACGTGGGAGCAGTACGCCGCCCGGGCCTGGCCGACCCTGTGCGTCGTGGACCCCGAGGGGTACCTGGTGGCCACGATGGCCGGGGAAGGGCACGCGGCGGGGCTGGCGGCGCTGCTCGACGAGCTGATCGAGGAGCATGCCGCGAAGGGGACGCTGCACCGGGGCGAGGGCCCGTTCGTACCCCCGCCCGCGCCGGCCGGCGACCTGCGCTTCCCGGGCAAGGCGATCATCTCTCCAGACGGGTTCCTGGTCTCCTCCTCAGCCGAACACAAGATCGTCGAGCTGGCCCCGGACGGGGTGACCGTGGTGCGGCGGATCGGTTCGGGCCGGCGGGGCCGGGCCGACGGAGCCGCGGCGGTGGCCGAGTTCAACGAGCCGCAAGGCCTGTACCTGCTGCCGCCGCACGTCGCCGAGATCGCCGGGTACGACCTGGTGGTCGCGGATACCGTCAACCACCTGCTGCGCGGGGTACGGCTGGCGGACGGCGAGGTGCTGACCGTCGCCGGTACCGGCAAGCCCTGGCGGTCCACCCGCGACGTGCACCCGCACGACGCGCTCGCGGCCGACCTGTCCTCGCCGTGGGACCTCGCCTGGTTCGACGACCGCCTGATCGTCGCGATGGCCGGCATCCACCAGCTCTGGTGGTTCGATCCGGTCAAGCGCACCGCGGGCGTCTACGCCGGTACCACGGTCGAGGCGCTGCGGGACGGACCGCTCGCGGAGGCCTGGCTGGCCCAGCCGTCCGGCCTGTCCGCGCGCGACGACCGGCTGTGGGTGGTCGACAGCGAGTCCTCGGCGCTGCGCTTCGTCGCGGACGGCGCGATCCACACCGCGCTCGGGCAGGGGCTGTTCGACTTCGGGCACGTCGACGGGCCGGCGACCGAGGCGCTACTGCAGCACCCGCTCGGCGTGCTCGCCCTGCCGGACGGCGCGGTACTCGTCGCGGACACCTACAACGGCGCCGTGCGCCGGTACACGGGCGGCGTGGTGAACACCATCGCGGCCGGGCTGGCCGAGCCCAGCGACCTGGTCCTCACCCCGGACGGCGACGTGGTCGTCGTGGAGTCGGCCGCCCACCGGCTGTCCCGGCTGGCGCCCGGGGCGGTAAGCGGCGCCGCGGTCGCGGCGGGAGCGGCCGCGACGGGCTCAGCGGGGGCGGCGGCCGCGACCCGCGGCCGGTACCGGACCGAGCGCCCGGTCATCCTCCTCGCGCCCGGCGAGGTCGCCCTGGAGGTGATCTTCACGCCCGCGCCCGGCCAGAAGCTGGACGACTCGTTCGGGGTACCGACCCGGCTGGAGGTCTCCGCCTCGCCGGCCGAGCTGCTCGTCGAGGGCGCCGGGGTGGGCACCGAGCTGTCCCGGACGCTGCGCGTGGCAGGGAACGTGGCGGAAGGGGTCATCCAGGTCACCGCCCAGGCCGCGACCTGCGACGCCGACGCCGAGCACGCCGCCTGCCACCTGACCCGCCAGGACTGGGCGGTACCGGTGCGGATCACTCCCGAGGGCGCGCCCCGCTTGCCGCTCATCCTTCGCGGCCGGGACGCCTGAGGTTGTGATCAGGGCGTGACGAACGGCGCGACTGTCATCCCCTCGGCTTCCAGCGCCTCCCGCACCCCCGCCGCCAGCTCCACCGCGCCGGGCGTATCGCCGTGCACGCACAGCGACTCGATCCGGCAGCTGATCTCGCTACCGTCGACCGCGACCACGATCCCGTCCCGAGCCATCTGCACCGCGCGCCGCGCCACGAAGGCGGCGTCGGTGACCATGGCACCGTGCCGGCCGCGGGGTACGAGCGCCCCGGACGGCAGGTACCCCCGGTCGGCGAAGCCCTCGGCCACCCCCCGCAGCCGGTGCCGCTCGGCCAGCCGCAGCAGCGCCGAACCGGGTAGCCCCAGCACCGGCAGCCCCGCGTCGTACTCGCGCACCGCGTCCACCACGGCGCCCGCCTGGTCGTCGTCGGTCACCGCGGTGTTGTAGAGCGCGCCGTGCGGCTTGACGTAGCGCACCCGGGTACCGGCCACGCGCGCGAAGCCGTCCAGCGCCGCGAGCTGGTACAGCACGTCGTCGCGCAGGTCATCGGGCGCGTACTCGATCCGCCGCCGGCCGAAACCGGCCAGGTCCCGGTACCCGACCTGTGCCCCGACCGCCACCCCGCGCTCGGCGGCCAGTGTGCACACCCGCCGCATCGTCGCCGGGTCGCCCGCGTGGAACCCGCACGCCACATTGGCACTGGTCAATACGGCGAGCAGCGCCTCGTCGTCGCCGAGGCGCCAGATGCCGAACCCCTCACCCAGGTCCGCGTTCAGGTCCATGGAACACGACGCTAGCGCCTGGCCGGGCCTGCGCGAGCAGCGGCAGGTCCGCGGGGTGTACGACGCCGATCACCGGGTACCCGCCGGTGGTCGGGTGGTCGGCCAGGAACACCAGCGGCTGGCCGTCGGCCGGTACCTGCACGGCGCCGAGGACCAGGCCCTCGCTGGGCAGTTCGCCGGCCACCGCACGGGTCAGGGCGGGACCGGCCAGTCGCGCGCCGACCCGGTTACTCAACGGACTCAGCTGGTACCGGTTGCCGCACAGCCGATCCCACGCATCACCGGTGAACCAGTCCTCGCGAGGCCCCGGCCGGATCCGGAGCTCCACAGTGGACGGTGTGTCCGAGAGTTCCACAGTGGACGGTGTATCCGCCGCGACGCCGCCGGCGCCGAATGGCAGCAGATCCCCGTCCCGCAACGGTTCCGGCCCGAGTCCGGAGAGTGTATCCGTGGACCGGCTGCCCAGTACCGGCGGCACGTCGATCCCACCGCCGATGGCGAGGTAGCTGCGGACTCCACGGATACACCGTCCGATGTGGACGGTGCTGCCGGTGTTGACGCCGACCGGTTCGCCGAATCCCGCTTCGGCGCCGTCGACGCGGACCGGTGCCGGCGCCCCGGTGACCGCGACGGTGGCGGCGCGGCGCAGTCGTAACCGGCAGCCGGTCAGGGTGATCTCCAGTCCGGCCGCGCCGGGCTCGTTGCCGACGAGCCGGTTGGCCGCCCGCAGCGCCGGCTCGTCGAGCGCGCCCGACCGGGGTACCCCGAGGTGGGCGTACCCGGGCCGGCCGAGGTCCTGGATGGTGGTCAACGGCCCCGCCGCCAGTACCTCAAGCATGGCCGAACCGCACTCTCGTGCCCGGCGTCAGGACGGCTGGCGGATCCGCGTGGACGTCGAACAGCGGGATCGACGTGCGCCCGATCAGCAGCCAGCCGCCCGGGGACGGGGTCGGGTAGATCCCGCAGTACCGGCCGGCCAGCGCGACGCTTCCCGCCGGTACCCGCGCGCGTGGCGTGTCCAGCCGCGGTACGGCAAGCTCCGCCGGCAGCCCGGTCAGGTACCCGAACCCCGGCGCGAACCCGCAGAACGCGACCCGGAACTCGGTACCGGTGTGCCGCCGGACCACCTCGTCGACCGGTACGCCCCAGTGCCGTGCGACAAGCGGCAGGTCCTCGCCGTCGTAGATCGTGGGTACCTCCACCAGCCGGCCCGGCGCTACGGCCTGCCCGGCGGGCGGGTGCCAGCCGGTGAGGCGCTCGGCAACCGATGACGGGTCAGGCAAGCCGTCCAGCAGGATCGTGCGCTCGCCCGGCACGATATCCGTCGCGACCAGCTCGCCTGCCGCTCTCCGCCGATCCAGCTCGACGCGCCACGGGTCCACCTCCTCGACCTCGATCAGCAGCGCCGACCAGCCCACCGCCCGTACCCGCATGAGTGAGAAGTATGACTCACTACTGGCGAGTAACCTACGGTGCCGTAACCTGGTAGCGTGACGACTGCTCCCGTCCGGCTGCGCCCCGTGGACCTCGGTAAGCCGAGGATGCGCGGCTGGCTGCACCTGTACGCGTTCTTCGTCGCCGTCGTGGCCGGCATCGTGCTCACCACGCTGGCCGCGACCGTGGCGCCCCGGCCCGGCAGCGCACCGGCGATCTCGTGCGCGATCTACAGCGTGACCATCTGCGCGCTGTTCGGCACCAGCGCGCTGTACCATCGCCGGGTCTGGTCACAGCGCCGGTACCAGCTCATGCGCCGGCTCGACCACTCGATGATCTTCGTCTTCATCGCCGGTACCTACACGCCGTTCTCGGTGCTCCTGCTCAACCGGGCGGCCGCGACGGTTATCCTCGCCGTGGTGTGGGGTGGCGCCGTGCTGGGTGTCGGCCTGAAGCTGATCTATCCGCATTCGCCGCGATGGCTGTCCGCGCCGCTGTACGTGGCGCTGGGCTGGGTCGCGATCGCGGTACTCCCGCAGATCCTGGCCCACGGCGGCCTGGCGGCGTTCGTCCTGCTGCTGGCCGGCGGCGCCTTCTACACGCTCGGCGCGGTCTGCTACGCGCTGCGCCGGCCAAACCTGTGGCCCGCCACGTTCGGGCACCACGAGTTCTTCCACGCCTGCACGCTGGTCGCAGCCCTGTGCCACCACGTCGCCATCTACCTGGCGCTGTTTGCCTGACGTGAAAGGGCGCCCCGCCCGGGGCGCCCTATTGTCGGCTCACGCTCAGTAGTCCGAGTCCGGGGGGTGGTACTCGACCCGGCGCTGCTCGTCGACGACGCGGTCACGCTCAACAGGTACCGGGGGTGTGACGACGGTGCGCCGGCGGTTGCTCCAGAACCAGATCGTCAGCAGCAGGCCGACCAGCCCGGCGATCATCAGAACGTAGCCCACCACATTGAGACTGAGCCAGCCCACCGAGACGTGCACCGCGAACGCGAGGATCGCGCCCACCGCGATGAGGAAGATACTTCCACCGATACCCACGGTGTCCTCCCAATGGTCACAAATGCGGGACGACCTATGTCGTACCCCGTGTCACCGGCCACTAATCGGGCACGCTATGCCGCATGAGGGAGCGCACTCTGGCGATCCTGCGCCATGCCAAGGCCGAGCGGCCGGCCAAGCTGGCCGATGCGGACCG
>WNGM01005549.1_pt1 | contig 12237 bp, 12 predicted proteins | sample 5400571 | NCBI WGS metagenome assembly WNGM01 (sample SAMN13153378, study PRJNA577476) | soil metagenome | isolation source: 100 cm soil or saprolite under Garry oak tree replicate 2 | place: USA:California | collected 2016-06-15
CTTCCTGACGGGGGTGCTGGGAGCGGGCCCGCAGGCGCTGGGCGCCCTCGACGGCGCGGCGGAGCTCGCCGCGGCGCTCGTGAAGCTCGCGGCGGGGCGACTGGCGGACCGCGTGCCACTGCGCGGGCCCCTGATCGTGGTCGGCTATTTCACGGCCGTGGTCGTGCGACCGGTCATCGCGGTCACCGGCGCCGCGTGGCAGGTGATCGCGTTGCGTGTGGTGGACCGGCTGGGGAAGGGCCTGCGCACCCCGCCGCGCGACGCGCTGATCGCGGACGCCACCCCGCCGGCGCTCGCCGGACGGGCGTTCGGGCTGCAACGCGGCATGGACCACGCGGGCGCGGTGCTGGGCCCGCTGGCGGCGTGGTACCTGCTCGCGTCCGGGAGCGCGAACGTGCGCGCCGTGATCGGGTGGAGCTTGGTGCCAGGGGTGGCGGTCTTGGTGCTGGCAGTCTGGGCGGTCAAGAAGAGCGACGGAAAGACGGAAGGACGGAAAGGGGATGCGGCAGCGAGTTCCGGAACACGGGACACGCCTGTCCTTCCGTTTTTCCGTCATTCCGTCGCCTTCTTCATTCCCGCCTTCTATCTCCTCCGCATGCCCGACACGCTGATCATCCTGCGCTCACAACAGCTCGGCATCCCCGTGGCCGTGGTGCCGTTGTTGTGGGCGGCGGTGCACGTCGTGCGCTCGTCGTCGAGCTTCCTCGGCGGAGCAGCCACGGACCGGCTCGGGCCCGGCCGCACGATGTGGGTGGGATGGCTGGCGTATGCGGTGCTGGCGCTGGGCCTGGCGCGCGCCACGACCGCCGCGGGGGCGTGGGCGCTGTTTCTCGGGATGGGGCTCGTGGCGGGACTCACCGAGAGCCCGGAGCGGGCACTCGTGGCGCGGTTCGCGGGTGGACGGCAGGGGAGCGGCTTCGGCTTCTACCACGGCGCGACGGGGCTCGCCGCGCTGGTGGGCGGCCTGGCGCTCGGGGCCGTCTACCAGGCGGGCGGGGGGGCGGGGGGGGCGGGGGGGCCGCGTGCGTTCATCGCGAGCGCGACGCTGGGCGGGCTGCTGGCGCTCGTCAGCGCGGCGCACTACCTACGTCGCAAGGAGGGTCCGACATGAGAAGCGTCATCTCGCTGTGCGCCGCCGCGCTCGTGAGCGCGGTGCCCGCCCTCGCGCAGCAGCGCGAGGTGATCCACGGCCCCGGCGAGGTACAAGGGCTGCCGTTTTCCCTGGCGGTGCGCGTCGGCACCGTGCTCTATCTCTCCGGGCAGATCGGCAACGTCCCCGGGACCCGACAGCTGGCGGACACGGGGATCACCGGGCAGACGCACCAGGCCCTCGAGAACGTGAAGGCGGTGCTCGCCGCCGCGGCCAGCTCGCTCGACCGCAGCGGGCTCGCGCTCGGCGCGCGGGTGGAGATCGAGTGCCTGGCGGTGGCAGGCGGATGAGATAGGGCGCGCATGAGCGATCCCCCCTCCGGTCCTGCTTCGCCACCGGCGTTCAAAGGCAACGACCGCCCGTTCCGTCTCGCGCTTCGTGTGTTCGGCGTGTTGTTGCTGCTGTTCGGGATCGCCGTCACCAGGCGGCTCTTCGGGATCCCTCTCGCGGTCGCCCCGTCACCCGGAAGCTACGCGCTGTCGTTCCTAATCGAGGTGGCGGGCCTCGCGATCGTACTCGCCGCGCCAATCGCGGCGCGCCAAAAGGTCGGCGCGATGGCCGTGAGCGAGGCGGGCGTCACCGGGCCGGGGTTTCTGTGGCCGGTGTTCATTCCGTGGAGCCAAGTGGTCCTCGTGTGCGACGATGAGCGTGGCGTTCTGGTGCAGTCGGCGAGGCAGTCGGCGAGGATCGATTTCTACAGCGCCAGCTACGGCTTCGGCGCTGGACCGGTCGGCGGCGGGCGTCCGGTCGAGAATTTCCAGGATCCTGAGGGAGTCGTGCGCTTCATCCTGTCGCACGCGCCTAAGGGCGCGATGCTGGATCTCCACCACTGGATGCCGGCGTAGCTGCTTAAAGAGGACCAGGGGTGAGCTAGTACAGGGGGCGTAAGTTACGCCGCGCCTTGCCGATGTTCAATTTCGAACATAAGTTCGAAAATGTTGACACCAACGTCCTGGATGTTGGCCCCCCCCGCCCCCCCCGAGGCGGCCACGCGGGTCGGGGCGCCCGCGACCGCGACGCGTCCCGAGCCGCAGCGCCTGGCGGAGACGGTGCAGGGCCGGGTCGCCGTGGTCACCGGCGGCGCGACCGGCCTGGGTCGCTCGACGGCGCTGGAGTTCGCCCAGCGCGGCGTCGCGGTGGCGATCAATTACGTCGACCTGCCGGACCGCGACGTCGCGGCGCAGGCCCTCCTCACCGAGACGGCGCTCCGGGCCCACGGTGTCCCCGTGTACTGCGCCCGCTGCGACGTGCGGCATCGGGACGAGGTGGAGAAGTTCGTCACCGCTGTGCGCGAGCGGCTGGGCGGCGTCCACTACCTCATCAACAACGCCGGCGTGACGCACGACGGCGCGCTGTGGCGCCTGACGCCGGAGGCGTGGCAGGAGGTGCTCGACACCAACGTCACCGGCGCGTTCAACTGCATTCAAGCGGTTGCCGGGCCGATGCGGGCCCAGCGCTACGGCAAGATCGTCAACGTCGCCAGCCATCAGGCGTTCCGGCCGGGCTTCGGCATCGCGAACTACGCGGCGAGCAAGGCGGCGCTCCTCGGACTCACCAAGTCCGCCGCCGTGGACCTCGGTCCCTCCAACATCAACGTCAACGCCGTCGCACCCGGCTTCGTGAAGACGGAGCTGCTGGGCAAGCTGCCGCGGGAAGTGCTCGAGCGCGCCGAGCACGAGTCGGTGCTGGGCCGCGTGGCCGAGCCGGAGGATGTGGCACGCGTGATCACGTTCCTGTGCAGCGAGGCGGCGCGACACATCACGGGACAGGTGATTGTGGTGGACGGTGGGCTGACGCTCGCTTCTTGAAAATCACCGGCGCGGGCATGATATTGCGCGCCGTGATTAATCCCTTGAAAAACAATTACTTAGTGCGTGGCGCGCGGTGCGTGGTCGCCTGCGCCGCCGTGGCTGGGTGTGGCGGCCGCCCGCACGTCGGTCCACCCGAGCCCACCGCGCCGCTGCCCACGGCCGGGCTCGCGGCACAGCAGGTCAGCGTGCTGCCACTCACGCTCCTCGCCGCGGAAGACTCGCTGCACTGGGAGAACGCGCTCGGCCAACGGCGGGCTGGGCTCGCCAAGGCGGACAGCGTGTTCGGGGCGCTGCTCCAAGCGCGGGCGCCCGAGGTGAGCTGGGTGCTGCCCGACGAGCTGCGGCGGGCCGCGCGGCGGGCACCGGGCATCGCCCCGGATCCCGACCAGATGGGCACCGCGATCCTGCTGCGCGGCGGGAAGCTCGAGGTCGTGCCCGATCCGCTGCGGAGCGAGCTGCGCACGCTCGCTGCCCTCGCCGGCTCAGGGGGCGGGCGCTATGCGCTGATCCCGGCCGGGCTGATTTACCGACGGACGGTCGTGCCGGACTGTAGGGGCGCGGCATGCCGTGCCCCTACAGCGGCCGGGGCGCCCGTCGCCACCGCCGAATTGACGGTGGTCATGGTGGACGTCCGCACCGGCCGGATCGGGTTCCGCACCGTGGCGCGGGGCGAGGGCGGCGATCCCTGGACGGCGCTGACGCGCGCCGTGAAGAGCCTCACGCCGGGGTTGCCGTGACCGGAGGGCACGCCGCAACCCTCATCGTTGGCGACGGAATCGGGCCCGAGATCACGCAGGCGACACTGCTGGTGCTGGACGCGTTGGGCGTCGCGTTCGACTGGGACGAGCAGTACGGCGGGATGAGCGCGATCGACAAGGCGGGCACCCCGCTCCCCGACGCCACGCTCGAGAGCATCCGGCGCACCGGGCTCGCGCTGAAAGGCCCGCTCACGACGCCCGTGGGCGGGGGCTATCGTTCGGTGAACGTCGCACTGCGCCAGCAGTTCGACCTGTACGCCAACGTGCGGCCGGTGAAGTCGATCGTCCCGGGCGGCCGCTACCCCAGCGTGGACCTCGTGGTGATCCGCGAGAACACCGAGGGGCTGTACGTCGGGATCGACCGCACCTTCAAGGTGGGGGGGGACCCCAAGGCGCTGGCGCAGGCGATGTCGGTGATGACGCGGGACGGCTGCAAGCGGATCGTGCGCTATGCCTTCGAGTACGCGAAGCGGCACGGACGCAAGAAGGTGACCGTGGTCCACAAGGCGAACATCCTCAAGGCGACCTCGGGCCTGTTTCTCGAGACGGCGCGCATGATCGCGCAGGAGTACGAAGGCCAGATCGCGTCGGACGACAAGATCGTGGACAACGCCGCGATGCAGCTCGTCATCAATCCCGCGCAGTTCGACGTGATCGTGACGACCAACCTGTTCGGCGACATTCTCTCGGATGAGGCGTCGGGCCTGGTGGGGGGGCTGGGGCTCGCCCCCGGGGCGAACATCGGCGAGACGGCCGCCATCTTCGAGCCGGTGCACGGCTCGGCGCCGGACATCGCGGGGCAGGGGATCGCGAACCCGGCCGCCCAGCTGCTCGCCGCGGCGATGATGCTCGACCATGTGGGAGAGCTGGCGGCGGGGGGCCGGCTGCGCCGGGCGCTGGAGACGGCGATCGTGAAGGACAACGTCCGAACCAAGGATCTGGGCGGCAGTGCTGCGACCACCGAGTTCGCCCGCGCCGTGGCCCGGCGCCTCTAGTCATCCCTGCGCCCGCTGCGGCGACATGACGGCCGGCATCGGGCTCGGGGACCTCTGCCCGAGATGTGTGCAAGACGTGACGCGAAAGGCGTCTCGTATAGGACGTCTCGTGGCCATCGCGACCACGCTGCTGCTCGCGGGGTATCTGGTCGTCACGCTGCGCGCCGTGGCGCCCGGCTGGCAGACGACGGCCCGGACGGTGGGCGCGGCGGCCGCAGTGGCCTGGTATCTTCTCAGCTACCGGATCGTCCAAAGGATCGCACTCGAATGGCTGAAGGCACGTCGTCCCTAGTCCGTCATCCGGTGTCAGTGTGTCTCGCGATCGCAGCAGGCGCGGTGCTGGCGCCTCCCGCCGCGGGTCAAACGTCCCTTTCCATTTATAGCGACGGACGGGTCGTCGTGCGGCGCACGCTGCCGCAACCCCTCGAGAAGGGGCGAAACACGTTGACGTTGAAGCTCGAGGGGCTCGATCCCGCGACCCTGTTCACTCCGGACACTTCGCTCGGGATCGTTTCTGCCGTGCTGCGGCCTGCGACAGATCGCGCCGCGGCGCTCCAGCGCGCGGTCGGCCAAGTGTTGGCGTTCGTTCGCCCCCGGCCTGGGGGCGGGGGCGGGGGCGGGGGCGGGGCGGACACGGTGCGGGCGACCGTGATTCGCACGGACCCACCCCAGTATCGACTGCCGGACGGCCGGTTTGTTCTGTCGGAGCCGGGCGAGCCGATCTTCCCGGCGGATCTGGTCCGGTCGACACCCGAGGTGGCAGTCGGCGTCGACGCGGCGCGTGCGCGGCCGCGGACGGAGATTGCCTTCGTCACCCAGGGCGTGAGCTGGGAAGCGGTCTATCAGGTGCTGCTGACGGGTGCCAGGTGCCAGGTGTCGGGGGCGGCCACGATCACGTCCCAGTCGTTGCTGGCCGACAGCGCGGAGGTGCAGCTCGTGGCCGGTACGATCAACCGGGCGCGGGGCCCCGCTCCGGCCTTCGAACTCGCTCGGGCCGAGCGGATGGTGGCGGGGTCGCCCCCGATTCCTGCGGGCGCTGCCGAGCAGGCCGTCGGCGAGACGCACGTGTACCTGCTACCGGCGCGGGTCGCGCTCGAGCCGGCCACGCCCGTCACCACCGCGCTCTTCCCGCGCGCGACCGTTGGCTACACGCAGGAATTCATCGTACCGGGTGTGCTACCGTGGCGCGGGTTCCTGGGGCAGACGCCGGCCGAGCCGAACCGCGTGCCGGTGGAGGTGTGGTACACACTCAAGCGGGCCCGCGGCACGCCATTCGGCGACCGCCCGCTTCCGGCGGGCACGGTGCAGCTGTACCAAGCGGACTCCGCCGGCCGGGTGCAGCTCGTGGGCGAGGCGCGGAGCGACCACACGGCGCCGGGCCGCGACCTGCGCGTGCAGTCGGGAAACGCGTTCGACGTGACCGCCGAGCGGGTGCAGACCGATTACGGCCAGGAGCAGATCCCGCCGCCCAAGCGCGGGATGTCCGCCCGCCAGCGGGTGACGGCGTCGTACAAGGTGACGATCGCGAACGCGAAGGCCGAGGCGGTGACGGTGGACGTGCGCGAGGCGCGGTTCGGCGTGTGGCGCGTGGTGGAGTCGAGCGTCCCGGCGGAGAAGCTGTCGGCGACCGAGGTCCGGTTTCGCGTGAGCATCCCCGCGAGCGGCGACGCCACACTCACCTACACGGTCCAGGCGGAATCGTGACGGTCCAGCTGCTGCACGTCTCCGACCTCCACTTCGGCGGGCTGGCGGACATCCAGCAGGTGGAGGCCCTCGAGAAGATGATTCCCGATTTGCGGCCGGATGCGGTCGTCCTGTCGGGTGACCTGTCGCAGCGGGCGCGGCACGGCGAGTTCCAGCGGGCGCGCGCCTTCGTGAGCGTCGCGACGCAGACCGCGCCGGTGCACGTGATCCCCGGGAACCACGACGTGCAGTGGTGGACCCGGCCGTTGATCCCGTTCGCACCGCGGCCGCGGTACGGGAAGTACGTGCGCTACTTCGGCGAGGACCTGCGGCCGACGCTCACCGTTCCCGGGGCGATCATCGCGAGCGCGCTCACGTCGCACGGCGTTGCCTGGGGCTCGCTCACCTTCCGGCTGCGCGACCTCGCGGTGAAGGGGCACCTGCCGAAGGCGGAGATCGAGCGGGTGCGCCGCTTGTTCGCCGCGGCCCTGCCCGGCCAGGCGCGCGTGCTCGTGGTGCATCACAACGTCTTGCGGGGCGACATTTCCCGGCGCATGGGCCTCGCCCGATGGCGCCAGGCGCAGCGTCGCATCGCCGCATCGGGGGCCGAGGTCGTGCTGTGCGGCCACGACCACCAGGAGGGCGCCGAGCTGCTCGACGGGCGGGTGGTGGTCTCGACCGCGGGCACACTGTGCCGGCGCTCACGCGGCGGGCGACCGTCCTGCTTCAACTTCGTCACCATCGAGGCGACGGCGGTCCACATCACCTTTTTCCGGTGGGACGCCGAGCGCAGCCGCTTTCGGGCGTCGGACACATACGCGTTCGCCCGAGCCGGACGCCAGTCACCAGCACAACAGGTCCCAGTCGCCGGTTAAGTTTCAAGACACCAAGTCGCAAGCCCAACACCGTTTTCCTGAGGCTCATATGGCACCGAAATTCCAGGGCGTCGACTTCTACGAAGTCGACGGGTTGTTGGCCGAGGAAGAGCGCGCGGTGCGCGACACCGTGCGCGCCTGGGTCGACGACAACCTGATCCCCGTCATCGGCGAGCACTACATCGCGGGGAAGTTCCCGAAGCACCTGGTGCCACAGATGGCCGAGCTCGGCCTGTTCGGCGCCAACCTGCCGGAGGAGTACGGCTGCGCGGGCCTCGACCACGTCGCCTACGGGCTCATCATGCAGGAGCTCGAGCGGGGGGACTCCGGGGTGCGCTCCTTCGCCTCGGTGCAGGGCGCCCTCGTGATGTACCCGGTCTACGCCTTCGGCTCGGAGGAGCAGAAACGCCACTGGCTCCCCAAGATGGCGAGCGGCGAGGTGATCGGGTGCTTCGGACTCACCGAGCCCGACTACGGGTCGAACCCCGCCGGAATGATCACCGTGGCGAAGGAAACGGCCGACGGCTGGGTGCTGAACGGTGCCAAGATGTGGATCACGAACGGCTCGACCGCGCAGGTGGCGATCGTGTGGGCGAAGACCGGCACGCTCGACGACGTGGAGTCGATCCGGGGCTTCATCGTGCCCACCAACACGAAGGGCTTCTCGGCGAAGGATCAGAAGGGGAAACTCAGCTTGCGCGCCAGCGACACGAGCGAGCTCGTGCTCCAGGACGTGTGCGTCCCGAAGGCCGCGCTGCTGCCGAAGTCGGGCGGCCTCAAGTCTCCGCTGCTGTGTCTCACCCAGGCGCGCTACGGGATCGCGTGGGGCGCCGTGGGAGCTGCGATGGCGTGCTACGACGAGGCTGTGAGCTACGCGAAGAACCGTGTGATGTTCGGCAAGCCCATCGGCGGTTACCAGCTGCAGCAGGCGCGGCTCGCCGAGATGCTCACGGAGATCACCAAGGCGCAGCTGCTGTGCCTGCAGCTCGGGCGCCTCAAGGATCAGGGCAAGGCGACGCCGCAGCAGGTCTCCCTCGCCAAGCGGAACAACGTGAACATGGCCACCGAGGTGGCGCGCGAGGCGCGCCGGCTGCTCGGCGCGAACGGCATCCTGGCGGAGTATCAGGCGATGCGCCACCTGGCGAATCTCGAATCGGTGTACACCTACGAGGGGACGCATGACGTGCATACGCTGATCCTGGGGCAGGAGATCACGGGGTTGAATGCTTTCAACTAAGAACGCGGAACGCGAAACTCGGAACGCGGAACAGTAGGACGAGGCATCGGTGCGCTTGTCTTCTGTTCCGCGTTCCGCGTTCCGACTTCCGCGTTCGCTGGTTGGCGCCCTGCCGCTGCTCCTGCTCCCGTCGCCCGCCCGCGCCCAACAGCCCGACTCCACCCCCAAAGACACCACCCTCCTCGCTCCCGTCGTCGTGACGGGCGTGCGCCTCCCCACCGTGCGCGAGCTGGCGCGCGGGCTCGCCGGGCGCACCGCCGTGCTCAGCGCCCAGGATCTGGACGCGCGCGGCGTGCGCTCGCTCGCGGATGCCCTGGAGCAGCTGCCGGGCGTCACGACGTCGGACGAGCTGGGCGCGACGGGTCAGCTCGACGTCTCGCTCCGTGGCTTTCAGGTGTCGCCGGTGATCGGGCTGCCGCAAGGGGTCACGGTGTACGTGGACGGCGTGCGCGCCAACGAGCCGGACGCCCACGAGGTCAATTTCGACCTGCTGCCGCTCGAGGACGTGGAGCGCGTCGAGGTGGTGTACGGGCCTTCGGTGTTGCTGGGCAGGAACGCGCTCGGCGCAGCCGTGAACCTGGTGACGCGTCGGGGCACGAACCCGGCGTCGCGCGAGCTCGAGGCGTCGGCCGGGAGCTACGGCCGCTACGAGCTCAAGGCGCACGTGGGGGCGCGGCACGGCGTGTGGGACTACTACCTGGGAGCGCGCTACGAGCGCGAGGCGGGCTGGCGCCAGGACACCCGGAGCCGGATCGCGACGCTGTTCGGCAAGATCGGCCTCCTGAACGGCACGTGGGACGCGACCCTGAGTTACTCCGGCGCGGACAACCGGATCTTCCAGGCCGGGAGCCTCCCCGAGAGCCTCGCGGCCGCACGTCCCGACTCGAACTTCACGCGGGGCGACTATTTCGCGCCGCGAGCGCACCTCGTGATCGTCAACGCCCAGCGGCTGCTCGGGCGAACCCAGCTCGCGATCAACGCGTTCGGCCGCTCCCTGAACAGTGAGCAGTTCAATGTGAACTTCGTGGGAGAAAACTCGCGCCAGCTGAACCGTACGCGCATCGGCGGCGGTGCGGTGCAGCTGTCCGGGCGCGCTCACCTGGGTGGGCGCGAGTTGCGCTGGCTCGCGGGCGCGGACGCGGACTACCAGCACACGGCGGTGCGGATTCTCGCGATTCCCGGCGGCGGCGGTCCCGACTCGCTCACCGAGTCGGTCCGCACTAACCAGGTGGACGCGGGCGCGTTCCTGGGCGGCAACCTCGACGTGGTCCCGCGGCTCACCGCGACCCTGGCGGCACGCTACGATTGGATCCGCGTGCCGTTCGAGGACCTCGTCGATCCCTCGCAGAGCGGCCTCAATATCTTCCGCCGGCTGTCCCCGCGCGCGGGCCTCACCTGGAGCGCGGGCCGCGGGCACGAGATGTCGGCGTCGGCGAGCCGCGGCTTCCGCGCGCCCGCCGTCGTAGAGATCGGGTGCGCCGACTCCCTGGCGGCCTGCCCCCTGCCGTTCGCGCTCGGACCCGATCCCGCGCTCCGGCCGGTCGTGGCCACGACCTACGAGCTGGGGTGGCGCTTCCGTGCGCCGCACGGGCGGCTCGACGCCAGCGCCAACCTGTACCGCACGGACGTGCGGGACGACATCTTCTTCATCGCGTCCAGCGTGACGGGCGGCTACTTCCAGAACATCCGCGCGACGCGCCGCAGCGGGTTCGAGCTGGCGCTGCAATGGCTCGGCCCTGCCGGTCTGCGGTTGTACGCGAACTACGGCTACACCACCGCGACGTTCGAGACCACCGCCCGGCTGGCCACCACGCGCGACCCCAATGGCGAAACAATCGAGCCGGGCGACGCGCTCCCGTTGGTGCCGAACCACCGCGTGAACGCCGGCGCAGCGCTGCCCGTGTTCACCCTGTCGAGCGGGCCGTCGCTCCGCGCCGCCCTCGACGCGCGCTACGTGGGGCGGCAATGGCTCCGGGGCGACGAGGCGAACGCGACCGGTCGCCTCTCCGACTACGCCGTCGCGGACGCGTCGCTCACGCTCGGCTGGCGCGAGCTTGAGCTGCGCGCGATGGTCCGGAACGTGCTGGACCACCGCTACTTCAACTTCGGCACGTTCGCGGAGAACCCGACCGAGCCGGGCACGCCGGTCCAGCGGTGGCTCACGCCCGGCGTGCCGCGCAGCGTGCAAGTGAGCCTGAGTACCGATTTCTGAGGCGTCGCACGACGCCAAGACGCTACGTTCCACGTGGTTGCCAGCATCAAGCTCCCAGGTTTGTTTTCTTGCGCTTTGGAACAGAGAGGTGTAACGCCACTGTGGGGAATACGTGAAGATCGCCGTCTGCATCAAGCGAGTCCCCGACTCGGAAACACGCGTGAAGATCGCCTCGGACGGCAAGTCGCTCGACGAGGCGGGCGTCAAGTTCATCCTCAATCCCTACGACGAGTTCGCCGTCGAGGAGGCGCTGCGGCGCAAGGAACAGGCTGGCGCCGGGACCGCGGCGTCCTGCTCCAGGTCGACCGCATCCCCGCGGATGGGCTCGAGGCGGCGAAGGCGCTCGCCGCCGAGCTCGAGGGCGGTGGCTACGACTTGATCCTGTTCGGCAAGATGGCGATCGACGACTACAACCATCAGGTCGGCCCGATGGTGGCGGAGCTGCTCGATCTGCCATGCGTCACTACGGTGGCGCACCTCGAGATCGCCGGCGCCCGGGGAACGGCCGAGCGGGAGGTCGAGGGCGGCGTCGAGGTGGTGGAGTTCACCCTTCCGGCCGTGCTCACCACGGACAAGGGCCTGAACGAGCCGCGCTACCCCGCCCTCAAGGGCATCATGGCGGCGAAGAAGAAGCCGCTCGATACGAAGCCCACCACGGTGGGGCAGGGCGGCCTGGAGATCCTCGCCCTGATGCCGCCGCCGGTGCGCAAGGACGGGAAGATCGTGGGCGAGGGGGTGGCGGCGGTGCCGGAGCTGGTGCGGTTGCTGCGCGAGGAGGCGAAGGTCCTGTGAGCGGCGTGCTCGCGGTGCTGGAGCAGCGCGATGGCGCGCTCCGCAAGGTCTCCCACGAGGTCGTGACCGGCGCGCGTCGCCTGGGGGATGCCCTGGGCGGCACGGTTGACGCGCTGGTGCTCGCGGCTGGCGCGGTGGGGGGGAGCGCCGATCAGCTCGGCGCCTTCGGCGCCGACAAGGTGATCACCCTCACGCACGCCGCCTTCGGGCGCTATGCGCCCGAGGGCTACAGCCGCGCCATCGCGGAGCACGTGCGGGCGGGAGGCTATCGCGCGGTCGTGTTCGCGGCGAGCGCGACCGGCAAGGATCTGGCGCCGCGCGTCGCGGCGCGGCTGGGCGTGCCCCTCGCGCAGGACGTCACCGACGTCGGGGTCGAGAGCGGAGCCGTGACCGTGGTCCGGCCGGTCTATGCGGGGAAGGCGCTCCTCAAGCTCAAGCTTGCCGCGAGCCCCGCGCTCGTCTCACTCCGGCCTAACGTGTTCACTCCCGTCCAGCGGCCCAAGGCGGGCGTGGCGGAGAGCGCCGCCGCCGCCGTCCCTGGAGGGGGCGGGGGGGGCGGGGGGGGCCGAGTGACGGTGCGCGAGGTCAAGGCGGCGCAGGCGGGGGCGTTGGACGTGGCCGAAGCGCCGATCGTCGTGTCGGGTGGGCGCGGCCTCAAGGAGCCGGCCAACTTCAAGATCCTGGAGGAGCTGGCCGGCGCGTTCGGGGGGACGGCGGCGGTGGG